>Ga0210059_1001672_pt1 | contig 33825 bp, 26 predicted proteins | sample Ectturendosymbi2_FD_188042 | JGI IMG/M metagenome (GOLD analysis project Ga0210059, IMG submission 188042) | Ecteinascidia turbinata endosymbiont from Florida, USA - Sample 2 (SPAdes) (version 2) | ecosystem: Host-associated > Tunicates > Ascidians > Unclassified | place: Key West, Florida... | reverse complement strand
GTCAACTTAGAGTACTACTGGAGAGTTATTAGCGAACAAAGTGGTGAGAGCCTTTTATTTGCCTTGCTTTGGCTTGGCAACTTCAAGACGTCAGGTTGCTTAGTTGGGAGACCGACCTGTGCTCCTGCAACAACTAGGTTGACCTTCAACCAGTAGGGACCTCTGCAATAACCTACAACCTCAGTCCCTACAATAGCACTGTTCTCACGTTATTTTTAGCATGAAATTGATATTCTTGCGCATGTGTTTATTACACTCCAAAGTTATGAATCGCCTTGCCCGAAGAATCTAGTTTGTTAATGCATGCCTTCTACGGTTGGTTTCTTTCGTTACTAGGTGAAGTTTTCTTAAGTCTATCGCAATGCAGAAGACAATCGAATACTTTTGTGTTGGAAAAGGATATCGCAGTGTACCTGCATTCTGGTCTTGATTAGATTTTGCTTGCGAAGAATTCTTAAAAATTTACATTAAAATGTTCTTTCAAATGTACGAAGAAAAGAGGTAGTGTACACTGTACAGGTGACATTACGCAAAGAAACAAAAACCAAGTATTTTGGAGACCACTTAGTTTATGGGGATTTTTTTGTCATGAGAGGTTCTAGGACGACTGAGACCTGTGTTGGGTGCACTCGATCTACCAGAAATTGCTCAATTTTGCAGCAACGAAAAAACCATCGTAGGAGACATACGGTAAGCTAATTCCTGGATCGGTTAAATGTCTTACCAGAAAGTTTCCAAAAAAGATGATGCTGATGAAAAACGGTACACATCCTCCATTTCCCTTCGTAACGTGAAGACATTCGTGTAAAGGCTCAATCCATTCTCCGCACATCACTCGCCACACAAGGAGAAATGAATGGTAAAAGTCAATGAAGTTCCATCTTGGTATTTCGTTGCCCGGAAAAAGATGACCGCTTTGTTTGTAAACGCTGCCAAACGATTGCTTTCCTGTAAATATTAACTGATAGGGTTAAAAACTCGCATCGTGTAATACTTCACTTGGGTGTGGTTAGTGCACTGAAGGTGAAGCAATCATGTCCTAGCAGAATACGTCAAAGTTCTGAAAGGATCTCTTAGCAAAGATTCAATGTGTACGATTTCGGCTGCGACAGTTCAGACTCAGGGGAGACTTAGAAAAAAAAGCCTTCTGGCCATATTTTGTGGCGCGCGTTGTTTGAAAAAGTCTGGAGGTTAATTAAAGTCTTAACGTCAATTTTACAGTGCCGATGTGACATTTTCAGTGCCTGCCAAGGAAGAAAAGAATGAAAAGTTTCAAGATACTTGTTTTGTGGGGCTTAAATTTCACCAGTATTCAGTAGTGCCTTTCACTTTCACTTTTAGATCAGCAGTGCTAGTGACAGCAGATTTAAAATCTATGGACCAAAAATCAACTGCTTTATGCCATAGTGCATATCATTAAAAATCTGTTTCATTAAAATGACATAAATGAACTTGTTTAGATGTTTAGTTGTTTTAATGTGCAAATCGACATCACGAATTCCAATTAAGTTTATTATGACTGCGACAATCCAAATTATCACTTACCGATGACTGCAAAAATGTACAGAACAAGGAACAAGATGAATGTCAAGTAACCAACCGCTTTCACGCTTTCCAAAATTATATTGATCAGTTTCTTCATGGTCTTCAACATACTAACCAACCGAAAAACTCGCAACTGATAAAAAGAAACAGTATTCAAATTTACTACTACATTAAGCAGCTTAATTTTGTATGCAAGTGAAAATGTTACAAAGACAAGGAAACATGTGAAAAAATGAGCTTGGCATTGCAGTACGCAAAAACAATTTGCTTCAATAAACCAAAGATTTCAACGCGATACTTCTGTGGAAGAATGTTCGACTCTCAATCGAGAGGTTTGTTTTTTTATTCGGGTCTAGGACAGTTCGGCGATGCCGTTTCAGCGACGGGACGTTTCGGGGATGGTGGTCGCAAATGTTTTATACGAAAAAAGTGTGTTTTTGAAATACTGTAGAATTGTCCTATAACGGTGTAGGGTTTCGCTTAAAGTAGGAAACTATGTTGAGATTTGGGGTGTTGCCCAGCGTAAACGTTGCTTGCGAGGAATGCTGTCGTTGCATGCAGAGATGCTGGTTTCCCCAAACGCTACCGACGAGGCAGCGTGGTCACTGCCTGACATTTTAATTTGCCAAGCCGAAGCAAGGCGTTTGGCTCTCAGCACTTGATAGTTCGTTTCACAGATTTCCTGGTGCACAATCTTTATTTACAAAAAGGGCTTCTGATTAGCAGCAGCAGAATAGCTTTACGATGGTGTGACAGCAGAAACAGCCAACGTGGTCCGTGCGCTAGCGATACAAAACTCGACTCACTGAAAGCGTGGTGTCCACGCCGATGGATAAAACCGAATGCAATGCGAATCGAGGTTACTGCGCGAAAGCAGTGAAGCGCGCACACACGAATTCCCTTGACGCGAATGGCAAGTTGATACAAACCAGATCTCACGTACGTAATACAATCACGAGTAGGAAACGGCGATTCGTAATGCGAAAAGGTATATCCACTATAACGGCACTTCAAGAGACCGGAGAAAAAGCGTCACTAATGGCGAACTGACCGTACAGCCGAACTACAACAAATCATTCCTAGAATGACGTTTTAGTTGAAGGCCAGAGCCTGTCAAGGGTTAAATGCAGGCACGTAATGAGGTTGGGACACAAGGGGAGCGAATTGCTTTCTCAGAAGGTCCCCAAATTTTTAAACTATGTCCAACACATTTTTTCAGGGGGAGAAAAATTTTCCAGGTTAGCCTCGCCTTCCCTGCGCTCCCCCTAGTTACGGGCCTGGTTAAAAGTGTTCTTTGATTAGGATTGCCGCTTACTGTATCGTGTTTTCGTGAATACTCTGATAAGAAAAGCACAAACAAGAATTTGAAATCACTGGCAGTTGTATCTACATACAATACAGAGCATACAGTACTAAAGTAATGCATTACGTTCTTGCAAAAAAGTCCATAAGTTTTATTTGTGCTGTTTTAAGAGAGCTTTATTTAGCATATGCTTTGAATTTTGTTAGAGAATTTTCCACCATGGGCTACTGCTTCTGTTACTCGACATTCTACTCACTGCTCCACCAAGTCTCGGTCAAATTGTCTACAGTCGCAACAATTACCCAAAATCCGTAATACAGTACATTATAGCAAAACATGTAACAATTTCCTTCGACTTTAACTTCGTTACGTTTCGGTCATAAAAGGTTTGTGTTGCGATTTCACAGCCGTGCTTATTTCAAACTGCAAAGAAAAATTGGTACTATCGTTACGCACGAACAAAATATTTTGCGGGGACCGACAAAAAGCGTCGCTATGGGCGAAGCAACAATATAGCCGAAGTCGTTATAGCCAAGCTCGAATGCATGTAAAAGATAGGGATTCTGCCGCGACTGAAGAAAAAACGTCGTTCTAGGCGATCTTTCGTTATAACTGAAATCGTTTTAGGCGAATTCTAATGTACTTCAAAGGTTAGATAACGAAGGATGTTTGTTTGCCCTAAAGCTAAACCCTAAATCTAAGCCTTAAACCTTAACCCTAAAGCTAAACCCGAATTTTTTTGAAAAAGTACATAAAACGAGCTCCCATTAAAGTGTTATGTCTTATAACGTGTTTATCGCCGAAACGTCCATCGCCGAATCGGCGTCGCCGAACTGTCCCATTCCGGTTCGATACACAGCCACTGAGTGAATCGCCGTTGCGCACCTTGGGAAAGAGCATTAACCTCAACAGCACTGACAAGAAGCAAATTTCAGGCACCTACATTCCGCCAATTGCCGTAACCACAAATCATAATAAAAAAAGATGGATATTTTGGTAACCTTAGGCACAAAAACAGAAAATTTTGAAATGTAATGCAAACTTGACTTTTAAAATTCTTTCTTATAAAATGAAGTTTTTCAAGTTCGCCAGGAACGTTGTCTACTACAGTGAATCTGTACAGATGAAGCTGAATAAATGTTTTCAACAGGTTTTACACGCAAAACAAAACATTAGCTTTGGATGACGTAAATCTCGAAACGGATATAGACAACATGAATGGAAGCTACTATTTCATAAAATTACCACAGTATATCCACAGATATTGCAAATCTCTGCAATTGCGCATGAGTTCTTTTTGGATCATGGATCATTAACAAAATACACAACCTAATCAGAGAATGAATATCAAACGTATGACCAAAACTTGCCAAGTGCTTTGCACGATGTGAAAAGCAGGAAAACACGCCCACATATACACTCGAGCTGCATTTGCAAATGTACTTTCTGTGTTTGCAGAATCATTTTGTTTATGAAAAAAGAGCAAACGATTTTTCTAATGAATGCATTCAATATTATCTTCAAACTTTAGGAGGCTGTTCAATTTTCTGTTCAAGTTAACTTGACTGCGTCTGATTGGCAGTGTAGTTTCCAATGCAACAAGCGCTAAGGCTTTATTGCGTTGTACAAGATGGTTTCACGCCGTATACACTACTACAGTACGTCCACACACCCAGTGTCTCAAATATTTTAATATGACGAATTCACCCTTCGCGAATACATCATAAAATAGAGAGTTTTGGCTTACCAATCGAAGTGACCTCAGCACAGTTAATCCAGACCCTGTGTTGCTAGGATTAATGAAATCCAAAATTAACTCCACCATGCTTATAACTACAATTACAAAGTCGAACAGATTCCAGAAATCTTTGATGTAGCCAATTGGATTGAGTGCTACAATTTTAATCAACGCTTCTGCTGCGAAGGCAAATGTGAAAACCTGAAACAAACCAAATTCAAAAAATTTACCCATGTGTTTACATCTTTTTATAGAAAAACCAACAAATTTTTTCTTAAAGACTATCATAAAAGAAGACTTGGAGAACTAAAAACAAACATTTTGTACCTAAATGTACAATAAACAGCAGCGAGTATTGAGTGAGCCTACTCAAATAAATACTTCTCAAACTAATAAGCGGTGTCCCCAGGAAAAACGTCAAGCACATTAGGTTTTGCATAGCGCTTTCCAAATGTGAAATTTGTTTAATATAACGTGGAAGTCAATGTTGAATACCTAGCACCAAAGTTTTATACATGTACTCTCAAAATTTGATAACTAATTTGTAAAAGTTGATTAAACAAATATGTGAAAATCCACAGTAAATACTTAAATATAAATTTGTAAGCACCTTTCAGGACTTTTTACTAAATTGCGTTTGCACACCCCAGAGTGTTTTCGCACAAGGAGCGTAACGGACGCGGGGCAGTGATGTGAACCGCCTCCCCTGGCAACCTAAATCTAAGAAATGGGCCCCACTTAGCATATATTTCAGTATTTAGTATTCGTTTGTTTTACAGTCGGTTGTTGTTTTTTGCGATTTTCGGAGTGTTTTCCGCTGATTTCAGATTTTAGTATAGATATTCACATCCGGTTTCACTATCATTTCTCAACTTTTTACTGAGTGTTGGCTGGTGGGCCCCCAACGGTAGTCAATGGTACTCATCAGTTGAGTTTTTCATCCCTGGCTCAAATCTTTAGATACGCCATGGGTATGCTCATGACTTTTGAAAGTGCTTGAGTCACGTAGCACACTGTGTGTAAAGCAACAGTTTCCAACAAACGAACTTTTGAAAGTAAAAAAATGTTTATGTTATGAAATCATTACCAAGTACGCGGCATTTAAACACGCAAAACATCAATTACGGAACATTTGCTCATCGTGTAAAACATAGATTGCTACCCTGATGTTACCTTGTTTCCTGTATCAAGTGCCTGTTCAAGCTCGACTGAAATCCCATGGTGGTCGATCGCCAGGAACACCGTGTTAATGAAAATGAACAAAATAATAAGGCCTTCAAACCACTTGCTGCTGATTATCTGCAAAATGTTGTCAGAAAAAGAAAAGATTTAGTTTAATAGACAAAAATGTAAGATTTCGTCCATACAGGTAAAGCTGTTCCAGACTTGACATTCTGGAAACAACTTTATTTCATTTAATTGACCAAAACACCAACCACATTGAAAAAGCTCATCGCCCTTCAAAGAAAAAGCCATTAGCTTGCTCTCTGATCCAACATTATGTTATTATGTTATTCGTTTCATGGTTTTGTCTAATTCCTTCATGCAGAATCACCAACTTGACCGATATGAACAAAACACTTTTTAACTTTCTTGCAAGTTCATTTGTCCTTTTCACCAAAGCATTCAAACTATATCTTAAATATTTGGGCAGTTATTCTTATTTTTCCGTGTTGTATTGCCTGCAAGACGTTTTCCAGACTAGGAAATTTGAAAAATCTAGACAACAACAGAGTCATATCTTTTGATGCACACATCGCTAAAACCACTTCCACGGCTGGATTCACGGTGCGCCACAAATCTTATTGAGTTGCACTGCATTTATGTTAGTTCATCCTAGAGAATCGTTCAAGCAATTTGGGGTTGCACTGTTCACTGCTTCTTAAAGGAATTTTCGATTTAAAAATCGAAATGGCAAGAAAAAATTCATTTTTAGGCAAGCTACTAGCCTAAGCCCACACTACTTTTCCAGAGGAGTGCAGTGTCTTCATATATGTACAGTACGTACGCGCATGTATGAGTATACACGCGGTTTTCAGTGTATTTACACATGCAGTGGTGTGTTTAGATGTGTTGCAATGCGGAAGAACATTTAAGAGAGAAGATGATCGTTTTGAGAAGAAAAGTGAAAGTCAACTTCCGAGGGATCTTGGTGTAGGGGTCAAGGCCAGACGATTTTTGACAAACGCTTCCTTGCCGGAGGACAAAGATTTTAGCAGCCGGAAATCTCTCTTTACAATATCTCTAAAACACATAATAGGGTTCGGCACAAGCTTCGAGTAGCAGAGGTCAGTTTAACATAGAATATATTTTCGCCAAGCCAGCGCAAGTGAAAATTTTCAGTTTTCTTTCCTGCCGCATGTGAATTAGTCAAGTTTCTGAGCTGTAAAGAAGTGTACTCTTAGTTTGCAATTCTTGTTACCGTTTGTGCGCAATATAAGGTGTGGATCGCGCCATGCTCTGGAACTGAGTTGACTGAAGGTGACAGTTGATTCAGTCCTTTTCAGCAAGATAACAAAAAGGACGGAAATATGAAAACATATTGTTTTTTAATAACACTCCCTTTTTTATCGATAAGCATTGGAACAATTTGTACTCGCAGATCCAAATATCTTCCAACATGAACACCATTCACCGCATATATGAGGAAATCAAGAAGGCTTTTCCTTGTGTGATCAGAAAGGTTTGTCCGATGAACTCTGCAAGCGCGGCAACTACGGACATGAGTGAAAGATTGGCAAGATGAGTGGAACGTTTTTCGGTGGTCTACACCTCAAGCAATGCTAATCAGCAGTGAATCTATTGCTTGGATTCCTTGTTTACCTTTCTCAAAAGACCTGGCAATCTTTCAGCAATTGAGGTCTTCGTGAAAGGTGGGCTTTCCATCACTAATGGACGGTTTCGCTGCTGCTTGTGGGCCTTTTTTATGGTTGTCTGTTGCAAAATAATTGTTTTAAAGCACCAGCTGACGCGCACTTAGATGTGCATGTAAACGTGAATGTTGGGAACTGTGCTGTGCGTGCATGCACGCGTGCGTGTGCGTGCTTGCCTGGTCGTCAACGCGCTCTAGAGCATCGGTCTGCAATAGTAACCCAGGCACTTATACAAGCAATTCGACAGTTAGGTAGATCTGCAGATATTGCTTAGTGTGTAAATATCAGAAAGCCATATTTTTGATAGCACAATGTAAGCGATATTTCTTCTTATTTGTTTTCCATCTTTCATTGAGTCGAAATAGGACCTTTACTGCACATAACGACAAAGTACGTCATTTGAAAAGTAACACAAAAATTTCAAAAGTATTAAAAAACTACCTTCAAATTGATCTGAACACAAGTGGCCTGTTGAGCTTTTTGTTTTTACAAGAAATAACTTGAAAAAGTGGGGTTGCACATTTTGACACATGCCAGTCTAAATTTGTACAGTCAAAACCAGGAAGAGAAATGCAAAATAATATCAAAATTGAAACCTGAAAAAGTAGTCACCGTAAATCAAATTATGTGGGAACACCTCCTTGTGAGTCAAATAAAATTTGAAGTATAATTTAGTGGAAAAATATGCACAAACCTTCTTCAAACAATTTTACAATATTTTCAAAGCGTTAAATTTATAATTTATCACACTTTTCAGCATCGATTCCTTTTTTTTATTTCAAGAAAAGTAATTTGCAAAATGCACGTTTGCTGTATTCGTTCTAGGACAGTTCGGCCACGAGTCGTTTCGGCGATGGTGGTCGCAAATATTTTATATGAAAAAAGTGTGTTTTTGAAACACTTCAAAGGTTAGACTACAAAGGATGTTTGCTTAATCAGTGATTTTGTTGTCATTTTGAGGGCCAGGGGCCAATGTGGTTTCTCTTCCGCCGAGAGTTTGGAAGAGCTTAGTGCGACCCTGACCAGGTGTGTAAGGAAATATATGGCTAGTGACGTTTATTTTTGCTGGCATGAGGCGTTTGTGGGTTTTTTAAACAAAAGTTAAGCCTGAACAGCATTGCTCACAATTTCCATAATTGCCCACATTTCCACATGGATTGGTTCAATTTATGATAATTTAGCTGGTATTTGTAAGATTGTGAAAGTGAAATGTGCGATTGTCAACGTCACTGGATATGTAATGTGTATTGTAAATAAAATAGTTAACATAAAAGTTGTAGCATAGTTGAAAATTTTCTTATCAAAGGTCCTTATTAACTGATTTATCGCCGAAACGTCCATCGCCAAAACGATCGTTGCCGATCTGTCCGATTCCGTGCCGTATTTGCCTACAAACAAACCGTGCGAGGCTGAAAATAACTGAACTCCGAAGCACAAAATTATTTTGGAAAGTCACTCTCCATAAACGCGGTCCTCTAATCTCCGTAAAGATCAGCTCATCGAATGAAACTACATGCTTTCTATACAGTAGTAGTGAAGTAGTATGTTGCTTTTCTTCGTGGCTAAGTAAATGGTCCACACAAGTCAATAGATCATAGATAATTCATAGAGAATTATGTAGATAAAAATGATTTAAACGAAAAATTATAAAAGTACAAAGCGGTTTTTAAAATTGGCTTCAGATTCAAAATTGTTTGGTATAAAACTACATGAGCTAGTGAAGTTTATGTGTAGCAGTATGCCCCAAACTAGGCATTTTCGTTCATTGTAAATATAGTGAAATCAATAACTCCATATTCGTCATGATGTGCTGCAAATATAATGCAGAAGCTGTATCATGTTTTGAGCAAAGTTCATCAAAGGTAACAACATTTTCTGGTTCCTTTGTCACAAAAGATTGGTGAAAGATCATGAGGTCACCTATTCTATCAGCATTGCAATACAACACTCAGTACTATCATTAGTTACGTGAAAAGAAAAGACAAGCTGATGAAAGGAAACATACGCATAATATTTTAAGCTGAGTGCATGCCTATGTACATATAGTGTGAATGTATTTATCATGGTGAGGTATATAATTTCTCCGGTGTGATGAGAACAAAACATTGGAATTAATGTAGGCCTACATATATTTGAGAATTCAAGTAATAATATGAAACAAAAACCAAATTGGAAAATACCACATGATAGACAGTAGTCTACAAATTCTTTATTTTGTACAAAACAACGCCCTTGCAAGATAGAGTTGGAATCTGAGAACTTCTTGACACATTTAAACCTGCTACTACACACTAGTACAGTATAGAAATAATTCATTACCAAGCATTTTATAAATGCTTACGCAGTACACGGGCTCTGCGTTTCAAGAAACATACTCCAGCATAAAACAGCTTTTTGTGAACACGAAGTTGCAGATCTTGAATAGTTTATTGCTAAAGATGGAGTTAATTCAAAAATGAATTTCAACAGTTTTTGTGTTTTTGCCTGTCTATTTCAGGTTTTCAAGGAAAAACTTTGTTTTTTCTCTATTTTTTAGAGAAGCACGTTTGTTTGCATCCGTGGGCGACAAAGATTGTCACACGCTTAGTGTCAGCGAGCAAACTTTACCTTGTGAAGTAGTTTCTGGAATTCGTAGAATTTCGGATGACAACTCCAGCTGCAGAAAGTTGTCTCAAATGACATTTTAATCCTCTTAAGTCGGAGTTCCCATTTGGTCACACTTTTCTTCGCTGAATCAAACAAACAAAATATGTAAAAGCAAACAAAAGCCAAAGAAACAAAAACGTTAACACAGGTAAGAGTTATTTACTATCTCATTGTTTCACGCAGATTGAAACGATGTTAAATGGATATCTTATCATATTTTTCCACACAATTTTATGGTAGGATGCACCTACGGGGAATCTGTTACTGAAACCAGTCAGATTAAATGAAAAAGTGTTCCAACTATTGGGTAAGTATTACATAAGGGCAGAGAGTTGGATTCTCTGTTGCCAGCTTTGGATAAGTTAGATTTCTGTACTAACCAATTTGGCCAATTCGCGGCTGTTAGGCTACTTACAAGAAATTTTAGAGATCTTGTTCATAGATTTGTTCGAATTAACCGGGTGGCTACAATGAGGTTTAGATTTAAAAGCAATTTCAACCTTGAATAAAAAGACTAGGGTGAGAGGTAGCCTGTGTAGAGATATTAGTCCAGTCAGCATAATCGTCGATTTCCGACTGCTACATGCGATTACTGCATTTAGAAAAGATGGAAAAATATTTTAAGTAAAGCTACCAGGCTTTTGCTAACCGATAAAGTATACGCTACTGCTGAGTTTAAACATCACGAAGTAACAAAAAATAATTTACAAACTCAACAACAACAATCTAGATAAAAGTTTAGAGTTTGTTTTTCTGATACCATAAAATATGCAGAAAATTGTTGTTTAAATCCATAAACGTACCTTGCGTGCAAATAATTCATACAATATTTTCACTAAACAAAATTAAATAACCTTAGAAATTGTCAATAATATTTAATTTTTCTGGTGATACATAGCATGATACTGTGCTTATGAAACATACCTGTACTTGCGTAGGATGTCATAGCCGAACGTAATTAGTTTACAGAAACAACAACCAAGCTTAACAAACCATTTCAAATCTTACAAGTTTCGGAGCTTTCGAATGAAGACTGATTTTCTTTTTTGCTGAACGCCACTCTCTTCCTGGCAGCCGCGCCATTGGCAGCTGTTGCGTCAAGCCGAGTGTTTTCTTTTCTGACGTCATCGTTTTCGTGGTTTGCCAAGTTTTCAACCTCCTCAATGATTTGATCATCCTCAGTCACGGTATTAAATCCTTGCATTTGTTGCCCGACATCACTCATGGCTCGTGTATTGCATTGTTCTGCTTGAATTGCGTTTGTAGAGTTTGTGTTTCTTTTTAGCTTAAGCCTTTTGCGTCTCACATTCTTCTTTTTTGAGCGTTCCCTAGCTTTTTGTCTAATTTCCTTCATTTCAGCCTTGAAATAATAATTTGTGATTTTCAGTGAAAGATGGAAGAAAAACAAAAAGGTTAGTAAGAAGTAAAATTCTATTTCATTGCCGCAACGTTGATGGATTTAAGTACTTTCTGTAAGACAGTTCAAATAAAATCGATGATTGACGAATTTCTAAATGAAGACAGACACATTTTTAAATAATGATGGAAGAATCTGGTTTTTCCTTTCAAAAAAAAGTCAGCTGTCAAATACGGCCATATTGAGGCACGCAAGTGCACAACACTGAAATATCATTTGACTTTAGCTGAATGATAGTAATCTGACTTTAGTGAGACTGCTTGAACTTGATGCAGGATACAAATGAATGGTGGGTCAAAAATCAAAGATGCAAAACGTCGATCTGAAGTAAATCATATCAAACTAAAAGACTATACGGTTTACCAAAAATAACACCCAAAATTCCAATTTAATTGAACCCGGAAACAAAACAATGCCAATTACTTCATCATTTAGCGGTAATACAGGTACGTTTAAAATACTCCTCATTTTTTTCAAGTCTTTCAGAAGTTGGAACCTAAATTTTCCACTTCGGCAAGTTTTCGCACGCTTTTACCTCAGGGCGACTTGCAGACGTGCTGTTTCGCAAGCCAATACATTTTGAAGCACGTTAATATTATGTCGATTTTTCTGATAAATCTAACTATCTTTGAGCATCAGAAGGCATGTCTAATATGACATAATGCACAGTGCAGAAAATGCGAATAACGTCACTATTTTTCCCTTCGATTCACGTTTGAACGCACACTATGACGTGGTGCTTCAGGTGATTGACAAACACTGTTGGATTGCGGTTACAAACAAGGCTGATGGGCTTGAATTTGGATGATTAGATTTTTATTGAAAAACAATGCGCAAGTTGTAAAGTTTGTCGTAAATTCTTTCTGAATCATTACAATCTAGTGACTCGTTAGCTTTGAGCAAGATCGGAACAAATTCTTCCAGTGAAAAATTTTGAAGAGTGCATACTGCAGCTATGAAATTCCAATATATTCCAATATAACTTCCGTTCAATTAAGAGACATCTATCTAACCACTATTTGCACTACGGAAACCCTGGTTATGTCTCAACAAATCATTTGCTTAGTATAAGAGCAAATTTTTTGTTTGCACGGATTGAAAAAACAGAAGAACATGGTTGTTTTTTTACCAATTACAAGTTAAGACATACAATTTTCCAGATTCGCTGCTATCTATTCATTTCCATTAAAAAGTTAGTTTTAGTCGATTGCTTGTGCAACACTGAAGGAAATGAACCTCACATGAAGTATTCACTTCTTAAAATAAAATTTGCACTGAATGTTTTTTAAGATGAAGTATCAAATATCAAAAGTCTTCAAATTAAGTTTCATTTTGAATCTATTGCAGAAGATGCACAACATTACACGTTTAGTTGCACAATCTACTTTAAAAGTAATTTTCAATGAAAGTAATTTTCAATGAAATTACTTTTAAAAATGCAGAAACGCTGTGGATAGTTTATTTCTCACCTGATGCTTACTTTCCTTGCTGTATGCTAATGCTACCACAGCCAGGAGGAGGTTGAGCAAATAGAAAGGACCAAGAAAGACGGACATAAGAAAGAACAAGACATTCCAAGGTCCTTCTGCTCGAATAATCTGCACAAAAGACGATTTAGGTATTTCAAAACTTTGGCTGAGAGCAAATGAACTTTTGTCTGCTTGTGACACGTGTCTTATGAAGCCCTGTCCGTAATTTTGCTAAGTTCACACTTTTACAATGCTGTCTCCATAAATAATCATCAGCTTACTTTGGCATTCTTCACAAAAGTATTTGCCCTGGTGCCTTTACACACGCCTGTAATTGAAACAAACTTACGCTTGCTGTCATACCCATGTAACAGCAAGATTCTACTTAAATACTTGCTGGCAGGCAATTACCTTCCTATAGTACATACTTTTACACCCTCTCCGCTTCGATGCTGCTTTAATTCCATTTATAAACCTTGCAAGGAAATTTTTAATGTAGTGGAAATGCAACGATACATTTTTTCAGCGATACAATTACCAGTCGGTCCATACCATTGCATGGTAACGCTGTCACGAAACATGTTATACAAACATAAAGCTGAAAATAGGAACTTATTTACCATGTTGTAGACGTTTTCCCAGAAATCGAGTGTGATCAACTGAAAAGAAGTGAGCAGTGCGTATCCCATATGGTCAAAGTTGGTGTGGCCGTAGTTAGGGTTTTCTCCTGCGTCTTGCGCGCAGAAGTACCCTGCCGGGCATATCCTGTCAACAACATTTGTAAGCGTGACATTGAGCAAAAAGAAGTCACCCCTACTTTACTTACCCGCTTCCTGTAACATTCCCGCAAATCTCCACTTCCCCTTCTACTCGATTCCAATTGCCTACAAAAACAAACGTGAAAAGCTCAAACTCAAATTCAAAATATTTCAATATTTCAACATCTCCGTAACAACAGCGAGAAAAAAAATTGAAATCTTTTCAAGAGTATTGAATTGCTAAACTGCTGTTATTTTTTGACAGAAACAGCACTTCAACGCGCAAAGTCCACCATCGTGTTAAATAATGCACTCTGATCATTCGAGTGTTGAAGTTTTAAAAATGACGGTTGGTTTTTATCCATGTGATAAGTGCAAAAACAGAAACACTCAAACACCTGAGCAACTCTTGATGCAAATGCTAGCAAACCTCAACTGGGTGATAAAATTGCAATCAACAATTCTACTGTACTGTTGAAACCTTGTGTCTGGTCACTTTAAGTCCTTATGAAACACTTCTTTACAACCACTCCTGCTAGTGCTCTGTTTTAATCCAGTTGTAAGCTAGCATGTCTTGTTACTGGTAGCTACGTTGTACGAATTATATATAATGTATTTATTTTGAGTGAAAGTGCTGGTTTAGTGATGGTCTGGTTGCACCAACAAATACAGCAGACACGAACATAAAGGTAAACCTGGTCATGAACCTGTAGAATGGCGTTAAAATGAAGTACAACACACAGATGGTTACAAGTCAGGATGAAAACCAGCCAGAATGGGTTTGGCTTCCAACGAATTCCAGGCGTATTCACGGTGTAAGATTTGCCGTTCGCACCAACCTTCGTCAGAAACTACCTGAATATCCAATAGCAATATCCGAAGAGCTGATGACTCTGATAATTCTTCTCGCAAAATATCGATAATACACCTTCATCAGTATGTACGCTCCAACATTACCATCCGACGATGAGACAAAAGATCACTACTACGCGATGCTGCGATCCACATTAATGCGAGTACCTCATAGGGACAAGCTCATCGTACTTGAAGATTTTAATGCAAGAGTTGTCTCTGTTTCTACGATCTGGGGAAACTTCATGCGTAAACACGGCGTGGGTAACATCAACTGCAATGGTCAACGGCTTCTCAGACTCTGTTCAGAGTCTGAGCTGTTCGTTTCTTCAGCTGAAGAACAAACACAATGCAACGTGGATGCATCCCTGATTCAAGCAGTGGCATGTGTTAGATTACCTTCTCGGCAAGGCGGTCGACCTACGATACGTGTGGATCACCAGAGTGATGCGTGGCGCTGAGTGCTGGGTCGATTATCGTTTTGTCCGCACTTCGCTCCGCACACGCATTCGTCCTCCAGCTTTCAAACAGAAACCCAGCGTTGGATTAACATAAGCAGCTTAACCCGGAGATCAAACTTGCCCAGCTTGCGTTCAGCCATTGCGTCAAATCTTGCCCAGATCTCAGATTGTCCACCACCGCCGTTTCAAAGCACCTTGGACGCTTACAAAACAGTGGGACGCATTGAGCAAGGCTATTGTGGATGCTGCCGTAGACATGCTTGGTTACAACAGCACCAGAAAACATCAAGACTGGTTTGACTGTATTGATGCTGAAATACACAAGCTCAGCGAAACGAACACAGCATTTGCCGCCAAACTCTGAAGCCCCACCTCAGTCGAGTTCCACCGCAGATGGGCCTTGCATCGGTCACAACTGCAAAAATCACTGCGCGAAATGGAGAACACATGGTGGCTCTGCAAAGGCTACTGAAATACAAAATTATGCGGAAGCCAATAAGGCGCATCGGTTTAATAAGGCAGTCAAGGCGGTTTACGGCCCAAAATCTTATTCCACGCACCCTGTTCGTGCAAATGATGGGAATACTCTACGTAAACACACGAAGGACATCCTTTCTCGCTGGGTGGAGAACCTCAAGGACTTGCCAAACCAGACCAGCCCTGTGGACCAATCCATAGTTGATCAGCTGCCGCACATTCCCAGCGTATCAGAACTTAGTAATCGTCCATACCTAGAAGAAATATTGGCTGCAAGATATAACCTGAAAAATTACAAGGCACCTGGTCGTGATGGCATGCCTGTAGACATCTTCAAATATGGTGACAATCTGCTGCTTCATCGACTTCACTCCTTCATTAGTATTGCGTTGGCATCGAATATTTTTCCCACACATTGGAAAGATGCCAATATAATAATGATTTACAAAAAGAAAACCGACAGAGCTATCTGCGGCAACAGTCGTGGCATTTCCCTTATCTCTGCCGCATATAAAGTACTTGCACGTGTAATGTTGGGCCGTCTTCTGACATTCGTCGTTGACACAATGTTTCCCGAATCCCAGTGTGGTTTTCTTCGCGCGCGCAGCACTGCTGATAAGTTTTCGTTTGCAGGCTTCTCCAACAGAAATGTAGGGAGCAACATAGCGACCTTTTTATTTCCTTCATCGACCATACAAATGCATTTGAAATCGTCAATTTTGATCTGTTGTTGCGAGTCCGGGGCAAATTTGGGTACCCTCTGCATTTTATGAGCATCCTACGAGAATTATGTGCTAGTATGAATGCCCGTATCGTCCAGGGAAGCGAGATGGTGGAGAGGTTTGGTGTGAACAGCAGGAGTTAAGCAGGACTGCATCCTAGCACCTGTTATTTTCAACCTCTTCCTTGTGGCAGTGACTCTCGTCTTCTGTCATGGCATCTCTGCTGCAGACGGCGTTCCAATCAAGTGCAGTCTTTTCCAGGCAGTGACCAAAGCCAAAGAAACAAACGATACGATCTTCGATCTACATACAGTATTCAGACAATGCTCCCCTGCGCAGCCACACGCCTAACGGCCTGCAGCAACAGCTGGATGCAATCACTTCTGCATACTCTCGTGCAGGACTGATCGTTAACTCCTGACGGTAGTCCTTCATCTCGCATCAGATTTGTGGTCGCCCCCAACCTTTTTCATCAGTGGAGATGAACTTGGGCTCATTGAATAATTCACGTATATGGGAAGCATCGTTGCCTCCACATGCGATCTCACTGCGGAGATCCAACGTCGTGTTAATCTAGCGTCCGCTTCCTTCGGGAGGCTGTCTAAGCGCGTTTTTACTAATCATAGCCTTTCTACACGCTCCAAGATGGCTGTTTACAACGCGTCTCAACACTGCTCTATGCCTGTGAGGGATGGACACCGTACCGTTGTCACATCAGAGCCCTCGAGGCATTTCACATTAGTTATCTTCAAACTATCCTGCACCTGTACTGGTGGGACAAAATACCTCATGTCTAGATCTGCCGCAGAGCAGGCACAACATGCCTAGAGACCATGCTGCTCAGAAGAAAGCTAAGATGGCTTGGTCACGTGATAAGGATGCCTGGAAACAGACATCCCTGCCATCCGCTTTATTGTGAGCTACCCTACGGCCGACGCTCGGTGGGGGGTCAGAAGAAGTGCTTAAGGACCACATTTACTCGCCCTTAATAAATGCAGGATCCCTTACGCCAGACTTGAGGAATTAGCTAGGTACCGAGAAGAATGGCGTGTAGTTTGGATCAAGGAGCTGACAATATTTGAACAGCAACATAATAATGTGGCAGAAGCACAGCTTGTGTGCAGACACCAACAGCGCAACCCACCCCCAAACACATGGCGGCAGGGATCCGTCCGTACAGCATGTGGCCGTGTTTGTGCCTCAGCCCACGGAGCCACATGCGCAGACACAAAGGAACGCGCTAACAGCGTCATCGTCGATCGACGGGCAACTAAAAGAGAGAGAGAGAGATTCAAGACAAACACAGGACACCCGGGGTTCCTGGGGACACCTGGGATTTGACCCAGACTTTTGAGTAAACATCTTATCAATTTGCTCACTCCACAACCACATTTCCTGTTTTTTCAGGCCACCTGTCTTGGGCTACCAAACGTAATCACCGAAAAGAGTCAAATCTACTTTTACAAATTAACTTGCCGCTCCCCAGAAGGTTCCGCCCGTGGTCAGGAGCCTCGGGCCCCTCCTTGCTACGCCAATGATCCTAGAGAACCAATGCTTACCGCTGCTTGAAACATTAAATAAACTTCATAACTTTAGAAGAATGTTACACAAATGCTATTGGAAGTGTATGCGAAGGAAACCATAGATGTTAGAACTTTACAAGGCGATTTTTATCACTTATTGTGGAACTCTACAACTTTTACAAGGTAGATCATAGTAGACGTACAGCCATCACTTGCAAAATGTTACAAGAATAAAATTAGTAGTCCTTACACAGTATGGGCCTTGCTTGTAGAAAAATAAAAACTACGGAAAATACTACTGAGATGTGCGTTCTCCATATTCTACCACTTTGGATTTGAAGTTGTCCTTTATTGCAGTAGTTATTTTCCGCTTTAGGGGCACTTATTCAGCTATTTTGAGAACACAAAATATCTCTGGCAGTGAAGTGTTTATATTTACAATTGAAGTGCACTTTGACCCGAGTTTATGTTTAAAAGACATCACCAAGTTTAAGTTAGGGGAGCAAGAGCCCTGACAGGCAAAAGCGTACGGATATTGGAGTGTGAGAGTATATTTAGCAAGCAAAAGCAAAAACTATATGCATTATGTAATTGAAGCAACTTGTCCCCAGTTCACTCCGTTTTGGTTGTGCTGAGTCCTCCTCATCCTCCATTGAAATGATAAGAAAAATATAAGCTACAGTACCTTCTATATTAGCTTTTTGTAGTTTGATTGCTAGATTTAGTTGAGTATAAATATCAAGTCACATCTTTAGTGAGCAGGCCGAAATAGAGTTATTTCATTTTTGAAACAAAAAGTGAAAAAAAAGATTCATGTTCGAAAATATTTAAGCATAATCTTCAGGAACATATCATATCTGAAAATTCACGAAAAGAACATTGGCCTTTATTTGCCTTACAGTGCATGCTTACGTCGATGCCTCAAAGGCGTTCGGTGTATAACGTGCAGTACGCCAACCTCTAGCTCAGTGGTACTCAATTATTTTCTGATAAAGTACCACCTGCTGGTTTGTTGCTGTCGCTGCGTACAATCCGATCCAGGAGAACCAAATTTTCTCAAATGTGCTAGTGGTGAAAAAACGCACAAAAAAATAACAAAAGGCAAGGTATTGCCAGGACTGCAACTGTTAACGACATCTGCTTAACTTAAATGACGTTGGATAAAATTTAATTATAAGGTGATTCAGTATAACAAGAGACTTGTATTTAGCGACAATTACAAATAGAGACTCCATAAATGTAACTGACACTAAACTTCATATATGACGCGGAAGCTGTCTACCACGTAGTAAGTTGTCGCCTACCACTACTAGTACGAGTATCACATAGAGCACTACCAGTTTAGTCTAATTAATAGTCTAACTAATGCGACTGGTTCTTTTCCGCAACCTCGCAAGAGTTGATACAAAAACTAAACAGATCATCGCAATTCGAAGAACGCCAGAAAATCACAATGCAAACTTTTATTTCACTGTTACAATAATATCGATGATAAAATTAGATTTCGAACAAAAGGCTCTGTTTGGGAGATAAAATGGATCGAACATATGTTTTCCGTTGGAAGTCGACAAAAAATAAAAATCACATGCCAACAGAAGCAAACTATTCGCATAATCACAATTAAGTACAAACGTTGCAGTGCATTAGCAAACTTGCTGCATTGTTTAAGGTTGTTAGGATGTAGTCATAATCAAAGTATCAGCGCACAGCATTTCAACATTAGAAGTTTTGTAATCAAAACCTGTATCACCAGTCTCTACCACCACTCAGTATAACATTTCCATCCATCAATTACCACCATGAATAATTCCTAACCGCTAGGTACAATACTGTATGTCATCAAATAAAATGTCTCACCAAACGTAATCATTCAAACAGACTTATGTCATTCAACACTTCTCACCCCAAGTATTGACCCCAATAAGCAGTTCTTAAAACGCAAAACTCATAACTCACAGGCAATCTTCATTTGAAAACAATTTCGCACTTTGACCATTTGCCACTATGGCTAGAAAAAAGGGTATTCCATATTTAGCAATGCGTGTCCCTCTTCTTTCACCACTGCATTTCTTTCATCAGTGCTTTTTGAATCTTGTTCCACGCACAAAGTGAAAAAGGTTTTGCAACTCTAGGCAGCAGCATCATTTCAGAATTAAACACGTTGGCTAAATGCTGAGAGGAATGTCAAGGTTAGAAATTGTTCTTGTTGCGAAGGTCATGTTAAAAATGACACGGACAGGCGTTGTCCTTATTGCGAGATGTAGTAGAGCAATATGGTTTTGAGAAACTGTCAGTGATGAACATAAACTGACAAAACTGTCACGAAGATTGCTCTCAAGAAAAACAATATTTTCAGATCGTATTACTAGGCGTTTTTATGGAATTTGCTTATTACATATGTTTCTATCTAGTGTTGAACGATCCTGATTTTCTCTGTATTTAATTAGATTCCAGAATACAGTTGAAATAGGTCTAACCAAGTCGAAAACATATGCATTAACCTTATGCTTCGAAAACCTCAGAACAGGGGTTCCCAACCTTTCTCTGACCATGTACCCCTTTAGCATTCCGACAGATGAGCATGTACCCCTTCAGTATTTCAAAAGCTAAGCATGTACCCCTTCACTATTTCGACAGGTGAACATTTACCCCTAAAATTTCTTATGAAAAAATATTTTATCATGATTAATCACAAATATATTAAAAAATAAGCACATGAGGGCTTTTTAAAATAATGTTTACTGATATGTATAAAATTTTGGAATGAAAGATATGTAGCTATATATTTCTGTTCTATTGCTAACCGTAAATATACCCCTTCAGATAGGAAAATGTACCCCAGGTTGCGAACCTCTGCCTTAGAAGGTACGAAATATGCACTTAAACCTGTAAACAGAGTAAAACACAGTCAATCGGCCCTTGATGACCATACCCACAGTGCTCGCAGAATGGATGACGAAGAACAGTATAAGAACTTTTGGGCACAGAACCTCCTAATGTCAAGTTCTTGATGAATGGCGTGCGATTAAAGATGTGCAAAACTCCGTTACATCCTCAAATTTTGAAAGAATCACGCCATGTAAATAAAGAACAGCGTTGCTTCTCCGACATTCTGCAATAGGTTTATGGCTCATTTGTTGATACAACTTTCAGCTGCAAGGAATTGCGCCATACCTATTCGAGGTGCAGGTCACTGCTCCATTGTGACGTGATCATAACAGCAAAATTTTACCTTCTTTAAGCTTTTTGTGGCTACGCGCTTGCGTGATAAACTTACTGTAAACAAGTCAGTGACATGAACGACCGATTACATCGACGCGTGGCATCCATTCGGTATCAAAAGACATAAATTATTTAAAGTGTTTGTAAGCTTAAAGTGAGGATCCCTTGCTCATTAACTGCCATTTCAATGGCAATCCGGTGCACTAGGTTTGATGCCATATTAGATAAAGTATGGGGGCATTTTGAGGACTATTAAAGGGAAGTTGTTGGTAAGCTAAATGTTCACGCTATTTTCTGAAACATTTGCGGAAAGTATCAAAATGATGAAAACTAATGCTATCTGTACATGACTGAGTGCTAGACTTTTGAATTTATAAAACAAATGTAACTACGAGTGATTATAATCAAGTACTTTGCAGTGCGAAATATAGAACTATACCTGGTCGATGTAAGTTTTTTCCAAAACTTTGAAAATACTTGAGGAATTGCTTATTAATCGACTTCATTCATTCAGATTGTTATTGCTTCTAGAAGCCCATTTTCTACATGACAATCTCAACAAGAGGTTGCAAAAATTTTATAAGAAATTTATTTTTTTGACAATAGACTGATATCTGCTTCCTTGCCAAAAAGTGAAACGTAGAAAGAGTATAGAAAATACAACAACGAGAAACGTTTCCAACTTTTTCCAACCTCTGTTCTATGGAGAAAAAGCTTTACTGTTGAGTCAAATCTTGATTAAAAGTAATCAAGAATCTTTTCAATGAAGTTTTGGAAATGACAAGCATTGAAAAGAAAACTTGAACAAGAGAGTTTTAAATTCACATTTCCTAAACGATAAGCACTGAAAATGAAATATTTCGTCAGCTCCAACTCCAATTAACACGACCTCTGCTGGACTCCAGCTCTGATTCCTAAAGTAGTGCTCTGCCGCCGGTGAAGTTTTAAAGTTCCCAGTGTACAAGTTACATATTGGTTATTTTAACAGCATACTAGTGATTAGTGCGTACAATTGATGATGAAAATAGCAATAACAGAATGAAAACTTTATTGCAATTTCAGTTTCTTTCTCATGAGGTCTGAGAAACATTTGCAAGAGATTTTGAAAAAACAAGGCGCTCTCTTGTTTGAATGAAACTAGAAGACCTACCTGTGTTCGTTGCTTCACTACCTTTTTGAAGCTAACAAGCTGAACTCTTCATTTATCGACAAATCAATTTAAACAGCACTTGCTTTTGTAACCAGATTAATATTTCAAGAAAGGAACAATAAATATCACAAATTAGATCGTGACTCGAAACGAGCTTCATTTTAAATTGTAAAACCTAAACAAATACAATAGCATCGCACTCCGCAGAAGAGCAAAATCTTTCAAGATGTTTTGCAAATCTGTTGTTCATACACTTCGTTTTTCAGGGGGGGAACTAAATATTTCAAAGCCTTAAAAATCTTGAGAAACTTTGGGGCAAGAAAATATAAATTTCTTGTGCGAGGTTTATTCTGACTGAAACAGCAAGGACGAAATCTGATTTCTGCCATCCATTAACAGGAGTTTTGAGGAACGCAATATAGTTAATAACAGGACAACGGTGTTGAAGATCACGCCAAAATGTCACTACTTATTTTTTTGGATGTCTTCGTCTGTGCAGTAAAAAGTTCATGTCAAAGCTGCTTGCAGCGAAGTATGACCTTTGTCAGCTTTAATCGACTCATATATGCGGACGCATGAATAGGATCGTACCGTTGTTACTTCATTTTATCAACTGCCAGTTGTCTCCAGATAATGTGACATTGCTAATTTGCTTGTTTCTTTGAAGAAACCACCACAAACAACGTCAATTTAAATGTGCTTTGCGTTTCACACTTATTAACAGTTCACTTACATCAGGCTTCTTGTGCTTGATGTATATGTGACAGAGCACAAAGATCACACACGTAAAAGCTTCCAAAAGGAAGTGCTAGTTTGGGCAAAAATGCAATCACATTGAAAGACCTTCTGCAAAGAATCGTCACCGATGATTGGTATGGGAAATGATGATGCAAAGTGGTCAACGTCTTGGTTAAAACATGGCTTGAACGTTGATGGCAAATAACTACTATTAAAATTTTATGGTTGTGATTTTCGAAGACAATTCAGTTTCGATCAGTCAATGAAGAAAGAAGTCGTTTGCTATTGCTTATAAATGAAAGTGGAAATATGCTACGGTATCAGCATTTGTCTGCAAAGAGTGATAAGCAGGTTAGGGAAAGAAAACGCAAGGTCCTCAATAAGGAATCAAGCCTAAAGATTTTCAAAGAGGGTTTTCACACACTAGCTAGGAACAGACTTTCTTAAAGACAAACGAGCAGAGACGCTAAATTAATCGAAACCTTTCCAACAAACACATGATTGATAAGATAACACAAAATATGATCTCAGTTCCGCTGATAAAATAAACTTTGTGGGGTGATGAGGACAAAAGAATAAGTAAACAACTTTGTCAATAAAATATTTTTGACGGAACGGTTTGAGAACTAGTGAGTCAATCTTTAGCACTTGACCATATAATCAGGAACAGAAAAAATGAAATTAGGGTTTGCAATGTGCTTAGATTGAGTAACCTAACTGAACAATATCGCTTGATGGCGATTCTTAAAATGTGAAACAATGAGGTCAGCTCTCGTTAGGCAGTCGCGAGATAAGTTTGCTAATGGCAGTGTTTTATGAATTTCAATCAATGACTCGTAACGATATGCAACTAGATTGAGAAAAGTTTCATTTGCATACAGTGATAGTGGGTCTTTTCCTTTGGTGTGGAGACAAAATATTTTGAAACATATTGGCCAAAACCTACTAGCAATCTTATTCTAGTTTTTCTAACTTTTTTTATGCAAGCATGTACAATTCGTATTTGACATTTTTCATATTTTTCTTTTGCTTGCAGTTTGGATTTCTTTTCCACATCATTCCACTGAGCATTGACATACAACATAAAGGAAAAACAGAATATTTCGTATTTTGGTTACTAAAAACGTTCAATAATGAGGCACGCGTTTTTTGCAAACAACAAGTTCGTAATCAGGTATCTTTCAAACAATTCGAAATCTGAAAAAACAAGCTTGACGATTTCCAAAGCACGTTTAATATAACCCCTCGAAGAAGGTGGCGCGAATGCCAGTCTGGTGTGACGGAAAAAAATACGGTTCCCTTACTTTTGTTTTGAATGTAGGTGTAATAGTTTGGTCCAGTCACGTTGTCGTCTGTTCCTGGGTAAAGCACACAGCGACGCCGCAGAACGCCCTGATAAGCTTGCAGAGCAATCAGCGCGATCACGATCAGGAGGAAGCACATGATGAGCAGGACCTCGACGAGCGGTCGCAAAGATCGAAGCAGTGCGTTGACAATTGTTCGCAGCCCTGACAAAAGTTTTGTAAACATGTAAAATAAAAAATCGTTGTTTGTCCGAATTCTCTTCACGAAGGTGCTAAAATGTCTTGGCAGAGCAGCTTAATTTTGCCGCCAGTCTTATTTCAATTATTTGCAACACCAGCTTTTGCTTGCAGTTTTCTCCTTCTGAAAATTGTTTCACAGACAACGCCACAAAAATAACCATAGATTTTCTCTTAACTCGCTTGACTGTTCAACTAAGTTTGCAAATCGCTGAGTATAGTGTGTCGTTAATACTTTCCATACATCTAAGTTTCTCATAAGAGAAAAACACCAGTGGAGCAGAAACACAAAACGTACTCCTCATCACCAAATTTTTACGCCACTCGCTTAATTTGTCAAATGTTACCAACGATTTTTCCAGATTTTTTATGAAAAGCGCTCATTTTCCCACTATTAGCTTTCGCAGGTATTCTCAAACTTTTTGTTATGAGACTCCCATTGAAAAAAATATTATTCTATGCGAACCTCTTGATGGAAAGTTCAGTTTAGACATTAATGATACGTGTAAACGCCCCATAATAAATCTCAAGAAGGATTTGTATCTATGGCGAAATCATACAAATGCACACAATCCACGAAAGTAACTATACAGTAATAAAAACAACCACGCAATGACAAGAGTAAGGCGAAAAAAACTTAATAAAAAACTATCAAGCACAACTAGTGGGATGGATGCACTTGATGATTTTTACACATATCAAGCATTCGCAGACTGATGCAAGACAACGCAGGACCAAGAACATTTTCAACATTTTTCAAAAAGGTTCGTTTTTTGGACTTGATGATTGTAAATTTTGAGAATGCCGCACCACATAAATATGTGTTGCAAAGGGCCAAGAGTTTATGAATGGCTAGATCAGAAATGGTGAGGTATTCATTTCTTGTTCTCATCCAAAAATCACATAAACCCCGTTTTTAAAGTTCTAGTTGCAAACTTTTGTCGTTTACAACTCCGCAAACTTATCCTAGCTTATAATGGCAGGTGTGTGACCTACTGAAATTTCATTTGTGTATGGTTTTACATTCAACTTTTTTCACCTGAATCAAAGCCCGTGGGAAAGTACTTCTGGAACTGTGTATGAAGCTTTTAACTTTAGTCCAAAACTACTCAATGTGCTCTCAAAGCAGTTAACCTAGAAGTTAAACCTAGAATGTTTTTGCTGGATCGCATTATACTGCGACAAATTTATTTAAATACAATAGGCGGCAGGCCCACGCCTGGTTGGTGCCTCTTGTCTAGTCAACAAGCACAAAATAGAGCAGATTATGTGCGGAAGCAAACGAACAAACAAAAGAAACCAATCTTTTAGCGGCAAAAAGCAAATGATACACGAGTAGGATGCACTAGAAAGTAGACAAGTCGGGATTATCAAACAAGAAATTGAATGCGCCCTTAAGAAACCAAGACAGTGCTCAAAAGATAACTACTGCTGGCTTAAACGATAATTCCGGATGGCCAAGCAAGTGAATATGGATTAAAGTTTTATAAGTGAGAGTAGAGTATTGTGGCTGATTATACATTTTTTCGTTGAGCAAAGTATATTTCAGTGTTAGAAGAAATAACTTGCGATGGTGCAAGAACAAATTGCACTGCTCGAGAAGGTGTTCGAGCGTTTACGTGGACCCACAGCTACACTGACGAAAGGACTTCATATTAATGTTTAAAGGGCCGTGACCAAGGCGAAACATACAGCGTAATGAGGTGGCGGATAGATTTGACTCGTGCAAGTGCCAAGTATTGCGTTTCTTGCCATGATAAATGTGCGTGATGCCGTGTTTAAATGCTGCAAAACTAGAAGATAATTTCGCGTATTGTGGTAGGGAGTTCCAGACTAAAGGAGATTCCCAAAAACATGAATTGTGCACGAGCGAACGTTTAGAGAGGGGAAGCTGAAAATTATTGGCATGACGTCATGAGTAGGCTGAGATTTCTCCTAGTGTCAGCGGCAAAAGCGAGTGGAGGACAGGAGAGATAAGACCAGTTTTTATTTTATAAAAGAACAAGAGCGTATGGAGTTATCTCTCCTGTTAGATAGTAGAATGAAGTTGAGATCAGAAAGGACAGCGGCGTTAAGTGATGAACGAAAACAACCTAGTACTAATTTGGCAGCCTTTGTATGTATGTGCACCAGGAGCAAGCTATCGCAAGTTAAGCAGTTCTAAATTCCGACACGAAGGCAAACTTGCGACCTAGAGTTCTAAACAGAAGCATACCTTCGTGTTGGAATGAATGCAACAAGGTCAGTATTGGTCAGTACGTTAAAACAATCATGACGTAACAACACATAACTTGTGCTTGGTTGATTGTTATCATTTTATAGCTCAGGAAGACCTCCTAGTATACAACTGACATCGTGAAACACGGTGTTGCCCCTAAAAGTGCAGTGGAAATAGATGCACTGCAGAACTACTTTTGATTTTCTTGTAAAGTTTACAAATATTTTGTATCTGATTTGTCAAGCCGATTTGTTTTGCGACACCAAACGGGTCGTGACCCATAGTTTGCGAATCCCTGGGCTATTGAATTATTTTTTGTTTTTATTTGCATCGACCTACTTCTATTTTTACAGCATCTACCTGAAAATTACTGACCCATTTCTTAGGGTCATAGTCTGGAAGTCGTTCAGGACATTCCAAGTTAAAACTGACATACAGATTACGGTAGCATTTCATTGCTTTAGTCAAAGCGCCTTTCAACACATTCTTACCTGGAATAATTGACACAGATTTCAGAACACGAAAAACACGAACAGCTCTTAAACTGGAAACAGAAGTCGACCCAGTGATGGTTGCATATCTGAGGATCAAAAAGCAAACAATTTTATTTGCATGCAAGCCCTAGCAAAGATATGGAACAGCTGAACTTTGTTCGAAGATTCACTGGTAATCATGCAGAAAATTTTTTGTGTTGTGTGCTTCTTCCATTTGCAAGATTAATCGTTGAAACCAGGATTTTCTTCGGATAAAAGAACCAAAACGTTTTCACATGAAGATGCTAACATTCACGAGCTCCAAAACCATGAGAACATAAAACACATACGAAACATATTAAGGTTAGTAAATTAGCAAGGATTTGCTATTGAGAATTTCTTGTGCAAGTGTTGACTACCAAGCATAAGATTTTGAACAACCTGTCAGATTTTCTTATTCTTGCCAATTTTGCACTGTTTTGAACAATTTGTAAATGAAAAGTGTTGAGAAAAATCACCTCCAGGGATGAACATCGCTTAAACTACAAAAGTCGTTCACAATTGGGTGACGGCAATCAAGGTATGCTGAGGCTTTAAAAACGTTGCTTGTCGGGGCGGCTGATCTGAAGTTTCGCCTTATGGTCGTTAACGTCGAATCACCCAGTGGCTGTAAAGCGATCCCTCACCCTCGCCTTTGAAAGACAGACATGGTGATAGTGTCAAGTGCCCATGATTACTGAATTGCAGGACAGCTTCCCAAAGATTGGAATGTAACTTAAGTAGCATGCCCACTTTAGGTCTTTTGAAACTAACCATTTTGCGAATATTATCGCATGACAGTGTGTGGCTGTTTTTAACTGAACTGCTTCTACCGCGAAACCCTCGAACGCCAATCAAGTTATCATGCTTCGCAGGGTCTATAACAATGCCGGTCCGCGTTGCAGACATGCCTAACTAGATTGCAATTAAGTAAACAGAGTTTCGTAAACCTCGCAAAATTAATTCACAACACGATATAGTTTCATTAACTTGAAAGCCTTCAATTTAAAGAGATATTTTTGAAAAGAATAACAATCGTTCACCTACAATTCAAAACTCACGCTATAACGACGACGATGAAATCAATCCAGTTCCACGGGTTACGAAGATACGTAAAAGGATTAAGTATTAATCCACGTGCTGACATCTTGATTAACACTTCCAGGGTGTAAAACGCAATAAAGAAGTATCTGAAAATATGTTTACATGCTACATGATAGCTGATGCAACTCTGAAGAATAAAGTAAGGTGAGTAATGTTAGTTCAAAGACGTTATAAAAACGCAACTTCGTCGTGTTTTTGTTGGGACAACTATACGGTGATCAAACGTTTTGTTGGTACAAGCATATGATGATCAAACCATCATAAAAAGCGACTCAAATTCGAAAACAAGCTATGACAAACTTATCTTTACCTTCACCATAGATTTATAAATTTTAAAACCGAAAACCCTGTTTTACAATCGTCACTGTCAAAATATTTTACGCGGGCGCGATCGGTAACATTTCGCGGATGCCGCTTTCCTAAAACTCTAATAATCTGAAAAAAATAACTGTTCCTACCCTGCATTTGTAATTTCATAAGCATAACCGCACTTACTCCGCATTTGCAATTTCATTGTCCAGAGCAAGGAAGATGCAATTGATCAAAATTGCCAGCAAAACAATAGCGTCGAACACCCTATGAGAAAGAACGAAATCAGGGAAAAATTACAATACCAGACAAAATATCAAACGAAGGGCGACCTTTTTCTTCACAATCAAACACGCAAATCGAAAGCAAGAAAACAAGAAAACTTACGGGTGAAGTGTTATTGCTATGGCGTATTGGCGAAATTTGTTAAATGGAGAAAGCAAAAAAAAGGCTCTTGTCGCCGAAAAGCGGTATAGGTACGTCTTCCCTGAGAATTGCCGGCATGCAACGCAAAAAGTCTGCAAAAAATAAAATGACGTTCTTTGTCTTTGAATCAAAGTGATGACAAAGATATTGAAATATTGCAAAAACTCACCCAACAACACGATTTATTCAAACAACCAATTTGCTTCAATTTTATTTTCAAACTGAAACGTGTACAGCAAAGAGATGTTGTAGGTTTCTTATTTTTCGCATTTTTTGGAATTTGGTTAGAAAAGTGCAAAATTTTTACTACTGTATAATGGCTTAAAACGACTTTCTGGATTACACTTATCCAAACAAATCTTAGTAATTTCAATATTTCTTCAGAATTAACCAAAAACAGCATTTCAGATTCAGTAATTTTTCAGTAAAAGTAATAAGTTCAGAGAAAAATAATAATAAGAGATTTATATAATCCTGCATTTTTGTTATTTAGGGCATATCGCTTTGATTCTGCAACCAGAGCCAGTATTTCAAATTTTTTTTGCATTTCCAAGTTTTGTAGGGCTACTTTGCTTTCCGTGTTGTTTCTGCGCACGCGATCAACTAAACAGCATTTCATTTCCTGCATTCTCGGTGAAAAACTTTCTAAGTTGTAATTTTTTTTCATTTCACAGAGCATTTTTACCTACGTTTTCTAATGTCATGTGATTATACAACTTTTCATGCGCAAAGAACAAATAAACTCTCGTAGCCAAAGCAAGTTTTCACAGCAGTTTTAAAATTTTCTAATCTATACAAGTGAAATACCAATGTTGATATCAGAAGAAAACTTGTTTCCACAAAAACTGTGCAACAAAGCATGGTGCTTTAGTACACAGAAAAGGAATAGATCAACGTGAAACTTCAAGCAAACTTTCAGCTTTTTTGATGCAAATTGAACATAAGTAGTTAGCAGCTATCTCAGGTGTGTTTTAATCATTTACAAATTGGCCGTCAACTCCAGAAATGCGATCCATTTTTGAGGTGAAGCTATTGGTCAATAAAAATGCCCATTACAAAAAAAATGTATTTATTCAAGGACGTTTCATAACCGTGTGCGAAATTTTCTTCACCTTGGGATTGAAAAGCGCTAACTAACATTTTGAACCAATTTAGATCTGATGCATTGACAGAACTCATGGAAAAGTGAATTATGTCTTTCAGTCACACAAAAAATGCTGATAAACGACATGCACCAGGTGCTGTACCAGTGCAGCGATAACTATCTAACCTCTTTCAGTATTTACGCAATTTCAATTATTTCACATAGCAAGCTTCACCAGAGCTATTTGCACTTGGATCGTGCTTTGAGACAACTGGAAGACAACCAGTTCGTTCATTGATATGATGACGTGGTGACTATGGAAACGCATTATCCAGTCCTTCACCAGTAACTTCTAGCTATTTCACTGAGCACACTATCACATCAAACTAATGATTGTGACCTGAAAGCTTTTGCAGCATAATGCAGGGGTTCTTCAGTCTAATAAAATATTGCTTCGTGTGCAGTGATGCTTGCATAAGGGCAGGCTGACCCACAAAAAAGTTTCCGAAACAATGAAATATTCTATCAAATTTTTACTAGAAGTAAACACAACCTAAGTTTAAGTTGTATTTTATCCAAGGTTAAGAAGTTGAGCATAAAATGCATGATCGAAATAGGGAAAGTTGTAAACATCCAGGTATGCAAAAGATGCTTTGTGAGGCTGAAGTTTCCTTGTTAATTCCTAGTCCATGTACAATGAATCAGCAGCGCAACAGAGTTGCAACAATTTGATTCCGGGATAATATGAAAAACCATTAAATACTTTTACTGCTCGCACCAAACGTCTGAATCATTCTGCTCATTTCTCAACTAAACGCTCAAGTAACTACACTGCTGTTCAGGCTTGTGAATGATGTCAACTTGTATACTATATACAGTAGTTCATACAAAAAAAATACAAAACTTCAGGAATTTCTTAGATATCACCATGCCACTACAGAGGAACTAGGACTTCAAACCTGTGTTCTGGTTGTTCTACTGTTGGTGATATATTTAGATCAGTACTGTGCTTCGGTGCGAGATAGATTGCGCACGGTTGCAAACGGGTGTGATGAATACTGAACGTTACGATACAGGCGGCAATGGCAGAATGCAAGAAATATATTTCGCTGAAACATTAAGTACATTTTGAGATCAAACTTTTTAACATGTGAACCTCGTCACTTCCTTCGTTAAACAGTTTCCTTATTGAAAGTGCAGATATTTTATTTTTAATATGTTGATTAAAAAAGTGGGATGCTCATCCCCGCTGACCCCTGTGAGAAAATACAAAACACCTATAGGACACCGCCATTCCCTACCTGTTCCGATTGAATGGTCAAACACAAGTAAAGACAAGTCTCAAACGGGGATAGTATGCTTAGCTATATTTGGGGGCTTGTGTGCTGTGATTTTGACCGAGGGAGGTTGGGCCGAGTTGTTAAACTTATACTATAATGGAAACTACGTCGCTGTTCGTTATATTTATTTTGTCTTCTCCAGTTTTAATAGGAAATTCTTGATAATAATGGAAAAAGTATTTGCACTGCTGATTGTAATGAAGTAAATGGGATTTGGAAGAAACGCTTTTTCTCATTCGAAGTAATGAGCTTCAAAGGTGGGAAGAGTGTAATGAAGTGCTACGTGCGTGGGACAATTTCGGAGTAATTGTCAATCAACCAATCAACGCTTTGCTCTTGCCCTGAACCTTCTCGTACCTCTCGTTCAGTAGAACATTGGACGTTATGTATTTAAAGTTTTTGCGCTGGATTGGTCATCGGTGTTATCGTTTGGAAGACCAACCCGTGGTCTAGTGGCAAGTGCATCCGCCTTTCTTGCTGGAAGGTCGAGAATTCGACTCTCCGGCCGGGTCTTTCCAAGACCTTGTAAATTGGTGCTGTAGCCTTCTTACCAGGCGCACGGTGAGCGGAAGTACTGCGGGGAACACACAACAAACCAAGTCAAATGCAAACTGACCTTATACAAAGACTCAGTCGTGGCGCTGCAGGACCACTGTATTTATAAAACGCCAACAACAAACAACATGTATAAAAAAAAAATCATTTCATGGTTCGCAAACGGTGTTGATTTCTCACCGTGCTCAAGGTTCTCTTGTTTCAGATGACCTATATTTCAACCCGGTGAAAACTTCAGGCGAATTAAAACCTGATTGCGTGCCTTCTTGTGGTCTGTCTCTGTTATCAGGTTACTAAACTAATATCAAGTTGTGGATATTGATGAGCAGGAAAACACTGACGAGACTGGAGGTGTATTTTATCTAAAACAACTGTGTCCAACTGAAATGCATTGCTTGGGCCAAAAGTTAAGTCACTATTTTAATGAGGACCGCACGTTGAATGACTTGCATTGATCTCAGCAAACTATAATTCAGCTTTAGCTACTGAAAGCATTCCAATCCGGCAAGAAATGCTAACGACTTTGTGGCGCCTCTAATCACTCCATTACTGTATGTCAAATGTAAATTCAAAGTTCCATTTGAACCAAAAAATAAACCTCAGTTCAGTGTGAATGGAACATAAAGGGGTAGAAATGAGAAAGCTAGAAATGAAATGAGTTTGCACCTCAGCGGACACATGGAAATTTGCTAGTACGCAATGCAGACGTGATAGAGTGGCACTGAGGCACAATGCATATCAAATACAAGGACTGGTTGTCGTTATATTGTGCATACACAACAACGAAACCTACAAGTCGGCCGCATAAAACCTTCAACTGGGCCGCATACGACCCGCAGGTTGGACTTGATCTACAGCAGGGGTGGGCAAGCTACGGCCCGATGGCCGCATGCGGCCCGCGACACCATTTCAAGGGGCCCGCCGGAACATGCAGAAACTTCTACGTATGTAGAATTTTATGAAACAGTTACTGTTTTCATAAAAACTGGGAATTTTATGAAAATAGTTTGTGTTTCAGTTCTAACTATAACTGCAAAAATAGCATTAAACGCACCTAGTGTGAAGTACAAAAATTGTTTGTAATATGAATATGTTGTTATTTACGAACAGAATAAATTTTCCTACTTTGTAATGAGAGTGTGCGGCCCTCGGCTGCAACATTTTTTAGAAATGTGGCCCACCGTGTAAAAAGTTTGCCCACCCCTGATATGAAGCGTGGGTGGCAAGGACTTCCAAGCAGCCACGTGACGATGAACCCTCTTCGGTTAAACGGATTGCGAAACACAAAACATGTACTTTCAAAGTTGTGACAGAAAGATTGATCATGTTGTATTCATGTGTGCGTGGAATATGAGACCTAGAGCGTGGTATCAGTGATAAGACGAATGTGCTTCTAAGCCTTGCTTACTAGAGATATTTAAATAAACTACATTTTGAAATCAACCTTGTTAAAAGGTGTATTTTGTCACTTACTTTGCTAAAGTGTTTCCTCAATGAAATTGCAAATATTTTACCCTTTGGTATTGATGATTGAAAATATTGGGTGAAACGATGAATGTAACTGTTCATCAAAATTCTGTAAGATTGAAGTTCTTGTTGCTTTGAGTTTTTCAAAAATCATAATTTTCATAAAAACATCTGCATAAAGCATTTTGAATGCAACATATTATATGGTGAATATTCCTAATTTTTTTATTTAACACTTTCAGATCCATAACTGGTTCTTCAAACTATTGTTCCAAAAAAATTTTAATCATATTTCGGTGTTGCTTTGGTACCCAGAAATATGGAATATTCTAAGGAATTACCATATATTTATCAGTAATTTTCAATAGTCGTTAA
>Ga0210059_1001671_pt1 | contig 33826 bp, 16 predicted proteins | sample Ectturendosymbi2_FD_188042 | JGI IMG/M metagenome (GOLD analysis project Ga0210059, IMG submission 188042) | Ecteinascidia turbinata endosymbiont from Florida, USA - Sample 2 (SPAdes) (version 2) | ecosystem: Host-associated > Tunicates > Ascidians > Unclassified | place: Key West, Florida... | reverse complement strand
GTATTTTCACACAGAACCCGGCTGCGGCTTACCATCCGGCTTATGGCCAACGACAGTCTTCCCACACGCAGCAAGAACACCATCACCGACAACCGCGGCAATCCGGCTTATTTAAAACAATTTTAAGTAAGCCGGAAGCCGGTCGAAACCGAGAAAATTCACCCGGATACGGCCAACGGAGCTTGTATGAAGACTGCCGTTGACCATAAGCCCGATGGTAAGCCGTAACCGGATTCTGTGCGAAGCCGCCTTAAGAAGTGCCAGCTCAAGTCACAAAATGGGAGTCTAACAAACAGCTAACTGACAATCACGTTTCCTGACGGGACTTGTGCAATCACATGTACACGGAAAGCAGGGCCGCAACCAGCGGGGGAGCAACTGAGCAATTTCCCCCTTGTAATTTTCAAAAGCCTGTTTAATTGTTAGGTACAACAAGTTAAAATGATTTTGCCCCCGCGAAAATAGTACAGATTACAAATATTTTGCCTTCCCCCTGAAATATCAGCTGTTTGTGGTTGTGATGGAAAGCATATTTATTGCTGATTGAACTGATAATTCTATAATAAAAAATGAATGGAAGGCATGTGCTATGAAATTTCTCCCAGTTTAGGTATCTTTTCCGGCTAACTTGAAAAACAATCACATAATCGCATTGTACTGTACATTCACTCTTGGCCGAAATGCATATTGCCCTAAAATACATTTAACGCCGCTAATACAGATAGAATTTCAATCAAATGTCACGCAATGAAGGTAGAATTTCGGTTAAGCGTTTCAATAGAATTTCAATCAAAAATACCGTTTCATGTGTTTTACCGTTGGGCTGCTGATGTGAAGTAAAAACATCAATCCCGCTAGTCGAGGAATTTGAGAAAAAAAGATATAACACAGTTCAACAGAAGTGATGGCATAGACGAGCTGGGTCCATCAAATTCACACTCAATATCTCCAACATCAAGCTCTAGTCTTCCCGATAAAGTCATTTTCCAATGCATTGTTACTACGAATCCCTCCCAAACATCCTTTCGAAGCCGCTCCCAATGCTGTTGATCTGGATGGATCTGCTTCTATCCAGGTCAGCAAATAGAGATGAGAATCAGCCTATAGGCCTAGCCAATTTAAAATCACAAATTTCCGCCAACACCACAATGACCAGTGAAAAAGTTAAAATTTGCAGGAGAAGATTGATTTTCAGCTCTAATTAAGCTACGCAATTCGTTGTCGGTTATAGATTACGTTAACCATGTCAATATGTCCTATCGTGGCCGGCATGAGCTGTCTACAAGTTGGCAAATTTGCAACAAAAGGATCAAAACTACTACATGGCCATGAGTCACAGTTGCTATGGCTTTTCACACGCTACATTATGATTCAATGAGGGGCATCAGTTCCAACAAGGAACTCTTCCACTCACCTTCATGTATCAAAACTATTAGGTCTGCAGCCTAGATGGCCCTTGGTCCTTCGCAGCCTCCAACTCCCTCATGCATTCTATACATCGATGTACTTGGAAGTCATTGCAGTTCTTCATTATAATAATCATGATGGCGTCGTTCATGCGCGTGTCTTAAAAAGCTTGTATTTCATCAAAGTACAGTAAATGCATTAGCGCCATCAAGCGTATACTTTATACTACCGCAATGTATATACCCCCCCTCGTCTTTAGTGTATTTGTGTTTTTTTCTCTTTACTGCGATGCATGTTAAAAGTCTGGCGTTTTTCGTGTGGGTGTGAAGACGTTACACAATACAATACAATGCAATTATGCAGACCTACTGCGGACACAGGATGCACTGGCAACAGTTCTGAATAAAACTTGTTTTTTCGCTTTGGAGGATTCCAGAATCTTGCATCAGTCATATGCTTTCCATATTGCATTCCAATTTCCACTACTGCCTTTTCCTTTCAAAGCTGCTATCACGTATATTAGAGCAATTAACTTGCAATAAAAACAGTTCAATTTCGCACAGCCAAGCTGCAAGACGAGAACTGTGTTAGCGCGAAAGCAACTGAGTTCGTGATATTAGACTACCTGACCTGCTGAGTAAGAGTGGGCAGTTTTTATTCACGCGGGAAGTAAGCAACGGAACAGTAATATTATTACGAAAGAATACCAGTGCTGATACTATTCGACAACAGAGGCTATTTTACGTAAAAGTCCACAACGTTAATCCTGAAGTTCCAAGTGCAAAGCTTTGTTGATTTTAAACCAGTGGTTTTAAACCTGTTTGGTATCGCGACACATTACAACAATCCGATGTTACGTAACGACCCCTCTCCACGACGTTCTTCCTGTCGCAACGAACATGTTAAAACTGATTTCCAGCAGGCGTAACTCAAGCGCTTAACTGCCCCTCTCTTAGTGCGGTCCCTCCAAAAAAGGCTTGAGACCCCAAACAGGGTCGTGCTCCAGGTTGAAAACCACTGGCTTTGAAAACAACAGCACATTACAAAAAGCCAGTTTGGGACTATTGGCAGTCGCCAAGTCGTTGAACACTTTTTCATGGAACAAACACTTATGGCTAAACGCCATGAAACCAGAAAATTTAGTAGAAAATTCAGGAGACTACTGCTTTTCCACCTTCTTCATATCGCCCACTTTTACAGACAATGCTTTTGTGCAAGCCCAATATACTGTATTTTGGCAAAGTGACTTTCAAATATATCCAAGGTAGTACCGAGGGAGGTCAAGCGGGAACAATGTCCCGAGCGTCGAATCAGTGGGGACGCCGAAAAGTCGCAACAATGTCACGAGTACTTTCTGTACCACAGTTCATTTTCTCGCGTAAGGCCTTAGGTTCGAACATGGGGGCGAAAACTTGTTTCTTGGCCCAGGCGCCACCTAACCTCGATAATTTCCTGAATATATCAACTTCCTGTTTAACCGCAAATGCAGTCTATCGTACGTAAATAACCATTTGATTGTTGTGCACTATACTAAACAATAATGAATTGCTATCGTTCAAATCATAAACAACTTGTTTGCGGATCGTGCAGAGATAAGCATCAGCTTATTATTCAAGCTTAGAGTGACACTCAATAAAATTCAAAACGAGTTGATTGACATTACTTTATTTTGTCCAGTAACATGTTTGCCTGCTTCCCGGTCTACCTGATACAGCTTCACGGACCTGGCTGAGAAGCTCAGGCTAAGCCACCTCATGTCTCTGGCGGGGTGTTTCTGCATCTGTACGCCGTTTGTAATAACAACAACTATTACTTGAAGTTGAAGCATTCAGCATTCAATATTGATTTTGATGAAATTTGCGTTAAGCATGGCAGTAGAATGCGTGGGAAGGTGAAAAACACATTATGGGCAAACGGTGCCAGAAAATATTCACGAACATAGTGATGACGAGCTACAATGAGCCCAGCATTGCAAAAGAGAAACAAACTGTACAACTCTGCGCCTTCACCATTTCAGCATTTGTTCATACACACGCTATGTTAAAAAAAACGCTCAGCCAGATAGGCATCCTAACGAAAGCAGCCGTGGCCTCACAAAACTGCTGTTAAGTAACACAATCCCCTTACTTCGAACGTGAGCTTCTGCTGGTTACAGCGAGGAGTTTCTGCAACCTGCCGTAGGCTGACAAAAGTATTTCTCTGTACTTCTCAAAAACACTCAGCTGAACATAAAATAACGATACTTTCAACATTTTTTCCACGTGCTGTTCACAGATTATGCTGCCTGTAAAAGCATCTTTAGAATTCCACGTTAAATTTTGCCGATACAAACAACCAAGCATAGCACTAACCTGCTTTCAACGCGCTTTGCTGTGTAGCCGTAAGCGCTCAATACATTGCCGCTTGAATGCGTACCGTCAAGGCACGAGAAACGCAACACAACCGTAAATCCGCATCGTCTGCCGTTAGTTTGAGAGCAGCGAAGCGGATCAGAAAAAGAAAGCCAGCTACGCGTCCTTCTGTAAATATGTGTGGCCTCACGACGCTCGTATCAATCTACCGGGAAGTGCGTTTTTTAGCCTTACGCCCGGCTTCCGCGTCGGCAATCCGCACTTGCTGCGTTTCTGCTTTCACGCTGTCTCGGTCTTCAAACCTGTCGTCCAGCTGGCAGTTTATGCTGAGTCTATCCAAAACGCTACCAGTCTGCACCAATCGCTGTTCCACAGCAACTTACTACCAGTTTGTATTTCTGGTGTAACTAAAGGCTTGGTCAACTTTTTTTTTTCATTGAAAGCAGGCTTTCAACGAAATTGTTCTTTCGATGAAAAACGTAATCTTTTTTTGAAAAAGCATTAATCAAGTTTTTGTTAAAAGGAAAATTTGTACCGCAGTCAAAATAGGGGACAAAATGATACGAACACCTGTAGTCAGAACATTTACAATCGCAATGCATGATATTGCTGTGACAACTGAAAACCCTTGCGATTTGTCTACAGTTGTTGAATGGATTTGCGGTCAGTAACATGAAAAACAAAAAATGAAATTACTTATCACTTATGCAGAAGAAAACGAACTTTTTTGCGTTATAGGTCAAACGGCAATTGATGCCAGTTGCCACTAACTTTACTTACATTTTCAAAATTTACAAATTTGTTGTTTGTCAATTTTTAGTGTCTAATCCAAAAGTTATTGTTGTGGATATGGTTTATGTCCAGTTCTCATGTTGCTCACCATCACAGGACAGGTGTTTTGTTCAGACACGTGGTCCATGTCATAGGGATTAGTAAACGAATGCCAGAATGCATAAATCCTGACTCGTAGCAGGTCACATTCAGTGCAGGTCGGATGTACTACTCGCATACAACACTGAAGAGGAACAAACACCAAAAAAACGAGCTAGCAACTACTGCATTCGGTGATGGTCATGCGATAGCCTTATGTAGTGGGAGAAAATAAAGGTATTTGAAAAGATCCAATCCAATTATCCATTCGTATCAATCGTGATCAATAATGATAAAATGAAAATTTATCACTGCAATAACCTTTCAGTACCGCATAGTGTTTCCAATTCGGGGCAAAATTTTAAATCCGGGTTCGGGTAACTGAGAAAAGAAACCCGGGAAAACCCCTGATTTTTCGGGTTTTGAAATGAATGCGATTTTGACCGACAAAACTCAATATCATTGTGAAATTACTACTGCTGGGCAGTGCGCAATTTATTACCGAATTATTAATTAAGTCAAGCACAGTTTTTTAATGATGTTTATAATACTGACGCCTGAAAATCAAAGCACACTCTTATCATTCAGTCTGTTTCTGAGTTTTGTGAAAAATGGTTCAGTGGCTGAAAAAGTCCTCTCTGGTTCCAGTGATGTGGGCTTGATTGTAATTAAGGCATGGTACAGTTTTTCAAAGTTATTTGACCTCTTCTTTGTAAACTCAAAAAGACTCATTTTCTGTTTCACAATTTTGTGATCGGATCTTTTCCTGTGCCAGAATAGTTTTGTAGTCTTTACTCTTATGGACATGGATTCTGTGCTTTGATTTCAAATGGTTGATTAAACTTTCAGTGCTTGAAACTCCTCCTTTTGTATAACGGAGCACAAATTGCACTTTGGTGTTTATTGAGCCTTACTGTATAAGATAATGGTTCTAAGCGTCTGATTTTCTTTGTTTAATAACGTCTTTAAACTGAATGTGTAGACGCCTATTACGCGCAAAATGACGTCACGATCCGTCTAGATATGTCAATTGAACGATGTTATAAACGGACTAACAACGAACGTACGATGCTCAGCAAACAAAACCCGCACTTCGTGCCTCATGATAACAGTTGAAAGTTCAAACGTGCTAATTTGGCCGTTACACGCGCCACTCTACAACTTCAGTGCTATCAGGATTACTAATCTTTGAATGCAACAACAGTTTTTTTAAATATCCGGGTTTCGTGGTTGAAAAAAGCCGTGTTTCGGGTAGTAGAAAATAGCCAGAAAACTCGGGTTTCGGGTTCTGGAAAACCCGGGTTGGAAACACTAATACCGCATGCTGAAGCCCTTCATAATAAAATGATATAAACACTTACACATTCTTATAGTTTCAAACTTGTGCAGTGAACGTTTCGAGCTGGTAGATGACAGACCACACCTCTGAATGGTTTTTGCTAAGTACGTTTTTGCTAATTTTTTTATCAAATATTCTGGCAAAAGAGACAAACGTCCGTTAACAAACTCACTTATTCTCGGTAGTATAACGCAATATCAGATGCATGTGTGGGAAGGCCACACAAGTGGATCTCGCATGTGCGAGGCATTAGGGCCTCGCATCAGCTAAATCCGGCCCTGGGTAGGGGGCACACAACCAAGAATTTACCCCGGGCATCATCAGACATCTGCACGCCTGTGGGATTGCTGCATACGAACAAATCAAAAAAGGTGGTATGCTTTTTCTCACCAACAATGTTAGCAATTTTATTGAAAAAACGTGTCTTACTTTTTCTGAAATCCCTGCGTTGCAAAAAGCGAGACGTTTTTACTGCGCTGTAAGCAGATTGTGAGGAGTCACGCATTGTTGGCAACAGTAATAAAAAGCTTTCGTCCTTTGTGCACACTATGTTGACACACGCATCAACTTCGACAAGGAAAGCATAGTCATGCTTGAATTTTTTTGCGTAGCCCCTCTCCCTTACGAGGAAAAAACGGAAGAGCGTTAAACAATACTTTTACGCTTGACATTTCTGTAAGAAGGTAAAGGCCACAGTTGTGTACACCCTGTAGCTCGCCTGATATTGCAGATTGCTCTTCAGTTACAAAAATTGAGGATTACTTACTATGTCTGTCATTTTTGGGGTTAACTTTATTTTGAGCCTTTACAGTCTACAGCCTGCCCTGTTTCAAGCGGTTCAAAGCTCATGACTGTGTCGCCGTTTCTAATAGGCGGCAAATTTTTGATGCTTTCGTAACACGTATTGCAGCACAATTGCAAATTGCCACTTTTTAAAAAAATTGGAAAGCAAACCACTCTTTTTTTGCTAACACAGATAATTTTTTAACTTTTTTAAGTTTGAAGATTGGCATTGTTAAAGGAACAATTATGAAAATGGTCTCAAAAATTTAAAAAAAAATTTTTTAAGGCATGCTCGAGGGAATTCATCAGTGATGCGTAAGCTGAGAGACAATCCAATGTGAAAATAAAACTCTCAGAGTGATGATTATCAATAAATTTTGTACTTTAAATTCGAAAAGGTTGTTAAGCTCATGGTAAGGTTTATCAATTTGCGCTCATGAAAGAAAACGTTCATCGCGGCGTACATGCTTTGACAGGCCTCATGTTTGCTCCTTCGGTAATAATGTTTTCATAATTGAACGATAGGATTGATTCTGATTTCCTGCAAATTTTTTTACATTTGCATTTCATTACGACATCTCTAAATAATCGCCGTCAATTAAATGAAAATTATTTACGACCAAGTTACTTTTGTTAAGTTCGTTCAAAAATGTTAGTTGGAAACTACGAGCCTATTATGGGTATTTGCAGAAAAATGTTTGTAATTAATTTGCACAAACTGCAAATGCTGTTCATGTTGTGAATTAAATATACATTTTCAGAGTGTTTAGCCCCCCTGCACAAACATGAAGGCCTCCAATGGAAGGCTTTCTGGCGACGGTTCAGCCCAGGCCGGCAGACACGGGGGGCATTCGGGGGTAGTTACCCCAAATCTTTTTTGTGCCTCCCAAATTTTGTTATGCTCAAGAAGTTTTGTTTTAAACACATGATAAAAACAAAATCTTTCCACCCTAAAAATCTATTTTGCCCCCCAAACCCTAAAACCTGGATACGGGCCAGATTCTGCCTAAATTGTGTCTGCAATTAGGATATTTTGTTTTGGAGGCCATTCGGACTCGAGATGTAGCATAACGTCGAACACTTTTTTTATAAATCACCACTAAGGGGGCCCATGTAAGCATTTTGGAGGAGAAGATTTGGGCTGCTACGGCACTGAGTACGAATACAGTTATATGACGACCAGCAAGAGGCACCCGTCAGCACCGCACTCTCGCAACACCCCCCAAAGCTTTTCACAAGGAAACGGGCCATATACTTTCCCGAGGTCGACAAAACATGTGTATACGCCTTAGCCAGGCTCCCAGGATTTCTCGAAAATTTTCTGGAGAGTGGTAAATTGTGCTGTAGTGCTACGGGTGTGACGAAAACCGCACTGGGTGTCCTCCAGCTTTGCTTCTATTATTTCGCCTTATATTTTTTTAATGAACTTGTCATACACTCTTCCTGGGAGGCTAAGCAAAGAGATATCCCAGTAGTAGGTGCATTCACTCCAGCCTGCCTTGTTGCGTTTGTGGATGATCAATTTGCCAATCTTTCGGTGCCCTTCCAAAACGCCATGACATTTGACACACACGAGTCAGCCAAATCATCCGGCGTTGCAAGTTCCCCAAATTCATACTTTTCGCAATTAGATTTAAGCTCGGATTTTGCAACGGCATCAGAGAGCTTATTGATGCACAGTTCTACGGAAGCTTTCACCTGTGCAAAGTCAAAACATCCCAACTGAAAAACTTTGCTCAGTTCGGTCAGGTCAGGTGCCAATGTTGACAAAGGAAAGCACCATGTTGAAATTTTTTGTCTTCATATGTCGCAGGAAAACAGCACACAACGCATTATTTTTATTTTCTGACAGCTGCTTCAGTGCGGCCCAAACAGCCAAAATCGCACGCCTTACTCTCACTGTTGCCTCACTCGACAACCACCTTGTTTTGCATGCGCGCTGCAACTGCCGACCTTTTGTCTTCATTGTAGTCGCAAGCATCGCCAGGCAAGCCGATCGCAATGGTGAAACAGTAAAGCACTTCTATAATTGCGTTATATTGCTTTCGCAGTTTCGTTCACCATACTGTACAAATCTGCGGCAGGAAAGTGACAGGCCGAAGCGAGGCGGTGCTCATGACAATGCACCGATACCATACTTACGATTTTCATTTCCGAATTCTGTGCCAGAAAACTGCGTCGGCCTATAGCATTGCATCCGTCTATTCTCCATTGCAATAGCCACGTGCAGGAAAACATGCCTTCCTCAAATCGTTTCACTTCAAGGCATAACCATATTTTGACTTTCAGAATTTAGGGTGTCATTGCAAACTTTCGGGGTGTCATTTTGACACCCCAAAACAGCTTCAAAAACACTGCTTACACCACTACAACTGCCTGCTGTTCGTCACAATCCCTCCTGTGAAGAGAATGCGAAAAGAGACAGGGTTGCCAGATTGGCTTTTTTGACGCTAGATTTCACAAATTTGGCTTTTTTTAGAGGTCGTTGGCGTCAAAAAATTTGTTCGGCTTTTTGGCTTTTTTTCTTCAATATTTGGCTTTTTTGGAGGCAGTTCGCACGTGCTATCAGACTGGTGTCCTGGCTTTTTAATAAAGATCTTGCTGAAAAATGCTATAATTATAGGCTTTCTTAGACAGCGCTTTGTGTATTTTCTCAAACTTTATCTGGCAACCCATATCTCCCAAACACAGGGTTCGTTCAATTCAGTTTTTGTCATTGTCGTTAATGTTCAAACATGTTGCCTTGCCCGTTATACATCACAAACTAATGTAATTCATTGGTATGTCATCCTCAAAGTGGAAGAGCAGTTATGACAAAGGGCAGATACACAATATTAATGAGAAAAGACATTTCTTTAGTTGAAGGACTGGAAGGCCAGTGATTGTTCAGAAAATGCATATTGCAAGTTATGACACACTACAATTATACCAAGGTACAGACAATAGTCAGTAACTTGATGAATTATGAAAAAACCTAAAAACATAGGAGGAAAGTTCCACCAGCAGGACAAACCCCATGAGGCAAGCCAAACGGGGTAAAAAAAGCCAAATTGTTAAAAAACATGAAATTTCTGCCTTTTCCATGTGTTACCATATTTTCTCCAAGGTGGTCAACAAAGCGAATAGCACTGCCGTTAAAGTGTTAAGACTTCAAGCAGCAAAAGTGATGCACTGAAAGTGGATGAATTTCAGATTGCCGTGAGCATAATCTGTCACAGTGCTATTCGCTTTGTTGACCACCTCGGAGAAAGCATGGTAACACATGGAGAAGGCAGAAATTTCATGGTTTTTGACAATTTGGCTTTTTTTACCCCGTTTGGCTTTTTTTTGGACATGGTTTGGCTTTTTTTCTCAAAAGATATCTGGCAACCCTGAAAACAGAGTTTAGTCGACAAAACGCAGCCATGGAAGGACTGAAGCGTCATCTAGACCAAAGCTTCTCAAACTAACGGTTGCGGCCCCATTTGGGGTCGCGAATCGTAATTTAGGCTCGCGAAGCAAATTAGCTTGACACATCTGTTGTAAACGTTTTTGTAAAATTTACAAGAAAATCAAAAGTTGGCCTGCAGTGAATCTATTTCTACTGCATTTTTAGGGCCAATTCCGCGTTTCATGCTGTCAGTTGTTTACTAGGATGTCTGGCTGAGCTATCAAATGATAATGGTCAGCGAAGCACGGCAAGTTATGCGTTACGTCATGATTGGTTTAACGTACTGACCAATATTGACCTTGTTGCATTCATTCCAACACGCAGGCATGCTTGTGTTTAGAACTCTAGGTGTAGCCAATGGGCTATGCTAACTGCTTTGAGAACACACCCAGTAATTTCAGACCAAAGCTAAAAGTTTCATACACACTTTCAGCAGCACTTTGGAGTTTGATTCAGGAAAAGTTGGATCCGCGAACAATACACTATTGAAATTTCAGGAGGCAACACCCCTTCCATGCTCAGGATAAGTTTGTGTAGTTATGATGCGACCAACGTTTGCAACTGGAATTTTCAAGGCAGAGTTTATGTGATTTTTTGATAACAAGAAATGAATACCCAGTCTTTTCTGATCTAGCCATTAATAAACTCTTAGCCGTATGCAGGGCAAGTGCAAGGCCTAATGGAAAACCTAGGCGCGGGACTCTTTTAAGTAGTGATGATATGACGTCATCGTGCACAGGCAACCGTGCTATGACCTTTTTGATGGTTATGTTTTAATAAAATAAATATATAAATATGAAAAAAGGTGGCAATGGAGTTAATCTGTATCTTTGTTCCCCAGCTGCGTCCATGTTTATGACTAATATCATGCTGCTCTGGTGGACATCAGACAGTGTACCGCTACCAACGTGATCAAGCCGAAAGTTGTGAAGGAAACTCTGTTTTATAGCATTTTCTAGCTGGCTAGGCTAGTTGCTCCAAAAGAGTCAGAAAAGTTATAGTTTATTTCCTACACCGTTTTTCTAACTATCCCGTTGTAGGTTCTAAAGTATGCCTATCTTTAACCTCCCTGAACATAGACAACAGCAGACCATACACAGTCATCAACAATGCCTGCAGCTATCAAGCATTGGGATCACAAATGTGATTTGTAAACAGACCAAATTGTATTCTTATTTGACCAACGGAAAAATTGTCAATCACACGCATGACATTTCACTACTAACACTATGTCATGAAATACTTCACTGCATTCACTATTCCCAATGTGCAGCTAAACGCTACATCATCATAATGACCATACAGTTAACACAACTTCACTGTTTGCCATATCAAGTTTCACATAACAAATAACAGTTTCGCGAACACAATGCCTCAGCTTGTAACAATCAATTCTGATGGTTCCTGTATTTGCATCGACGCTTGCTCAATTTCAGCTTCGTCATGCCCGTATGCAATTTATTTTACTTCAGCAAGTCAACTGTCCAAAACCAGTCTCTTTCAGTACATTCTAATCACTGTTACACTAAATACACTTAACAAATGGTTAGCCGTGAATGGTGCACTCTTTTTGGTAAGCATTGCGACTTTCTTGAGGGTATCGCCTGCTTGTATATTGGAACGTCTTTATTATTAAAATTTTGAATATTAACTTTTGGTCAATCCAAATGCAAACTTCATGCCATCAAAATTCACTGTATCACCAATTTGGATGATATCTTTCAATTTGCTTGTGAACCAATGTGTCCCTCTTGACATTGGCTGCCGGAGCATTCCCTAGTTACACAGCACGAAAGCTATTCGCTGTGGGCCTGATGGTCCCAGGTTTTGTCTGCTGGGCGTGCCATCACGAGTGAGGACCAGTGTACGTCCAACCAAGCGTTCCCTTATCACGAGATCAAAGGGCATCCCTCGGTACAACGTGTACCTGGCCCTCAGGCCTTCCGAATTTTTGTGGCAAAAATTTCGTCTTATATAGGCTGAAGTTCACATCATATCTTCACATAATATCGCTTCATTCATATGTTCATATCATATACATTCATGCGTGTACTTTCTCCCATTCCAACGTCTCTTTTGTCTTACATGCTAAAATTCTCTTATTTACACACAACGTTTATACAGCAATAAGAACATACGCGCAAAAATCTCTTTATCAAGATGAAATATCATTCATAATTGTTTCAAAATAACGCCGATTTGCTTTTGCAGTTATATATTTCATTCCCTGGCAGATTCATCTACTACTCAGTCAACCTCGAGCATATTTAACACATCGGCTCGTTCAGCACTTCCTGCTATTTCTTTGACAGTCAATGTTTGGTAGGTAGTCATGAGATCCCATTGATGCAACGTTTTGTTAATCAATTCTGGTGCATCACGTACATATTGAACATAAATAGCACTATTCCTCAGTGCTAAACCAACTGCATATACTTTTTGTTCTTTAGGTTCAGGCATCCGCAATTCAATTTGTTGGCCATTTTCTGCATGCCATGCCAACCAGTTTAGTACCAGAGCCATCGCTTTTTCGACTGGCATCTTTCCCAGGGGTTGCATGATTGCTCCTTTGCTGTTAGCTCCGAAGATCCGTAATGCCTTTCTTATACTGCGTTGCGTTTGCCAGCAGTCTTTTAAATCATCTAACATCTCCATTTGCTTATACCTTTGATAATACCTTCTGTATGACACAACTTTAGGGAGTTATTCAGACTTCATTGCTACTTATTAAACATTTCGATTTAACGTTAAAAGTTCCTCGGTTATTTCGTGATTTAAAGTACTAAGTTCTTCTTAGATATTGGTTTGATCGAGCTTGGCATGAAAATGAAAATAGACACACAAGAAATACATAAACACGCTTTTTAAGTCTTTTTGAGCATGATCAAAAATATCTCATAGTACAAATGAACCTGTAGTAGCACAAGGGATAACGCAACACTGGCAAGAAAGCTCCTTCCTTATTTACATAACTGTTTATCGTTCCGCGATTCTTTTACATCAAATTTTTCTTAGTTCTTAATACACCCTTTTCTTTTCCAGTACTGCTTGTAATGCAGCTGCTGTTAAGATGCTTTGAAACATCTTCTCACTTTCCTGAACCTCGCCCTGCTTTAACACGCTGTAACTGCTTTCGTTGCACCATCAATGCAAAGCTTTTTCAGCTAGTTCCGGTACTTCTTGTATTGTTTGGATGACTCATTGTTGTCGGTCACACGTCACCTTGGATTTTATAAACCGTTCGTTTTCCAGATCCTTCGATGCGTGTTCCATCATCTCATCCACTTCTGCTTTTAAAGTCAACCCATCATTACTGATTTCATACTTTCATTTATTCATTCAACCACCTTTTTGTTTTACTTGCATATATCTCTTTTTGTGAAACATGAAACGGCGAGCCATGCAAACTTTATAGTTTTGCCACTTACGTACATAAATATGACATTTCAGATGTCTCGCTCTTGCTTTCCTGTCAACTGCATTTCAATCTTCTTTAGCTTTTGCCTCAGCAATTGTTTTCTTTAAGTACAGCTGCTCTATTTAGATGTTTCTTTGAGCCAGTTCATTACTGTATGAAGATTTCGTAATTGGCATTCTAATTTTTTCTCGAAATTCCTTAACTTTCTCATATATGTTGCGTTTTCCTTAATACATCAAATACACATCCATGCACATTATTCGACTCAATATTCACACTATAACTTTTGTAGAACATTAATATAGCACACGGTTAAAATACACATACAATCCATTTTGTCATTGACTGCTTCAATCCATTTTCTCGTTTGACCATTCTCACAGGTTGTTTCTTCAATGTTGGTTCACTGCTATTTTCACCATTTTCTGAACCTGTCATGTTATGGTCATATCGAGCCATAACATCTGCTATGGAGATCCGAGCGGCCAGCGCAAGTGCAACGTTTCGTCAATCAAACGGAACTGACAGGTGAATTGAACTTACAATGCAATTATTTCACTCTTGTTTGAAGGCAAGAGTGGACACATGTTCAACTATCCGCTTTACGACGCAATACACGAAAAAACATACTTCACATAAGAGCAATGCATGCATCCCCCAAAGTTCCCCAAAGCAATTTTATAACTATCATAATTATGCACGTGGAATGCAAACTGTTCTTTATGAATCAGAAATGTAATGTACAAAGACTTTGCAACTACTGTACGACCTCATAGATATACAAACACTTATCAAACGCAATATAGTGCGTATACTTGATTGATGAATAAAAAACATATAGCCCCGTAATATATTGTTAAACAGAAACGAGTGTGCTGGATAACATTCACAATTTTTGCTTTGCCTAGTTTAAGCTGCTGGTTTTAAGTGTCCTTTACGTCTATGAACCTGGATCTGAAGTAATGTTTTTTTCTACCTTTTTACGCTCGCAAATAAACAAAACACAATGAAGGTTTGGCGGGGCGGCAAATGATAAAAGTACTTGCACAACCGACAATAACGCGGAACTATTTTGAACAAAGAAAGGAGGCAATTCAAGTGCAAACACTTCACAAAATTTGGCGCTGGTTTGCATGAGATTTTTGGCCTTCACGGGTTCAACCTTTCATCTTTTGGTCATTTGTTTCAATTTGGTAGAGTCAATTTTATTTTGACAAAACATTAAAATATCTGGTCTATGTTAAATTCTTCCATGAAGCAAAACTACAGGTTGTCAAAATGCAGATGACCCTCAACCAAACAAGTCCTTTTCAAAACAGAATGATATTTCGAGAACTGAATAACGTTACGCTGGAAGAAATGCCAAGTTAATACGACAGACACTCGCTTTAACCTGTTCATTGCCAGTTGAATCATTGCACACCTGGTTGCAGGAACCGTGTTTATAGGGGGACGAGTCTCTGTCGACAGGGGGGGACATAATATCTTTTGTCCCCCCCAACATTTTGTGACAAAAAGTAATGTAGTTATGCAAATTTCATGTTACTTTACTGTTGGAAACGTTTCTCCAGCATGAAACCAGGGAATAAATGAGAAAAATGAACATTATCACTGGATTAACTGCAGACACAAGTTACAGATTTCCTAGGTAAACTGAATTGTCATGATTGTTGAAAATTGTGTTGGTTAATTTGAATTACCGAATCGATGTGCACATGAACTTCGCTCAATCACGAATTCCTGCGCTGGTCTGTAGCCCGCAATCAGAAAACGGTTGCCACGAGGCGCGCGGCCAGGGAGGGTAACGGGAATGCCACCCCCAATTCTGAAGTTTGCAGGTTAATAAACTATTTGAAGCATAAGCCAAAGAAACACCAGTGCAAATCAACGAAACTGCCTCAAGGAACCCATCCTACTTCAGCTTTTAGTCGAATACAAACTTGTATCTGACCTTTTTTAATCATCAATGACCGCAGGTTTTGGAGTAACGCTTTTCGCAGCTGTTTTGGCGCACCAGCTTGCTATATCCCAACCTAATGGTTATGTAAGCGTCATTTCAAGCCATCGCAAATTCCTCTCTGATAACCGTGGGTGTTACAAATACAACCTCTCCTTGTTTCCAGTGTCAGCGTAGGCTTAAATCAACATCGTAGATTTTTGTTTTTGCACAGTTTTTAAATTACATGCGTTAATATGGCGTTGAGATAAATGTTATATGTCTTGAAGCTCAAACTTTGGCTAAGACGCGATTCAGTTTCAACGTCTTCTTCATTGCGCCATAGCCACTGCTTAGCAACAGTAGCATTCATTCTAGATATTTATTTGTGATGACATGTACTGTGACGGTTCAATCACAATTATGTGGAGCCTTAACGTTTTCATCAATGATTTTCCTTTACCTTGCCTGCAAGTAAAAAATCAGTCTTTTCAAGATATTAGACTTTGACCTGCTGTTCATAAGCTCAGTGTTTCAACCTTCATCTGATGTTAATTGCCACCCTATCCTACAGTAAATTACTTGAAATCATTTAACTACAACGAGAAAAGTCAGCATCAAAATCTAACGTAAGTAGCAAGATGCTTTTTATTTTGCAAGTGCTGAGGGAATTGACACTGCCATTACTTATAGATACTGAGATATCTTGCACAGGAGTGGATATTAAAATTTAGGGGCAAGCTCTCATAAAGAGGCCCCAAAACATCGCCATTGCGAAAGGTAGATGTGGCATTACGTGGATAAAAGAGTTAAATTTATTTCACATTTCAATTTCAATTTTCAATTTCAATATCAACAATTCAAGAGCATAAGATATATACGAAAGGAACAAAAATTTGTAACGTTTTGCAGCTAAACAATTGAAAGCTGCCTCCTATGGAACATTTTAACATTTTCCCGTTAGTTTTGCTTTAATTTGAAAAACTTGACTTGCTTCAGAGCTTTTCTAAATGTGGCGCTAGAGTGGCACATAACCTTTTTAACTAAACAATGATGCATAGCTCTTAAGGGGGCACGGTATCTCTGAAAAAGAAGGATCCGAAGGGACTGCCTCATTGTCCTTCCCTTATATCCATCCCTGAGCTTGCAGTCTCGCTTGTTGGCAAAGAACATTTGACTAAAATGAAACGAAATTTAAATTTTTTCCCATTAGGGCTTCAAATTCCGCAGATAAGTTATTGTATTTTCGAGAAGACCGTGATTTGTACAAATTTAATTACGTGCAGTGCTAAGCTACCTTTACATGCTGCTGAGCGTGGTCAATAAGTTTTGTAATACTAGGGTTACGATTGCGTTTACAGTTTAATTCCATCTTATATTTCAATGAAGTCTGTTGAATTGAGCAAAGTCTCATCAAACAATAAAAACGAAGTAAGTTTAAAGTAATTACAGAGGTCTTAAGGAATAGATTGAACATGGCCAAAAGATCTTACGGATTATCAAAAATCTACACATTTTTCAAATGCGTTGGAAGACCCTAGCGTTTACGGTTATCAACTACATGCTGTACGTGACTTAATCACTCAAAAATTAAATGACAACGGGATACATTCTATATATGGTTTCTATTGGAATAAGAGCTGATGATGCCTACTTCGTAAGCGAAGTACATACCGTGTCAGATCTTAGTGTCTGATTCCTTGCTGGGAAAGGATTTCTTTTCCATAGAGAACGGGATCCACTTCTTATATGTGCGAAAGTTTTGTAGAAGGCTTACTTCGGAAGTCAGTGCCTCAGAGCAAAGTCGCTGCTCGGCTTTGGTTGAACAAGCTGTGTTGGTGTACATCAGAAGCGTGTAAATGCAGTATAACAAGCGCAGTCGTAATGGCGGCTGCGATGACTTCTTGCTCAAGTGCAGCACCGAGCATTGAGAGGTTTACTAGCAATTATGCAAGACAGGTTTATGAGCAAATGATGGCATTGATCTAAAGTAGAAGCGCGGTACTTCACTAGCAAAACTTTTAAAACTTGTCAATTCAATGAAAGCAGACTTTTTATTTGCGGGATTAAATCTGCGCACATATGGTCAGGAGAAAACGCCAGAAACATGCACGTTTCATGGATGATGCTTTATCAAAAACAAAGATCATTAAAAACATCTAAATGTTGAAGATCGGTTGTTGTTTTCCCCAGACCTAATAAAATTCTGGCTAAGTGCCTGGTTGCACTGCTAGTATTACCAAAAGATCTTGAAGTTTGTTTTTGATTTGATCTATGTGGTGATTGTCAGTAGCAGTGCATTTTATTCATCGGAACTGACCAAATTTGAATTACTTACCACAATTGTTGGGCATGATTGTGTCTATTTAGGCCCAACTCTCAGAATTAATGTGTTATCATACAGCGCTAAGCGCTAGATATCTAGATATAGCACCATTGTATACTTGTACATACTAATAGTTGCTATACCACCACCATGGGTGTAACCAGGGGGGACCATGGTCACCAAGTTGTAACAATTCTGCAATGTGTCCCCATTTTGTCAATTTTACAAAAAGCTCGTACTACGATTGAGTGAACATGGTGACGTCATCGACACGCAAACAATAAGGATTGTCCCCCCCCAATTTTTTTAGTAAACTCGGTCCCTGCCTGGTTGGCAATAACTGTAGGTATACTGCAGTCTTAAGGGACACCAGTAACAAACAAGTTCCATCCATAAAGGTGGATCATGCAGGAGCGCAGACATATCGCCCTAGCACAGTGGTTCCCAACCTGTTTCGATGCATTCCTCCCTTTGTTCATTTTGGTACTTTTCATTCCTCCCCTATGGAATTTTCATTCCTCTTCTGTTCGGGTTCATAGGCTGGTATCAACTACAATGGTCTTTATTGAAGACAATAACTGGATTCAGCGTGGTCCAACTACTTTTGACCTTCAGGCCATTTCACAAAAACGTGACAACTCGCGTGCCACTTCCAATAAAATGATGTATAAAACAACCTGTAAAATGATGTAAAAAACAACCAGTGGGATGCCTGTGGTTGAGACTTCTCTGACACTCTCGCTCTTTTATCAATGCCAGTGAGTGATGGTGGTAACAAGACTGAGACTGTCGTCCAGTGTTTCGCCTGCCATTCGATTTGTGTTTTTACACCTGACTTGCTTCACGGTAGAAAATGTTATCTCACACACATATGTGCTTCCAAACATCGACTGCATTTTTAGAGCGAAGTCTGTCTGTGTAAGAAATCTATCTTTGCTGACTAGTGACTGCAAGCTCTCTGCAGTCTGTAATACCGTTAGCATTGTTCATTTTTATTAAAAGATGTTATGCTTGTTCTAATTAAAATTACCTATTGCAGTGATGGGCCATTACTTTGGTTCAAGGGCCGCTCTGAGAAGGCCGCGTTTTGCAGATAGATAGATTTATTTGGCGGTACTGAGTTCATTGCGCCAAATGTTCCCTTCGAGACAGCGAACGCTGTTGCACTGAACTAACACAGAGGTCATCCAGACAAGTGCCCCAGTGGTGGGTTAGCGGCGGACCATATCTTCTAATTTAATCGTAAAATGAAGATATAAAACAAAATGTTATACAGAAAAAGGTATGATTCATTTTTTGTGCAAATGCACTTTATCCAGGGAAAGCAATTCAATGAGGCACATGTAACCTCATGCGCTTGTCTAGATATCTCACATTTGAACATTTTTCCTGAATGCTTCCGCGGGCCACTGAAAACACTGTGGTGGGCCACATGCGGCCCGCTGGCCTGTAGTTGGACCACACTGACTTGATTAATAAAAGTGGGACAAAAACTATTTGTTGTCAAATAATGACAATGAAGTTTGTCAACAAAAACGTGTGACCGTCCACTAAACAACCATATATAAAGTGATATAACCAAGTGAAAGAGCCAACGTCAACTTAAAAAAGAAGCACAGCACTTACAATGACTACGTAACTTAACTATAAAGTTAAAATTCCTCCCCTAAACTCATGAAATTCCTCCCTGGGGAGGAATTCCTCCCAGGTTGGGAACCACTGCCCTAGCATGAGAATTGAGCACATTTGATAAAGTTCCTTAGAGCAATATCATCGTTTTTTTCAAACGAGATAACTATTGTCTAACAATGAGATTTAAAAGTCGTTTCTATAATTCTTTAGCGCAAGGATTATCTGGCAAAAATGAACAACCTGTCCGACCACCATGGCCCGGGGCCCCAGAGGCGCGGGGCCCAATGCAGCTGCATCGGATGCATCGGCCTAAGGCCGGCCCTGGCCGTATGCACAACATATTTGTGTGATGTGGCATTCTCAGAATTGATAATCATCAAGTCCGAAAAACCGATGCTTTTTCAAACATGTTGAGAATGTCTTTCTTGCTGCGTTGGTTGATTGTTTCAATCAACAAATGGATGATCTGTGTAAAAATCGTCAAGTGCATCAATCTCATTAGCTGTGCTTGATAACTTCAATCAACTGTTTTGTATCAATTTTTTCGCTTTCTGTTTCCATTACGTGAATGTTTTATTACCCTATAGTTAGTTTCGTGGATTGTGTGCATTTGTATGATTTCGCCATAGACAAAAATGCCTCTTGAGACCTGTAATGGGACATTTGTACGTTTCATCAACATCTATCCAAGTGGTTCTCAAACGGGTGCCACTTGGCTCACAAAGGGAGGAATTTTCAATTCCTGAGAGGACATTAGTTCCTGGGAGGAATTAGGGAGGAAAAGCTGTGGATGTTTTTATTATTTGTTTATTCATCATATAAGACAACCTTCAGCACTGGCTACTGCTAGCTTGTCAAGAAAGATTCTTAGCAGATAATCTATCAGACTGATAAAAATTAAAGTTTTGAAGTTGGAGGTTTAATCAAGTGATTTCATGATTTGAGTTTTTTGAACTCACCATCTGGTTGCTTGTTTGCAAGAAAACAAGTGCATGGATAATAATTTGCAAAGTTGTTTTTAATGAGTAGACAGGATTTTCATCAATGCAAAAAGCCATAAAAGCCGATAAACATTTGCATGTGCCACTTCAGTTTTGCAGTTACCTAGTCCCACGTCCCACTTTCAATTTTTCATTATGTTTTTTTCATGTTAGAAATACAAAATTAACGCAGTACTGCATGTGAGAAAAATAGTTTTCCTTAGGAATTGTACACCTAACTAAAACAAAGTTTTATGAACACTCCAGTCAGCTGTTTGAAATATTGTGAAGCTAAATGATTTGTACAGTATTGACATTTTGGTATAATTTAAAGCAAATCTGGGCACACTGGTAGCAAAACGTTTACATTATTCCACAGTGGTGTGTTGCATTCTGCTTGCTGAAGGTTGTTTGCAAAAGTGTCTGCATTTAATTTAGAAATTGCTCGTAAGGTATGCTGTAAGTAGTTATATACATATAGCATGGTTTAAATTTCCGGAACCCTTACACATTCTAGCTTTAGATTATTTTTCAGACTATGCATGATTAAACAAAAGCATGGCAAAGCTTTGAAAAAATCCCATTAACTGCTAGCGCCATTACAACTACTGTTACAGTCATGAAACAAATGTGTGTGACAGAGTTTACCTGCATTTTGAAACAAACCAAATAGGCCTGTTAACGATGGCCTGCAAAATGTGACATATCCGGCCGTGCCGTATCTTAAGCAGGCCGTGCCAAAAATCACCCTGTCCCCTTCCAAAGCCCACCAACATGTATTCCCAGATTATGTGCCTATGTATCTAATTGCAATTTTTTATTTTTTTGGCAAACGTTTCAAGTTTTCGAGAAACGTTTAATGATCCGCACTTACTCTTTTTATCTTACTGCAGCAAAACATTTTTTAATCAGTTTATAGCATATGTGTTTTGTCGTGATGTTTCATGGATTATTGTTTGATTATGAAAAGTTTGTGAAACAGGCTTTTTCAAACAATGATGTAACAATATTATTGCTGAAACCTCAAAAACATCTTCAATTCTGTTTTTTGTTTGAAATTTGCATCGTTTGCTCAACGCGTAGCTTGCGGGACGGTACCCACTCGCAACAACCTTAACTGCATCACCAGAAGATGCTGCATATAGCAGCAAACAACTATTTTTACGACGCGTTTTATAAACCCACCTTGAAGTTTCGTTGATCAACCTGAAATAACTTATAAGCTGTTCGCCGGTGGCTGAGGTGCTTTAGCTCGCAAATGAAACTTTTCTAAAGACCACATCAGCAACATCTTTTGAACATATTTATCTCATGCGTAAAGACTAAAGTGTATCTAGAAAAAGATAAAAAACCTTTGAAAAGATAAAAACAAACATTAAACTTTTGTGCATATTGTTTTATGCTGCTTTAAAATGTAAACAATTTACAAAAATATAGTTTAAAGCTCCTGAAAGCCTAATAAACTAAAATTTTTAACTGATGATTATTATTTTTACCTCTACGATAACGCACAAATTTTTAAAATCAAACTGTAACTGAAACAAGTGCTCTGTTTGCTTGAAATCGAAACGGGTTTCTTACGTCTGATACAGCTGTTCGTTGGGTTCCATCGAGTCACTTCCAAGTCACAGACATTTTGAAACTTGGATTGTCATGTGTGAAGAAAAATGCGCTATCAAATTTCTGTAACCATGAAAAAATTATGGAGGACAAAGCAAAACAATCCAAACGCTTAACCAAACGCGTGATTAAAAAAAAACGATTCTAAATTCTAAAAATCTGCACGATTTTGAAAATCTTAATCGCAGTGAAAAACCTCCACTTTCCCTATTTTTCCAATTCACAAATACCTATGTTATGATCTACTATAGGCAGACAAATTAATTAGTATGGTAGGAATTGAAGGCTCTAAGTATCCCGTGACCTTCATAGGAATCTGCCTGCGATGCTCTGCTTTCATCACTTGCGATGATTCGGTCTTGCACATGTCCACACCTCAGCAATAAGTCGCCACAAGGGCGACGCAGGCAAATCACAAATCAAAATGTTTCACCAGGAAATCGATTTCACGTCAGATACACATCGTCAGGCTTGTTCATTGCAAGAAAAGCTGATGGGTGAAACGACAAAAAAACTAAAGCAATATTTAACTAAAGCACACGGAACTAAACATTTTCAAACAAACAAATGCTACATTTACCATTACCAAACGCATTGCAAATGATTTTGGAAACATTTGCTGTTCAGATCGATCATGATTTTGAGGAACCGTCCCTAGTAGACGTGAAAATAGTTTAGGAAATGTTTACATTAATTGTGCATGAAATGTTGCTAAGGGACATGGGAGAGCGGGAAAATGACGGGGGCATTGTCCCCATGCCCTTTCTCAAGGGGGGCAATAGGGGAAGAAACGCCTTTTCAAATCAGTATCATAGGCAATTTCATGGTTTAATAAGATCGTCTTGAAACAAACTTACTGTAGGTATTCGCACACCCAGAATATTCAGAATGTTTTTTTTTATAATTTTTGTTATCATTTTTGAGGTCAACATTGTTGCTGAACAGAAACAAGCATCATTAGCAACGATGTTTTGGCATTTTATAAGTTTTCATTCCCCTCAACACTTTTACTGCTCCCCCGCCTGCTCTACCGCTGCTCCGACATCCATTTTCGCATTTTACCAACACTTCAAAACTCGAATAATGTCGCAGCCCGTTGGACCTGTTCTGAACGAATCCCAGGTTTCATTGTTACGCAAGCCGTCTTTCCGGCAAGTACCCTGACTTACACCGAAATCTAACCGGAACGCCGTACGCTACGGGAAAGCTACGGGAAGGACGATGGGAAATGCATCGTCAACGTTCAATGCAATATACCAGGGTTCCGCAAATAGTGAGATCTTACATTCTGCGTCACGAAATAATTTAAATTTATATTTCAAATTTGCCTTTCTCATTAAAAGCGACAATTTAGGCCTACTGTTTCATGTGCTAAGTTTCATACAATTTTGTGAACGAAAATTGCTACTGCCAATAGTAGGCCTAGTCCTAAAATTTATATTTAAATATAGAGTATTTTCAACAAAATTATATGCTCACAAAATGTTTGGGTCATGAGAATTTAAAACTATTTTTTTGGGATCGCTCCAAAAAGTATTTGGGGGCCCCTGCAATATACAGATTATGCGTGCAACAGGAAAAAACACATTAGAGGCATCGTGACATCGTTGGAGGACTTTATGGGATATTGTTCACGACACAGAAGAAAAGAGTAGGGCATAACGCCTGTTACGAAACGATGGTAGTCCAGCCACATCACTAGAAAGGCTAATTTCGTAGTGAAGGTTGTCCTTGAGTGTTGTGAGAAAACAGTGGCCTCGTACCTGAGATTACGGATATCGTATATTCAGGCCAAATGCAGCGAAAATACAAAAGTGGAGTGGCTAAAGGAAAATTGAGAGTAGAACAAGAAAATCGAGATATGCAAATTAGGAAAAAGATGCCATGTCTACTGAAATGAGTTTGAGACAAGCTTGATCTCTATCATTAAACGTAAGAACTAAGAAGCCATCATTGGATAAGAATGAGCGCAGCGATGCCATAATGACGTCAAAGTCTACTTATCAAATCATTGTAGCTGTAATTGAAAGTGCTCACTCACAGGCCGCCAAGGAGGCCGTACCCCATTTGTACAAGCAGGAGCGGAAATCTCCGACACCGGTGCGGAGGCGGTTAAGCCGGACCCAGGTTTTTCTTGTGAGGGTCATTCCGGGGTGTGGGTGCCGGTGTCGGGGATGAAAATGTGGAGTGCTGTGGGTTGTCCGCCCACTCCGCATTCCATTGGTGATCCGCCAAGTACGCCGCACGTATGTTGTTGTCGGATGAACCAATGAGATGATCTGCGACGGGTACAAAAGGGTGTCTCGATTTGAGGTGCCTTGCATTTGCACTCGATGGATGGGTGAACACTGAGTGGAGCAGATGTCCAGGCTCCATGGCACGTCGTGCTGGAGACAGTGTGGCTCCACCGTGACGAAAGCCAGCAGGCTGGATGCTTGTGAGGATTGGAAGGTTATCCGCTGGTGTAGGACGCAGGCATCCAGTCACAATTCGTAAGGCGTCGTTGATGGTGGGGTCGATGAGGCAGGTATGAGCACTGCGGCACCAGACAGGCGAGCAGTACTCTGCGGTTGAATGCACCAGGGCTAGGGTGGCTATTCGCAGAGTTGTTGCTCCAGCACCCCAGCCAGAGCCAGCAAGCCACCTCAGGAGCACGACGCGTGATGTCAGTCTCTTGCAACGTGACTCAATGTGTCGGCGATACGTGAGAGACCTGTCCAACGTTACTCCGAAGTATTTGAGCTCGGAGCAGACGGACAGGATTTTGTTGTTGTATTTTACTTTATAAGCTCACGTTCAGCTTCCTTGTTGTTAAGTTGGAAGGCTGCCGACACCGTCTTTGTAGTGCTGAGCTTTAACTTCTAAGTCTGGAGGTATTCACCTGCAGTTGCCATGTCCTTGGTCAGCACCCCTTCCACGGCCTGTCAGTCTCCATCAGCATGAATGATTGCTGGATCGTCAGCATATCCACACTTTATGGAGACGGTGGTTGGCAGGTCAGAGATGTAGATGTTGAAGAGAAAGGGCGCCTAGACAGATCCCTGTGGGACGCCGTTCTCGAGGCGGTGTAAATGCGGCCAAAGAGCTACGAATTGATGACGATGTTGGCGGTGCGATGACTTCTAGACAAAACGGCCAATCCTAGCACCTGACGTGTCAACACCAAACAATAGTCCGCGTTATCACCTGCCGCGGTTTGATTGTCGTTTGGCAATGTAAAGATCCTGATCAGTGCCATAAATAGACAAATGAACAAATTTCCCACTGCGAACTTGCTACAACGGCGGTATGACACCATAGTCTTAACACAGTGGTTCTTAAAATATTTTCTACCACAATCTGATGCCTCCCTAAGTTATATGTAGAGATATGACGAATGGCCTACAGTTCCAGAAAGCATGGCCAGTAAAAGTCTTGCGCGTGTGATATATATCTGCGAAATGTTAAACGAAGTCTTGTTGTTCCAATGTTTTGGGTGAAAATCTGTGAGACGCCAGAGGTTACAGAGTTCTGCTGCTAGTTCGGGCCAGAGACGTTACTCCTTTATGTTTCGAAACGTCCGAATATAATTTTGATGGTGATCATCGGAGGTTGCAACTTGTCGCAAACATCTCAGCCACGTGCGATCAGAGCAATAATTTCCTCAAAAGAAGTTGAACAATGTGAATAAAAGTTTTTTTTGATAAAAACATTTGCGATAATTTAACTTCCAACAATTTCAAACAAGTGCTGTGAAACCACGACAAATACGTTTGTGGGACAATTGGGGATCCAGGCAGTAATTTTGGGGGCGTGGGTCTTCTTGGACCGCCGCTCCGATGTGCATTTCAGACGGACAGAAAAGATGAATGCTGAAGATTTTTATTAATCATACACAATTGCAACATCTTTTTTTTCAGTGCACACTTTTCAAAATTCGCATATTCAATTGCATCGGTTTTCAAACACAACTTTTGATTTAATAGCAATAAAATTTCATGGATTTGCAAAATAAACTAAGCTTTGCTTGTATTTTGCGTCCTCACCATCAAAGAGGGCAGTAAACAATACAGTATTTTATTTCCAGGTGAGTTGATCACGATGTTGGGTGTGCGATGACTTCTGGACACAATGACAAAACCTTGCACCTGCTTTCTCAGCAGCAAATAATAGTCTGTGTTATCATCTACCGTGGATTTGATTGTCGTTTGTCAAAGTAACTCCGTCTGATCGTGATCGGTTTCATATGAAGTCAAATGAAACAATTTCCCGCTGCGAACTTGCTACCAGTAGTTTGGCACCAAGATTTCATCCATTGTCGTTAGGTGCTTAAAATGTCATTGGACGTTGGTTTGAAAAAAGAGGAGCTGTTTCTCTTTGATGTCGCACCTAACGACTTTTTACAGTTCAATATAGGAGATTTTACAAAACGAAAAAAGATAAGAGCAAGAACACTTCCTGGATTGAATGGTATAAAAACCCGGATGAGAAAGCCTTGGGACAGTTGCGTTTTTGTTCATAATTGACTGAGGACCCGCGTGTAGCAGCTGATCATAGTATGTTATACTTTTTCGGTTACTGTCAGTAGTTTTCTTGACTGTCCAGCATTTGCAACGCAGTTCTCATGTGAAAGCGACAGTTGTTTTCTGTTTTTGGATGTTAGCATAAGTTACAAGCTGAAGCGGAACCTGCAGTGCAAAGACGAGATGTGAAGTCGTTGCTTTAACGAAGATGCTGTCGAAAAGGTGAACAGTAAGCGCTTTTGTTTTCACTATAGTTTTGCAGAGCATGCGTTGGTGAATTATGTTAGAACCGATCCATATTTCTTAGGACCGATTTGTATCTCATGTAGCTTTTAAACTCCCAACGAGTGGTACTAACTACGTCCGCTGTGAGGTTTCATGCGGTGATTGCATGATAACAGACCGACATTATCGATGCTAGTGCTGTTCAAATTTAAATTGAGGATCGTACAGGCTTTATTTGTTAGACGGATTACGCAAAACATCTTTGTAACAGTTTCTGCGATTTCACAACTAGCTTCTCGCAGTTCTGCAATTAGATTTGCTACATGTTTTCATCGAATCAACCGAATGGGTTCTGTCTGCAAGATTTTGCGATGATTCGGATGTGGACATAATATGTTCGAGTATTATTGTACACTGGGAATTAGCAATTTGTCGCAATCAATTCAATAAACAACTTTTTGTAAGGAATTCCATTACATATATCACGAGGAATCCCCAAGCGTGATAGCATATCCCAAGAAATCTTATTTAAACAGTTTGTTTTTCGCGAAAATTGGTTGAAGTCATCGCATTAGAGTGCGTCTCAATGGATGCGACGCGACTGCAGGATGTCCTTGTCATGCATGATCGGGCTTGGCGTGGATTGCGCAAAGGTTTGTGTCCTCGAACAGTCCTATCACGTATGCTAGGTCTCCATCGTTTCCTGCAGCATCATCATGCGTAGAACTGCCATGGTGGTGAAATGTAACCAGAGATAGGTTTGAAATCCTGGGTAATCTCGCACATCACACACTCTAAGGTCTGTTTGCGGTGGAGGCTAATTACTTGAACGTTGTAATGCATTTGATTTGTTAAACGTTTTGCTCCAACCTCGCTGTGGAACTTTCCTGCACTGCAGGCTGATTAGTGAACTTACAGTCAAAGACATTTTCTGAGTGCGAATAGCATTTTCCGCTAGAAGATTCTGTGATTAGATCAGTTTCATGTTCTCGTTAAAATCGTTCCTGCAACGAGCGTCAAAGACCTATAACTGTACATGCGGAACGTGCCCGAGCAGCTTGCTACGAAAATTCAATTCCAGCCTGCTCTTGTACGATCCACATCGAATCGTTCACTGTCAGCAATCGTTTACAGTGTTTTCATTACGTGGTTTTGTTTAAGAACTTTCCAGACTGACCGCTCTCTTTTCTTCAGCGGCTGCCTTGTTAGTTCTGTGAGCAAACCACGAGTTAACAACGTCTACTTTAGGAACATGCGAAGTTGTTTCTTTTCAGCAAAGTCGTTTTCATAAATGTGACACTCCTGAGAAGTTCATGATCAACTCGTAGCAATTGGTTGGGATGGAACATCCAGTCTTTGCTGTGTTACTGAAGCATAATAGCATTGGCTGAATGTTCATTCCCGAATGGCTGCTCAAGCTGCAAATACATAAACAATCCTTTTTGGAGAAAACATTGCTTCGTGATTTGTGCACGAAACATCCGGTTTTTGCTGTCTGTATTTTCAGCAAGCACTACCTGAGTGTTGCATCGTACAAGCGGTGTATCGACGGTTCAAAACCGCAAATTTTAAATTGCAAATCAAACCTGTCAAATCTTCCACAAATTAAAAGTGGAAAATTTAGAGCACCCAAACGGTATAACGAAAAATAATGATAATGACTATCTCGTGGAAAATGTGTTTGTTGTTTGGCCAGCATACTGTTTTGGCATATCCAATAACTCGCTACAGTCCTGTGCTGGTTGCGTGGAGCGTTTGTACTTTTTCACTGTTTTTGAAAAAACAACCTTTTTTCCTAATTTTATTCAGTAAATTATTTCAACGGAACAATAAGTGCACACTGTATTTTTTACGGTACATTGACACATACTCGTGGCACATGTTTATATTTTCTCCTTGCTTACATTGCCCAAACATGGGCTTCGTTAGTAATCCTACTTGTTGAGCAGTGGTTGCATAGTTTAATGCAGTGGTTCCTGTTCAAATGATTCTGTTTGAATAAGATGTAAAAGACTGACTATGCGTAGTGTTACGTGAAATCGATTTCCTACTTTAAAAATTTTGTGATTGATTCCTTGCTTTTTTCACCTGTGGAGTGAAGTTACTTGAATACAGATGTGTATAAGTTTGAATCATCGCAAAAAGATGAAAGCAGAGTCTTGTCGGTTCATTCCTAGAAACTCTAAAGCTTTCAGAAAATCTAGAGCTTTTAATTGTTGCACATAACAGCGTGTTTCCAAATGCATTGTGGCTGTCATGTGCAGCTTTTGCTACATTATTTAATATGGGCCAATGATGCTGTGGACGTAAGCAAAATTTTCATCACAATTTCTACATCAAGCCCTTGTGAAAATGACGAACGTTAAGATGAGAGAAGCAGTTCAAATGGTCATAAGGAAGAGTAGAAAGCTGGACAATGACAGTTCGCCTCTATAATATAATCAGAACGATGAAATCTAGCGTATAATCTTGAACACCCCGCTGTCCTAACAAACAGTTGCTCGCCGTTCATCAACAAGAGAGTTGCAGAATATAACATTTCTGAAATTTTTAAACTTACTTCTGCAGATGCGCATTTCTGGAATCTTTTCAATCGTGTATAAGTTCTAGGCTGTCATGACTGTGGTTTGTTTAGCACTTGGCTGCCACCTTGCGTTGAAACGTTTCTACACTACAGACTTTTTGGTGAACTTGCAGTCAAAGAAATATTTGCAGTGCGAATGAGACTTGCCGGGAGAAATTTTGTGATTTAAATCAGTTTCATGCTGTGTTCATGATAATTTCTGAAACCACCCTCAAGGAACTATTGTTTGCGAACGTGCCAGAATAGCCTGTGACAAAAAGTTATTGCTTGCCTTCTCTAGCACGTTCCACAAAAAATCGTTCACTTTCAGCAACATGTTTTCACTGCGTGGTTTTCTTTAAGTACGTTCCATACTGACCGCTGTCGTTTCTTGATCGGTTGTCTTGGTATTTCTGTGAGAAAACCACGAACTAGCAACGTACACATAAAATACATGCGATGTTGTTTGTTTTCATCAAATCGTTTTCATGACTTTGACTCTCCCGAGGTCACGAGAAGTTCGTGACCAATTCATAGCTGTTGGTTGGGATGGAACATCCAGTCTTTGCTACGTTGCTGAAGCTAATAGCATTGGCTGAATGTTCATTCCCGACAACTGCTCAGTCTTCTTTAAACAAATGCATAAACAACGTTCAGGAGCGATACTTGCATGATGCGTTTTGTAGTTTTGGTGCACGGAACGCCAAACGAAAAAAATATTGATGATCACCATCATGTGGAAAATAAATTTTTAGTTTGGCCAGCCTACTGGTAATGGCACATCACACAAGTCGTTACATAAATGCCATGGTTTGGGCATGTCCAGCATAGGTTCAATTGGAAAGTTTCATTTTTGTCGTTACTTGTGGAACACATGGTGCCATGAATATGTTGTGCTTTGCATAGCAACCACAAATTGCACATTCCTTACAAGGTCCTGACACAAATTCGATTTGATTTTTTGTCTTGCTTCAAGCAAGGTGCTTGTGGTTTCTCAGATTTTGCCCAGATGTCAGAGGTTTTTGTAGGAAACCATCCAAAGCATGGAACAAAGAAGTTGTTTTTCGCAAATCGATTTCTTGTCTGCGAGTTAAATCTGTTAATCTGCTAGCAGACTAGACAGCAGATCAGTTGGCCGGCTAAACTGGAGTTGATTTGTGAAAAATAACTAATTCAATATGCATTTCTAAGTGTGACGCCAGATTCAAATTCGTGAGGTTATTTTTTTCGGATTTGAATTGGTGATGTTTCACTGTCGTAGAACTGCACAAACTGCTCAATCGTGGATGAACATCTCACCAGTGAAGTATAGAAACATTTTTAGGGAGCATCCAAAATAGTTATTCAAAAGTTTTTAAGTAGATTGGTTTGTGAAAAACTAGAAAAAATTCCTAAATCTCATTATACGCTGTTCTGTCAACAATTATAAGCTCTAGGTTCGCTGAAAGCTTTCGGGGAGCCAGGGAAAGAAAATTTAAAAAAAATATGAAATCGATATCACGTAACACTGCGCATCCTCAGTCCTGAAATAGGTTTCAGATATAGTTTGTTTTTCAAGATGTTTGGTTAAATCGTCGCTTCAGAGCGCTTTCCGCGGATGCGACGCTTCACATGGATATCCTTGTCATGATCGCGCTTGGTGTGGATTGCGCGCAGGTTTGTGCACTCTGATAGAACCAGTTACGACTCCCTCTTCGCCGGGGTCATCATGTTGCATCTCTACAAACGCAAAATTCTGAATTTCTTCAACCTATTTCTGAAAACGCGCATTATTGGAATCTCTTTAATCGCGATCTGGTTCTCCCTTTTCATGACTGTGATGTTTTGTTCTTTGCTGCTACCTCGCAGTGAAACTTGCCTACACTGCAGGCTGATTAGAGAACTTGCAGTCAAAGAAAGATTCTCAGTGCGGATCTCACTTTCCGGGAGACAGTCTGTAATTAGATCAATTGCATGTTGTCGTTTGGGTTGTTACTGAAACAGGTGTCACAGAATTATTTTAACTGGGGAACGTGCCCGAGCAGCCTGTAGCGAAAATGAAATTCCAGCTTGCTCTTGTACGATTCACATTGAATCGTTCACTTCTTGCAATACATGTTTTCATTACGTGGTTTTGTTTAAGAACTTTCCAGACTGACCGCTCTCGTTTCTTCAGCGACTGTCTTGTTAATTCTTTGAGCAAACCACAAGTTAACAACGTCTACATTAGAAACATACAAGTAACTTTCGTTTTGTCAAAGTTGTTTTCATCATTTTGACGCCATCGAGAAGTTCGTGACCAATATGTAGCGGTTGGTTGGGATGGAACATCCAGTCTTTGCTATGTTGCTGGAGCTGATAGCATTGGCTGAATGTTCATTTCCGAATAACTGCTCAAGCTACAAACAGATGAACAACCTTTTTCTGGAGAGATCCTTGCTTCGGGCTTTGTGTAGCTTTGTGCAAGGTACACCCAGTTCTTGCTGCCTTCGTTCTCAGTTAGCACTGCCTACGTGTCACATTGCACATTCTGCTTATCAGCGATGCTAATTTCCATCGTATGAGTTGCCAGAACTCTAGGTTTTGTCCGAGGTTTCCTTTCCAATTTGATTTCAACCCGGTATTTATGTCAACTGCACAGAAGTTGCACGTTCCTTCGAGACGTTGGTACTTTCTCGCACTCGCCTGCCTTTTGCTCAAAAGTAGGTTTGCTGCTTGCTTTTCTGAAACATGGGCATTGCTAGTAATCCTATGACTTGCCGAAAAAGTCCTAGTTTTGTGTTTATGAAAGCTGACAATAGTTTGATTAAGGAAAAATGCAAAACATTTACTTGAATTAGGAAAAAAGCAAAGCAAGCGTCTTCCTGTGATTGGTTTGCTCTTTGCTGCCACCTCGCTGTGAAACGTTCCTGCATTGCAGGCTGATTATAGAACTTACAGTCAAAGAAATTTTCTGAGTGCGAATGGGATTTTCCGCTGAGACATGCTGTGATTAGATCAGTTTCATGTTCTCGTTAAAATCGTTGCTGAAACGAGCGTCAAAGAACGTATTACTTGCGGAACGTGCCCAAGCAGCCTGTGAGAAAAATTCAAAACCAGCCTGCTCTAGTACGATCCACATTGAATCGTTCACTGTCAGCAATCGTTTACAGTGTTTTGATTACGTGGTTTTGTTTAAGAACTTTCCACACTGACCCCTCTTCCGCGGCTGCCTTGTTAGTTCTGTGAGCAAACCACAAGTTACAACGTCTACTTTAGGAATATGCAAAGTTGTTTCTTTTCAGCAAAGTCGTTTTCATAAATGTGACACTCCTGAGAAGTTCATGAACAACTCGTAGCAATTGGTTGGGATGGAACATCCAGTCTTTGCTATGTTACTGAAGCATAATAGCATTGGCTGAATGTTCATTCCCGAATGGCTGCACAAGCTACAAATACATAAGCAATCCTTTTTGGAGAAAACCTTGCTTCATGATTTGTGCACGGAACATTCAGATTATTATTTTGCTCTTATGGATAAGTCACTCGAAAACAAAAAGCATCAAACTTCCACCAGCTCAATGAAATTTTCGAAAGGTGTGCATTGTTTTATTAAGCAAGGCTACTCGATTTAGAACGTGTTAGAACTTCCATTAATTTTTGAGATTCAAAGTGTTTTCCAGAGATTTAATTTAAAGTATACATAATGTGATTTTAAGTATACAGTACTAATTTTAAGTATTTTCCAAAGCCTTGGTTTACGTAGTTTGATCTGATTTTACTGCTACGGTTACGGGAGTCTTAGGCCTCTGACATTAGGAAAAAAAAGACTGATGCTCCTTTTGCACCTAATTGTCTTCTTGTAGCCTTTGATGTATTTTATTGCAACCAGTGTCAGCCATTCAAAAATAAACAAATAAAAAACGTATTTATTGGCGATTGGCATCAAGATTGACTCGACCAAATTTTCATCTTAGGCTCATGATTCTATTCGTAGCTGTGCTCGTGAAATAGATCGTGTCGAGTAATTTGGAAATTTCCTGATGTCTTCCGTACCCTCGCAAATTGCAGCTTCTAATAATTAGGCAAAGTTTGTTGATCTTGGAGTTCAAAGCGTCCAAACAAGCAGTTGCTGATAACTCCCATTATTTCGTCAGCTTTATTGGGTTCCATTGCCTTTAACTTGCACGCAACTAAGTGGCCAAAGGTCTCGTATTGATCGTTTCCTTCTCTTCGATGAAAGAGTTTTACGAATCATTTGTTTTTTTTTACAAATCAACGCAACGATGTTTTCCTGCAGATCAAGAGTATTAAATGTTTCTAAAAGTTAGTGTTCGTCAATCAAATGCGTCACGAGAGACATGGGTGCATGTTCCGCAAGGAGAACGTATGCGCGATTTAATCAAGTAGCGCTGCTACTACGATCTGCCAAGCACAATTTTCACGTAACTAATGCCTAGCAGCTGGTGCAAGTTTATGAAGTTGT
>Ga0210059_1001670_pt1 | contig 33867 bp, 28 predicted proteins | sample Ectturendosymbi2_FD_188042 | JGI IMG/M metagenome (GOLD analysis project Ga0210059, IMG submission 188042) | Ecteinascidia turbinata endosymbiont from Florida, USA - Sample 2 (SPAdes) (version 2) | ecosystem: Host-associated > Tunicates > Ascidians > Unclassified | place: Key West, Florida... | reverse complement strand
TCAGTCGCTTCAAAGCTGTTTTTCCAGCTCCACCCCAGACACCAATTGCATATTGGAGATGACTATAAGTTAAACTGTAGTAAACTGATCTCAATGCATTATTACTTAGGTAGTATCTTATCCTATAAAACATTGCAACACTTCGGGATAGTTTGATTTCGAGGTTATGTATGTGTTCTGTCCAGGAAAGATATTGGTCGATATACACCCCAAGATACTTGGTGCAAGTTGTGTGTTTTATTTCAGAGTCATTAATTTTTACCTTAAAATTACAAGATTGACTTGAGTTGCTATTGATAAGCATATATGTGATTTTTGAGTAATAATGAGCAAATAACCATAGCCGGTCGCGCTGCATTTTTTGTTTTTGACCAGCCTGTGGTTCGGTACTGGTAGATCTTGACTTCAACTCATGTCCCGGTCTTACCAAGACCTTGTAAATTAGTGCTGCAGCCTTCTTGCCAGGCGCACGGTGTGCGGAAGAGCTGCAGGGACTATCCGAAATGCGAAACAAACCAAGTCAAACGATACCAAACCTTGAACAAACTCAGTTGTGATGCTGCAAGAACCCTTTGCAGCAAACCTTGAGCTTTCAGTGCTCAAAGATACACAGAGAGAATTCGTTCAAACTCAGCTGTGCAGAAATGTTTGAAATGTGGCGAACCAAGAAAGTATTTGAAAGGATAAATGTTTTCGCCGAAAAGCATGTTATCGAAATTCCCCGGGGGCTTTACTTTCTAATGCTGGTACTTCTTTGGAGATTTTTACCAGCATCGTGCGTGTCCTTCGCACCACAGAGTTTTCTCGTCTGCGCCAGTGCGCATCATCTCACAGGTTGAAAAGCACTGAATTAGCTTAAAGAAGTTAAAGAAGTCAGTTAAGCCGATTTAGTGCATGAGAAATCTTTCATTTTCTAAATGTAGATAGAGCAGAAGTAAACGTAGTTTGGAACAGGTTTTAGCTGTAGTTCTGAAAATGCTTTTTTTCGTTTTATTTCTTATAGATTCTCTTATGTTGAAACAAACATATGCTTTATTTACAAAAACACGCCACATATGCAAACAATGACAAAAATCATCAAATTCAGAGGTTTCTGTGAAATGCGACACTCCGTTGAACGCATGCAAGCCAACGAACTGCAGACCTCAATTTGCAAATTGCAAGTTCAAAGGATGCTGACAAATTTTCGAAAGGTGTCAAAAGAGATAGTACAGACGATAGTACCGAGAATAACTGCTTAGTTATTTGGATCCGCTGCGGCCGCGGATTTGGGGCAAATTTACTTGGATTTTGTATCACTCGTTTATTTGATGCCAGTGTCCCTGGGCTGAAAATGAACCTAAGCGTGCGAAAACACTCAGTTATAAAAAACTTTTTTTTTATTTGTGAACACTGAAAAATGCTAAAAATTACAAAGTTTTCATCTGCTTGATCAAATTCTTTCAGTCAGAAAAATTTTCAAAACCACTTGAGTTTTGTGAACGAATTGGAAACGTTAAAGACACCACTAAGCTCAACAACGCCATCACTGAAGCCATCTACCTCTTAGACTTAAGAGTAGGATTGTGTTTCGATCGGAAATCCCGAACGGCATGTGCGCAAAGCTTCGCACCGTGGCAGCAAGCAACACTAGAGATCATGCTCGCAATCTCTCTTACTATAGCTTTCTCGCGCTACAATATAATGGTGTTATTCTTCACGCACATCCCGTTCGTGGTGAATCACACAATCAACGCAACGCCACCAGAGAGGTTGCAATAACATCCCCTCCTTTTCACAACGAACCACACCGATCGCACGCTCTTTGTGTGAAGGTTGAACTCGTCACGACCTCCACATCCTGGTCACAGCACCATTTTGTTGCTGCGACCAACGAACCACACCGATCGCACGCTCTTTGTGTGAAGGTTGAACTCGTCACGACCTCCACCATTTTGTTGATGGCTCAATGAGCAGTCTATTACAAAGCACTGGTTCCAGTCCGTACGTACTTGTCCACATAGTTGAGCCACTGGCCACAACAATTGAAAGTTATTACTTGCTTTCGAGAAAGAACTTTTGGCAAAAATGCTTCAACTGTACAAGCTGTTTGATTCCTTTAGATGTTTCATATACACCTGAAAGTTCTCAGGAGTTAGCATGTTAGTATTTATTCAACACGTTTTATTACGGAAGCCTCTGCAGTGATCAAAATCATAGTTGTAACCCTTTGTTTTTCTCCAATAACTAAATTCTTAATAAAAATGTATTTGCGTTTCTAAAATAGTTGAATATGCTGCTTTTATTTTCTCTTGTTAAAGATTATTCTGCAAAAAAGATTATGCTTGTTACAATGCAGTTTGATCATATTTTCAGGAGTGTTTTTCTTTATCGGGCCCAAAAATGGAATTGAAAAGAAATGAACAAGCAGAACAAAGTGCATCTACAGAAAAACGTTGGTTTGGTGCGGTTTGGCGATTGCCTTACTTGATTTTCTGGAGTGCGTCGGAACAACGTTCAAAAAATGCTAATCGCCCTTTGCCGCATCAGCCTTCAGTCAGGCTGGTAGCCATTATGAAAGCTACCCAACTGGTCTATTTCTTTTACTGAATTGCCGCTGTTATGTAGCCTGGTAGCCTACTTACTGACTTTTAATATAGACACAGTAGTTGTTCATCAATTTCATGTTACTTATTTTTAACACAAACATCCAGATCGCGTAGACATCATACAGGCTTCAGCTTTTGATCAGGGCCGTCACCGCTTGGGAATAGCTCGGTGATCCATACTACGTACTATAGTTTACGCCCCTAACCCAGTTTTAAGATATTTACATGAAAAGTGCTAGTATTCCCTAATTTGGAAATCTGCTGGGAAGCTTTTTGGTATTGTGTAATTTGATAATTCAAAAAAGTGATGTAATGCAAGTAAATAGAATTGTTCTTACAATGCTTTTCGCAAACTCTAGAGAAAATGTATAGGCAAGTGTGTTTTAACTAATGAATGAATAGGTATTTCTGAAAATTATATTAATTTTAAGTTTTCTTTATTCATTTTCCTATCTGCAAGAAACATATTTTAACGTCTTCCTCTTTCCATGTAAAATGTGACAGTATCACAGCCAAATTGCGCAACATGTTTGAAAGCAGTTCCAATAAATTAAAAAAAGTCAAAGCTGCAACAATTACCTGAGACAAAGTGAACGAACGTTACTTTTAAATATTGAAAACAAAAAGCGGCAATCGTGTTTTTACAGGCTCCCTTCACAATCGGCACCTTCCAGTGCACTTGAAGCTTCCAAAGAAAAAACAAAAAACGAATCTGAAGAACTGGTGAAATTTGGAGACGAAATGCAAGTAAACCAGGTAAGATATATAAAACGGGTAAAATTAATAATGCTGATGAAGCATTTACGGTATGATAAGAGTAACATCAATACGTATGTAGTGAACCACATGCCATAAACTCAGATATTTAGTTTTTACGTCGCACAGCGTCTGTGCGCATCCAATAATCACGCAGCACAGTTACGGTCTCAAATGAACTTTTTGTGAAGAGGTGAACAGTGAAGTTAGGTGAAAATGTTAAAAAATAAAACTTCTTGGGTGTTTCCAGACGATTGTACTTCCAATAGCACATGCATGGGCGTCGGAAGGAGGGCAGGGGTCCTTTTCCCCCTGGATTTTGAAAATTACAGCGAAAAAGGTTGTTTTTTTAGTTTCGAGTTGGAAAAAAAACAAATTTCACCACTTTTGGCCCCCCTCACAAAATTTTTGGAAGAATCACCGAGTGGCTCCCCTGGCAAAAATCCTTCCGACCCCCATGAACGCATGTAGTATACCGGCTAAGTGGTACAGTGATACAGTGAGTAGAGCATGTGTCACCAACCTTGTAGGCTGGGTTCGATTCCTGATCGAGCCATAAAGCATTGTTGCCTTTCCAGCCTGTATGAATTAAGAGTTACGTTTTCATTGCTTGGTAGCCTTCCGTTGCAGGAAACGAACCAGGCGCCTTTGGAAGCTGCCAATAAATCTATCCAAGAGCTTGAAAAAGAGCACTCCCGCCTGCTGCGTCGGAATAGTGAAAGCGTTTCCCATGGCAACGAACACAATTGTGCTTCCTCACCCGACGCTGACAACTCGGATAACGATTCGCTCCCGGATGTTAGGGGCTGGGTCCGGGAAGACAAAGTGTATGAAGGCGACGAGGATCAGAGTGGAATTGTCAACATTATCAAAGCATTATTCAAACTTGTCATGATGTTTCTCATGCTACCTCGGCGTTTGAAAGTGAAAGCAACATGATCATGTTACTTTGAAGCATTTTAAGCGCTATCATCGTTTTCGAGTTTAAAATTTGTTTTCCATTCAAAATAGGAAAGCAAAGAAAAATCTTGCAACCAGCTCAATTTTTCCTAAAAGCAGTAGTGCGCATGTGCAAAAGGAGTAGTGCGCATGTGCAAAAGGAGTAGTGCGCATGTGCAAATGGTTAAAAGTATAAGTGTTCTTTGCAACAGTGAAATGAAACCCTTGCATTTTTCAAAAAATTCTATATAAGCTTTGCACATATGTATGTTAATTTATAATAGGTTGTACAAACACAGCAGTAACGCCAACAGAAAATGTCGTTTGCAGCGTTCTTGCCAAATTTACGTGGAAACCCCTTTTCGTCCATTCCAGTACAGCACCTGTTTTACGGCTTATCACAAGGTAGAGTACTAACGAGTAGGTCTACGTAATGATTGAATAATGGCGTTACTCAGGCCAAAATCATACTTACAATGGTAACAGAACATCTTTAACGTGTCTTCATCAAAGAAAGATTCCATGAAAGATGATGCTGTCTTGCATTTTTATCTTTATAAGTTTTTTGTTCACATTATTGCTCTCTCCTATTTTCGCTTATTTACTTAAGGTGCAGTACGTACCTAAGTTCTAACATGTCAAGCTACTGACTGCTCCGAGGTATTTTAATTTGTTAATCACTTAGGTTGTAAAACTAAAGCGCGTTTTTTCCTGAATGTAGTATTGTTATTCTCTCAGCAGTTCAAAATCAAGTAGCAGCACAGGACCTCACTTTCGCGTGCTTTTCCATAAGCACTGTTATTTTCGTGAGTGATTCCCACGTTGTCACTGTCTTGCTTTCCTTTCCAATGTAAAAAGTTCGCAACGTGAGGCCTTTTTTTCAAAACTTTGCTTGTGTAAAAACTCCGTCATGAGAATGTACTTGTTCATCACGGTGAATCTCCTTTACATTTCGAACGTTAGGAGGCAGCTTCGGAAAAATCTGCAACGTCATATGACATCATATATAACACCATAGTGTTTAAAACATGCTGGAAAACTCCGATCAAGCCTTCACATAGTAAATACGATTGTCCAATGCCCATCACATCACTTGTTGTGCAGTAAAATATAGACAAATTATTTCTTGTAGCCAAACAGTGGTTGCTAGGCATGTGCACCTTAGGAATTAAAAAAAGTTAAGCTCCTTAGCATATTTAATCAAAAACTGGTGAATGCCCAATATCTATTTTTATTCATGTTTTTCCATCTTTCGGGAAATCGCTTATTTGATATTATAGGTCGTTGAATTCCCTTAGCAGATAATGTGCCTTGACAAAGAACAGAAAAGATTATTAAGGTTTTGGGAAAATTTTGGACTAACCTAGTGCAAAAAATGAAGGGCAGATTTTTTGGTGAAACAAGTGTTTATCCTAATAAAATTTTTGAAACTTTTCATTTCAAGTCTGTTTTGATTTTGATAACCTATATTTTTTATTCTTCATGACTACAATCTTCAAGAGAGCCGAAAACGATGAGTGACAAATTTTAAAATGGATATGCTTTACATAAAAGGGCAATGGAAAACACAAATAATATCTTTCTATCTGCAAATTCGCACATCATTCTTCCGAAACTTTAAATCAGTCTTTTTGAGATATTTTTTTTCCTTTAAGTATGAAAGTAGAGTTCAAGTGCGACCTGTTTTTAGATCGATAATTGTGCAGAAATCCGTAACTGAGTTAATTATTGCAAACAGATTTTTACTGTTTATTTTGTAAAAAAGTTTTTTTTTCAACTTTTTCAAAGTTTGTTGTAAACTCGCACACTTATAAACAAAGCTGAAACAAGCACCGTATTTATTCAGTTGTAAGCCAGGGCTTATAACGTTTTTCGTCATTTCGTGCGGCTTGTAACCAAGGGCGGCTAATATTTTTTTCTTTACTTTATCAAAAGGTACAGATGACGCTCAGTCTTTCCTTGGCTCCGTTTTTTCGATCAAACTTTCTTTCTCTCCTATTCTCTTCAGCATCACGTGCACATCCGTCACAGGAGAGGATTATGATGAACAGAAGGCAGTTGTAGTGGTGTAAGAATCATTATCAGGGTTACGAATAAACGCGAAACATGCTATACACGGAAGTATCTCAGACGTGTCGGTAGCCTTTGTCCAAATGCAGCTTACAATTAAGGGCGGCTCACATTAATTTTTTAACACAATTTCGTGCGGCTTGCAACCAAGGGTTGTATATAATTCAGGACGGCTTGCTAGCAACGAAAGAGCTGAAACCAGTGTTGTACTGTAGCTTGAGCAAAACCAATCACATTTTTGTGACCTGCAGTTAACAGCAATTTACAAGAATTGTAACCTGATGACTGAATCCTGATCGTCATCAGAAAAACACTTTGAAACAAAACAACTGCGAGGTTCTCCAAATACCAAAAGCTGCAACTTCTAGAACTAATTCCTTCTAGACGGATGAACTGACCCATTTGATTAATTGCCAATTGCTTCTCGACAACCACTACAAGAGTTTGTAAACACAAGCACCAGCGTTGTTAGTCAGTGCTTCGCGCAGGTTTTTCAAAAGGTAATATTTGAAAGCGTTGTTAGTCAGTGCTTCGCGCAGGTTTTTTAAAAGGTAATATTTGAAACGAATAAAAAAATGCGTAAAAGCATCCGTACTTTGCAAACATCGATGTTTTAGCGTTTCAATGACAACAGGAAATTACGAGTAAAAGTATGCATGGACTGATTTACCGAAAAAGCTAGAAACATATGTATAAGAAAAAACAATGCTCAAAACTACCAGGTGTTGTTGCGCGGGCGGGGCAGGATAAAAAACTCCCACACCAAGCCGGGGTAATTTTTATTTGTAGACCCACGTCGAAAGGCTGAAGCAAGCATAAATAGAAATGTCCATCACGCGAAGCAACTTCTATGAAATTCTCATCAACCACTTCTTAACTCTCAGAAATCGAAGGATTAGATTTAAAAAGCCATGTGGTCATGATATCATGTCGTATGCTTTGAAATTGTCAAAATTAATACTAGCACCTTTTCTCCTACATATTGTGAACACACGTGTTGGTTGAAGTGGTTTCAATCCTAGTAAAGAGCTAGAGAAACTGCAAACCAATAGTGCCAACGTCTAAGTGATGTGCATAAGACTAAATAAATATATTAATAATAAGCTAATGCCGCTTTCGCAATAACCATTCTACATCCGTACCAATTACAGACTTACACGTAAGCTTTCTTCAAAACCCTTGACTGATCTAAATAAACTACACAAGACTGCACAGGAATCTTCCTAAAAAATTTGGAATAATTCAAAGAAACAAGTTAAAAATTATTCTCAGAGTGAATTACAAGGCTCAAAAATTGCTTTATTCTTGGTACATAAAACAAAAGACAAAAACGAACACGCAATGTAAGAAAAACAGTTCAGACCGAGACAGGCTCAAAGCGATTGCACAGACGATAGCAGGAAGTCATGATACAGAGTTGTTTTACTTACTGGCTCTACCAGGTCAAAGCATGGCAAAAATATTATACGTGCAGTTTGAGGAATGAAAACCAGTAACGACGCGAATTCCAGGAATGCGATGCTTTCAGGGTGAACACAAAACAGCAAGAAAATTTGTAAAAGGCTATTACTAAGCGTGATGGAAAACGAACCTCTACATTTCACGTTAAATCAAGTGCTCAGAACTTTGGTTATCTCCTGAAAACATAAGCGAGAAAACATAACGCCAATGAAAGTCCAAGGTAACCAAAATATCTCATTATAGTTTTCTTGAATTCAAGTTCAGGTGAAGAAATATCTAACGTAGGTATTGTTTTTACATCCACATTTGCATTATCTACCATCAGGTTTGATTTAACAACGTGGCAACAGTCAGTGGCCTTTCTGCGTCCTTGTCTCTGCAAAAGAACATTACATTTTAAGCAAATATTTCAGAAAAAGAACAACTTTGCTTAATGTAAGATCGTGCTTGGCTTAATGTAAGATCAAATGTGTATGATTTGCTTCATGTAAGATCGTGCTCCTTAATTAAAAAGTAGCAAGGTTTGAACTATTAATGAACTGGCGTTTTTGCTTTGGTGAACTTTGTCATGCCATCGAAGTGAATGCAGCATTGTTTGACAGGTCATTCGTAAGAAAATCACAAGATAAAACCAGAAACACTGTGCATACAAATTTTGCAAGTATTTCAACGAATGACCCTTACTATTGCGATTAAAAACTTTTACCATTGCTTGTTCAAGTTTTTACATCTGGTTAAAAATTAAAAATATTAAGAAGTCTAGTGGTAGTTGGACACAAGAGTTTGAAAACAAAATTCAGAACTTGACAGGAAGTTTAGTTATGACAAAGCGAAAGGATGCAAGCAGTGTTACGCGTGAAAGAACGGTGTTTGGTGCATCAAGCTTAAGCTGGCAACAACAGAGGTTTCAAACAGGCGAATACATATCCATGAACCTTGATATGCCTGAAACATGTTGATTGCATACTTGTACATTATAAGTAATCTTTTAATTTTTGTACCAGGATAGTATAGCGATTTAACCATGTCTTCATTATATTATATTAGTTGTGTCAGACTACGTGGAAATGCTTTTATGTTTTCAGTGATCATGAAAGTTCAACATTTACTTCGCATGTTCTGAGTGGGGCTTCATTTTTGCTTAAGTTAGTGTTGTCCACACCATTATTTCAAAACAAATTGACGCGAAGTTCTACTGGGAAGTGTTTGACAAGCAACGCCATAGAAATTTGACATTTGATATCCATACCGGCGTGTCGGTGAAACCCACATCAATTTTGTTCCTATAGTTCGCAGTCTCCAGACTAGATCGTCTTTAGTACAAGCGGGGTTTCATTGCATATCTGACACAGATAAGAGATAACACCTAATGAACTTGGTCTTAAATACAAACTTTACTAAATGCAGGCAGAACCACTGCAACAGTTTAATGCAAGTGGCTTTCTACGAAAACATATAGGATTAGTAAAATCACCTGACTCATTAATTGCGTTTCCTCTTGATGCTTTTCTTGTTCATTACAACAATTCCCATTTTCACTGTGTTTGGCCGACTTGAAGAGATTGTTATGCTGGAAATCATAAACCAAAATGATATTAAAATGACAAAAAACTGAAGCAAAAATAGATGTACAAACATCTTTTCATGCATTTAAAAATTCTGAACGACAGAGGACGTTTCATTCAATTGAATATTACCAGAGTTTACTGGTTAAGGTCTTGGAATTGTTTTTTTTTGTTTGAACTATGAAATCTTGATATTCGCTCAAAGACAGAAAAAGCAGAAAGATAAGTAATTACACTTTTTAACAAAAGCACAATTGTTGAAACCGTTACTGATAGCATAATACAACTTATTTTAATTAACTTAAAGACATACGTTCACGTTACCTGAATAGCATATTTATAGTGAAAATACTGAAGGGTAGATTTTATAAAAGACGTTACATTACTTTACTTTAAGGGCGTAGCCATGGCAAAATCAAACGTTCTTACCACTTGCACTTCACTTAGCTAGTGTAGACCATTCTTTTGTAACTCGAACCACTGCCTTCGCAGTTGGAAGCAATTGTTCTACAGCTATATTAGAATCTCCAAGTACCCACAAGAAAATGATCGTTTAACCCAACGATTTGCAGTGAATTGAAGCGCAGACTACCAATGAAGTAAGATAATCTAATACTGTTTTCTATACGGAAATAGAGGATGTTATTTCACTCCATCAGGGTAGTTGTACATAGTTACCCTGAATAATCAAGTGCAAAATTGGGATGCATGTAATTCTAAAGACCCTCTTTCAATTCTTTGCCCATTAAAAGGGCAATCAGAAAATACCTAGAATTCCAAGCACAAATAGAAGTACGCAACCTCAGTTTAGTGCATGTGGAAATCATGTTAGGGTGTAATTTACCTTTCTCTATATCCATACGCAAATATAAGAATCGAGAACATGTTAACACCGTTACCTCAAGGTGTTGCAGCATTTGTACAAAACACACTAGCTATCCTAAAATTTCGTGTACGCTGCCGAGCTGTAATACCGTTTTTGACTGAATGCTTCGCAGCGACATAACGGTTTCAATGTACTTATCGCTTCGTTCCGCTTCTTGCGTACAAGGCCTGGAAACAAACAAGTCATTTTGCAGAAGGAGAGGTTGAAAGTACATCGCATGTTTCAATAGGTTGTTTAGTATCTATTTGCACATGCACATCATGCTTAATTGGTACGCAAGAAGGTATCAACAACAAATTAAAACTTAAAGAGTTGGAATGTCGACATCACAATAATTAACGGTTAAGCGCAAGTTACATATGCTTATGGGAGAATGGACTTTCGTTCTATCGGTAGCAATTCGTTTTTTGAAGTTCAATACCTTTGTCATATGCTAGCGATAAAGGCGGTATTACACGTAGACGCTCAGTGCCCAATGTCATTGTGATGCTACGCCCATGAAGATAAGGTCGTTTTGGGTTGAAAATTGATAGGTCATCCAAATTAACAGATCTCTACTTGCAGTTTGTAAATCCTGCGGTATTTTAGCCACAATTCTGTAAATCCTGCGGTATTTTAGCCACAATTCTGCAGAGCAGGGGTTCTCCACCTGGGGTTCGCAAACCCCCAGGGGTTCACGGGAAGATCTCCAGGGGTAGTGGGCAGTTAAGTTTATGTATTGGCATTTTTTAATATTCTATATAGGGAAATGCATGCCGACTGAAAACTTCTTGCCCGCTAACGTTGGGGTTCGGGCTGATCCCTTTTATGACTCGGAGGTACGTAAAACGGGAAAAAGGTTGAGAGCCTCTGCTGTAGATGCTGGATTTAGACAAGCACATGTCATGTGCTTGTCTTATGGAATTGTACAGAAACAATTTGTCATGGGATGGGAGAGAAAAGTATTCCCCAGAGAAGCTTGATGATATTTACAATCAAGTATGCCACGCTGCTTAAATTTAAAGCTTGGTAATACAGTACGTCGTGGGTTTCCTTTCTCTCCGAAAAAGGACGCGCTATACACAGTTTCTTTGCTTCAGTTTCTGCAAATCGCACAGTCCAACCAACTTACGGTAAACCACCAGCAGTATCAGGGTGGACGTCATTTTCCTGTTTCGCAGCGCACTGGAAAAAAATTACAGAGGAAACAAAGTAAAGTAACGTTTGATTCTTTAAATATAACGATCAGGCCCGCAACCAGAGGGGGGCAATCGGGCAATTGCCGCCCCGAAATTTTCACAAACGTATGTATTTGTTAGGTACAGCAACAAGTTACATAATTTTGCCCCCCCCGAAAATATCAGTTGGTTGCGGCCCTGATGACGATTGTACATGAGCAGTTTGGTTAGCATGCAAAGTCTTTACAAACTGCTCCTCTATAGCCAAGTTTTTCATAATATTGTTATTAAGTAGACTATTATTAGATTCTTGTGATGAATATAATTCTTGAATACATGCAAGTCACTTGATGACTAGTAAAGTCACGATAGAAAAAACATCAGATGGCAATTAGCACGTTTCCAAGCATGAGTTACAAATGCTCAACTACATATGAACAACAACTTTTTAACTTAGCCAACAATGTAGCCACAAATATTGAAAACCTTGTTTTATTCCAAGTTGTAAGTCCAGACGAAATACACCAATGATACAGAAGGGTGAAGGCGCAATTTCCATGCATTAGTGTTGCATTACGTGAGAAGACTATTATGTATTAAATGACAGCAATGACTAGATGAACCACCCACGATTTGATATTCTGTTGGTATTACTGGAATGAAGGAGACTCGAGTGGGAGTTTTGTTGATTCCTGTTCAGTGGCCAGTACAGAATTTAACTACGTTTTTGGTATGCACACGTTTGCTAGCTATGCAACTGGAAATATTGCCAAGAGCCACCGATGAAACAACTTCACTTGGTCAGCACCTTCTAATACAAGAGCAGCCGGATCTCAACACTGATGCACAGTCGCCTTGTATCGCTCGTGTATGTATTGGTTTTCTTATAATTTAACACTAAGGCGAACCGTCGAACAAAATACTTAGTTTACAAAAAAAACTCCAGTAACTCCGTGCAATTTACCAACTACTTTCAAAATATGACTTTTTATCGGCTAGGAGCATTAGTTAAAAATTATGTCATAAAACTTAATACATTACTTGAATTTGACTGTGTTAGCGTATCATTCCGTTGTTGTATACTTACAGGGTAAAGACGACCGTAGTACAAACCAGCTTTCGACGACAAGATAAAAGCAATTAAGACCATCAAAGAAGAAAGCAACACACATGTCTTCTGCATCATTCTTTATTTTTTTAATCAAATGTTTCTTTCAAACTGAACCAAAAGAAAATACAGCACTGTTTCCACTTTTCATTAATGGATAACTATAGATGCCGCAGTGGGGCTTTGATAGAAACTTTCCTATGTTACAAAGTACAGCGCTGATAAACCCTACACACGTATTTATTGAATTTCTTAGTTACACTGCAGTATGAGCCACAAGATTTGGTGGGCTGAGCTATGGACACAAGACGTAGCTAACTTTGCCAATGGGTTTACTTCATTACCACGTACTCTGGAGCTCACATACGAGTTTCCTGTATTTGTGATGTTCGATGCAATCATGGCACAGGTATTGCTGTAGTCGTTACCCACTGTTCATGCAAGTATGGTTCAAGAGGTACATTGAAGGAACCAGTACGACAAGCGAAAGCCACAGCACACAGATCAATTCAGAGTACGAACACGGACCGGATAGGCGAATTAGGAATCTTCAGGACACTGGAATGAAAGTAGAGACCAGATTTTTAGTTTTGGTCAGTAGTCGTGAATAATGTAAGAAAGGGTTAGGGGTGCATAACCTTTTTCCCTATTGCCGCCCGCATTACGTTTATTTAATTGCGGCCATCGGTAAAATGAAGACATTTCTTTTGCATTGCTTGTGTTCTACGAAGTCCGCTCATAGTACAGAAAACGATTTTATATTACACGGCCGCCTTACATGCTTCACATTATATGCAATGGCTGCATAAACTTTTCGAAGGCCGCCCGTACGGTTGTGCACCCCTCATTTAAACCGACCACCTTAACTGTGTTTAATGTTGAGTGTTACCTCTGTACAAGCATACTGCAAACAAACAACGGGAATGAATATTGAATCTATCACAAGTACACAGACGCGAAGCATTTATATGTATCTTTATCTTCAAAACTTGGCCTAGTGGCGTTCGAAAGAGCCATGCCGTACGCAGAAATTTTTCTGCTCATCACTTTGAAATATTACACGAAATCTTTTTATCCGTTGGGTTAAAAATAAGGTCGTTTTTAATTCTGGTTCTCTTGTGTTTGTGTAGCTCACAGCAGCGGATTTAAAAGTAGATATATTAAAACCCAGACTTTGAATACTCCACTGATCAAACTGAGACAGACACTTCTGGCATTTCACGTTTGGTAATGCAACAAAGGGCATTGTCTATCTTCAAACCTTAGCTTCGATTATTATCGGATCATGTTAAAATCAGGCCTGCACAATATACGATCCGCGAGAACTCCGCATGTGGCCCGCGAGAGCTTTGGCAATTGCAGAAAATGTTGCAACAGCCCGACTTCGGATATATAATTAATTGTCGTTCCAGAATTTCTTTCAAACTACAACAAAATGAAACGGGCGGATCCAGCCAGTAAGTTTGGGGGGGGGGTGATTTCAGTAATAGTTGGCTGTCGAGTCTCATTACCAGTTCACTACTGCCAGAGACATGAAGTATGCTTAACAACGTTGCTGCGACAAAATAATGGACGTCAAAATGGCCTTATATCGCGAATGCTGTTTCCTGAATTGTACAAAATCATGGTGAAAAAAGTTATTTTTGTAGGTTTCAGGTGGGGCGATCGCCCTCGGCGAATTTGTGTTGGTCAATTTGGCCTGTCCAGCTTTGAGTTGTGCAGGCCTGTGTAAAACCAAGAAAGGGGCCAGAGATGCTGACAGTTTGTGCAGAGAGTAGTCGGTGTGCAGAGAGTGGTCGGTAGCAAGTTGTATTTACTTCAGTCCTCAAGCGTAAGATGTCTTGCAAGCAACTAAAACAAAAAAACACATCAGTGCGTTTTATTGAAAGGCACCATGAGTAAATTGTAGAAGCAGTCTGAAAGGACAAATATTGATTCAAGAGCAGTGCGTGCGCTTCCAGACTGCTACTACTAATGTAAACTATGCATCACGACTCATCCCTAGTGATGCCACTGGGCTCAGTCATTGCAACATCAAACTTTTCAGGTTTCAACATGAAATTTCAGGTATAAACATCGAACGACACAAGTCTGTGTCCTGTCTTTTCAAAACTTTCTTTTATATAACCTACAGAAAAAGACATGGTTTTGTTTAATTTAGAAACTAGAACATACAGATGTAACTGCAAGCTTCTTTTCAAAACTGTTTGTCATAAAAAAAACTCTACTTCTTTAACCTGAGACCGAAACTCTGACATTACAAGTTGTGATGCAACAAGGAGCATTATCTGTCTTCAGGTATTAGCTTTGATATCTTGCAGAACACAGGAGGCATGAGCGTTAACAACTGTTTATGCGATTCATGTGTTTTCCGGTGATTCATGGTTTTAATATATACATCCACATTTCACTATCATTTCTCAACTTTTTTTCGATTGTTAGGTTAGCTAGTGGGCCCCATTCAAAAGCTACAGTAAACTTCCGCCCCATTGCTCAAACCAGTAGTTACGCCACTGGTTGAAGAATACGGTGAAGACGCCGTAGGCTAGTTCATTGAGGAAGGAGCGAGACAATTTGGAGTGAGTGACGTAGTTATTGGAGAGAGACAATTGAGTAAGTGACTTTGAGCTGCTAAAGAATTTCGATGAAAGGATCAGTAGCCTACTCAACAAGCTTGCTCAGTGTTGTTTGATATGTTGTCCTCATGGTTGCAGAACGAGCTGTCAAGGCAAACCGTAGAGCCTTAAATCAAAGAGTTCTCATAGTTCTCCGTGGCACTAGAACTGCCAGTGATTCCAGATCAACACAGTCTACTCGTCACGGTAAGCTTTGGTTGGATTGCCCCTCCCCCAAAACAAAGTTCCAACCATATAAACCAGGAGTTTTTATAAAATTCAGAATGTCAAGCTACCCTGCACAAACGAGAAGCCCCTAAAGATGGCTTTTTGTCGACGGTTCTGGACCCGCAGTTTGTAAGTTTCTTACCACGAAGATTAGAAGACTCAGCAACAGTGATTTGGGTCCATCTATACAAACAATGCGACTACGGTGAAACTTTCTTCCAAAGAGAAAGCAATGTGTGAAAATCAGCAACGTTTGGGCTATTTTTTTCAAATGAACTAAATTCAATGAAAATAAGGCTGTTATTTGGTTTTCACGACATAAAGCAAGAAATTCAGAAGAAAATCGACAGGCTTCAATTTCGTAGTTTTCTTAAGGTTTCTCGGGCTGATTTCTCTCACGTAGACATCAAGCGGGGTGTCCGCGGACATGTGTCTATTTCTGTCTACGTCTATTTCCAAATGACACAAACTAGTGGTATTCACAAAGTACATTTTTTAGAAATCTGCCTTGCCATCAAACACGTTGATAGGTAGGAAATCGTCATGAAAGCATAGGAAAATCGTGTCGCTTTAGATGATTTACCTCCTCCCGGTTGGACGAATATGTAACCTCAATTGGCCATCACCGGAAGCATGGCAGTTTTCCCAGTCAACTATATTTCCTAGTTACTCTCGCGATTGCCGCCCAGTGAAAATTGCTTATTTTGGGCTATGCCTTGGATGCACTTCAAAGGCGGAAGTCTTCAGCATCGAGTGCTGGGGATACGGGGTTTACCTGTCATCAAAATAATGGTTGAAAATAGCACGGGGCTTGATCCTACGCGAACCTGAAATGAGCGATTTGACATATCTATCCTTTTGACGCATAGCTTCAAAGTTTGTTTACCATGTCGCAATTCCAGGATGTTCCGCGTACCGTGTCCAACCACAAATGCTCGGCGTAAGGAATATACTTTTCCATAATATCAACTAAGTATCTGTCATTACTATTTGAAAGAGGACTTGCCCGCATGTCATGTTGAGAATTAATAACCAGCACACCATGCTGAGAATTGATCAGTATAGAGCATAAAATGTTTTCAAATAAATCAAACGCCTGTACTGTTAACTGGTTGGGTTATACACATTTATGTACAGAGGTTTCACTAATGTTATCTATCGAATTTCCATGCATCTGGATTTCGAAATAATCTGTTCGGTTTTGAAATGTAAGAACAGTCTTAGATTCAAAAGGAAATTCCGACATAAAATAGAGAACTACAGCGGAATCACGCAAGACACCTTCCCCGCTCGGCATAAGTTAGTTTTGCACTCGTAACACTTACAATGTATCAGCCGCCTTGTTTCAAGTGAAACATTATACTGTATATAATGCATTTGGCATCTGATTGGGTGTAACGCGGCTTTCACATTGTTTATCCACGTTTCTAGAGAAGATTGAATTGCTATTGGTTAAACCCGTTCACGTGACTAGAACAAAATGACCGATGTGCATCAACGCTATTTCGCAGATAATAAACGATAATATAGGACTGCAAGACCGCAAAAGTCGGTCTCTCTGACTGTGGAGAATAGCAAGTAGGCCTACTTCTACTGTATTTTTCAATTTACTGGAGCAGTCACCTGAATTGCTACCAGACATTGCTATTCCTTTTTTCGCCGGGTCGGTGTACGTTCCCTAAAATAATCGGTCGACTCTTAACGAATCCTCATCCATTGGGTGGTGTAGGTTCCACTTACTAATGAAGTATAAAAAGGATAGAGTTGCTATTTGAAAAATGGACCCAAAGCCTGACAAACACAAGATTTATAGAAAGACTAGCAAAGCCTAAAACCGCAACCCTATCACAAAACCGTCAGCAAACCGTCGAGGAACTCAACCGTACTTTCTCCTCACAAAAGTGTATTTAGTCTTCACAAGTAACTATTCTTCACAGAGTGAAAGTTGATCAGCAATTTTTGTGCGATAGGAAATTAACTTCACGTAATGCTACACATCCTCCGTCCTGATTGATGATGTATTCAAAACGCACCGCTTTTACAGAGACTACCTCAAAAGCTCGTAGCAAACCTGGAGCTTTTACTTGTCGGTCTTCACATGTCGTTCAGCATCAATACACGTCACCGCTCCGTTTCTCTCCTTGACTTCTTCCTGATCATTACTATACCGGCGCAAGAATCTGTCCAACAAAAGTGCCGCCAGCATAAAAACGTTTAATCAGCGTCCTGCTCGAAATGCTGTGACACGGAAAACGTGATGTTCCGCCAATAACGTTTCCGGCATTTTTAAGGTGAAAACGACATCTTTTAGAGAAAAACCAGACTTTTGCAGATGGTTGTCAATCAGAAATTTGGTAACCTTTTCTGTACAGTTTTATTAACTTATTGGAACTTTGTTTTAGATATTGCTGCAACTTACCATTTGAAAAACTCTTTCAAGCATTGCTTCATTGTTGTCATAACATCAGAAAATTCCAAATAAGCTTTATTACAACACCATCTAATCAAAGACAAACTCATGTTATAAGCCTAAGATCAGTAATATTTTTAAGATGTCATGTAGTTTGACTTTTTCAGTGTTGTGCAAATTGCTCCTTGTTCCTGACCTTACACTTTCAAAAGTGAAGCTGACGTCCAAGCATTATGTTCATATACGCAGCGACGTTTGTCGCTGCCTTTGATGACTCACTCTGCGTTTTCGTTTACTTTACAAGCACCTAAATTCGTTATCCTGGCAAAGAAATAATATACGAAAATAAGGAATGATTAGCTTTTTGCAATGATTTAAGCGTTGGAAAGGAACAAAACATCGGAAACTTGCAGAGAAATAATTCTGTGCCCAGTGTGCATCTTCGTTCTGTCTATGACAGATATCGGGATGCTTCACAATTTGTTCATCGGCTTTTGATTCACTCTGATTTTACTGAAAAACTTATTGCATGACACAAAATGACCAATTGATCATTATGTGAGGATCGGAACAAATACCGATCTAAAAACTGACAACTTTTTGGTGTTTGGTAGCTGCTTTTCTGTCATCACAGAGTGATAAAGCTCACGTAGAACTGTGTTCTTTGCCAGTCCGTGTATCAATCACCCTGTTCCGCTATCCGTTACTCGTGAATACCACCCTAAAGTATTACCTACAGTATGATACTGTTATGAAAAGGCCCACGTGCCGTTCTTTCCCCTTTTGAAAAGACAGGGGGCAATGCCCCCGTCATGCTCCGCTCTCCGGCGTCCTTGGTAACGACTGCCAAATATTTAGGCTAGTTGAATGACGCAGTTTTGTCTTCCTATGCTTTTTTCAAACTGATCCGTTGTGCAGATCACTGACACATGGTTACCGACGAGGTGAACATAATTGGATGAACAAAGTTTTACTCTGATTAGCTGTTAACGGACGAAAAGATACTCGATTTAGACTAGCCACGCCTTCGAAAAAAACTGTCAAACTCATGAAACGACACACCAGGTGTACGTGATTAAAAAACTTGCGACAAGGTGGTACGAAATCGATTGATCAAAGAACAAAAACGAGGTCTGTCTAATTAAAAAGTCTCTTTAGCACTGGTGAAATCATTCTGATCATACACATCAAAGCTTCCCAACAACGTGAACTGGACAAACAAGGGTTTAATCGGATCCAATACGACGCGATCATCTATTCTAAATAACCTGAGAAAAACAAAAGCAGTTTATCTCGAGGCATTTGCAAAAACTTTAAAACATTCTTTCATAAACGAAAGAAATGTTTGCATGAACTTACAAAAGCATTTTCGAAGCAAATTTGTGGGTCGGCATCTGGGGCCCAATGGGGGTTTCCCGCAAAAGTTGCCCAACCCCTGGCAGAAATGGTTGTCGAAAACCCTTTCTCTTACTAGTTCAATTCAAAGGTTTGGCAAAGGTTTTATGATAGATGACATGCAATTAGAGCTTCACAAATCAATCATCGATCTTTCTCTTCAATTGAATGCAAAAACCTCACCTGGCAAATGCATTTTTTCTGTTGCCAACCGTCTTTTGATTTACTGCTAGCTGGGAAAAAGTAACCAGCACAAATTTTTGTACAGCTTTCACCTTTACCAAGATGCATCTTTTGCTATGTTCATAACTTGTGTGCTAAAACGTGTTTTTCTCTTCTGGTTTCAACCAGTTGTTAAGTTGTTCCAAAGGGAATCCAAATTTCGTTTCTTCTGTTGACAGTTTCAAAAGGACTATTGTATTGAGCTAATGTCATTGACCTTCTGTCAAGCTTGGAGACATCAATTCCATTTTTTTGAAGGTCGTAGCACAAAGCTTCTTGATGTTGCAAGACAGTGGTGTCGTCAGGCCATCCACCAAACGTCCTGCACAAATAGCCTATTATTCATGTGTCTGCAGTGCTTGTAACAATATCTACAATTCACATCTCTAGAGCCCTTGATTGGCTTTCTAGCGTTTGTGCTTGGCAAGTTATGACCTAAAACAACAAAACTAATGAATTAATCCCCTATAGAATTAATTAACTAATTACCGATTTTTTGCTATAAATTGCCAACCACAAACGCTAGAAAGTCAATCAAGGGCTCTAATAATGCGGATTTTCGTCTAGGTGTTTTTATAAAAAGGAAACAAGAAATTGCCCCTTGTGTTTGGGGTCCAGGGCCCGATGATATCATCCAAAAACAACCTTAAGCCTATCCCGATTATGACGTCACCCACACAAAAGTTCAAATCCAAAACTTCCCAACTTCTTTTTAATCAAAGCTACACGACTTTCCGCATCTTTAGAGGATTTGAACAGCTCTCTATCTCCATCGCCTGGCTAGTTATGTTGGCGCCATTTTGTGCACAGCAGGTGGCGCATGCGGGACTTAGTGTTTTGAAGCTTTCAACCTGGCCTTCCTCGGGCCTAGGTGAGCACTCAAAATCTAATAGGGATGTCGCAAAACCAACTACATTGTTTATTGTTCAAAGGACAATGCTTGAGGAACGATCCGGCCTGTAAAATGGACATCAAGTTGTGTATGTCAGCATCTTGTTGGGTTGAAAACTCAGCAAAAATCCTAGAAGAATAAGCTAACTGTACTTGAAAAAATCTAGCATTGTGATTCAAAAACATGCCATTGTAAGGTAATTGAAAAATGGCAAAACGAAAATGTATTTAGGAGTTTGTTTCCTCGAAAAAGGTTTACTAGGTCCAGTAAAAATCAAAACAGTTTCGTCGGATATACATTAACTTATCTTCTCGTGACAGACATGTTTCTAGCCTGACTTTCTACTTTGCCAAGATAAATCCCTAAATTTAAGAAAAGTACGTAAAACTTTCCGAATATTGCCATCAGCACTAAGTAATTTTTAGCTAATGCTTCACGGTAACGTCATTGTTTCTCTAACGCGAGTGTTTACGTTCAAATAACATAAAAATAAGTGAATGCTTGCATTGGCTTATACGTCAGTTTCAACTTGATTCAAATGTATATCGCAGAAGCTAACAATTTCCTGCTCTTCCTTGCAATGAAACTTTTCATAACACTCTTCATTGTTACTTTATGCAATTTTTTATTGACATTTGGTTGAAATAGTCGGGAGCGAGACAAATGATCTGGAACGCATTTGACACGTCTGCAAAAAAAGTCCCAGTCAAAACATTTCATTTGTGATTTGCAATTTCAAGTCACTTATTTCCTTGCAACTGAAATTCCAACTTGTAAGCCTTTTTTTACAAGTAAACAAGACGGTCGAAACTGAAAAATGCTGCATTAGAAATTGGCATTGCTGCCGACACGGATTTCGTCAGATTAAATGCATGAAATCAATTTAGGTAAAACCAGCTCATTAAACCGTTCGTGAGACGAAAACCTTTTTGCTTACCTTACAAAAACTATTTGCTCAGGCCGTTTCTCCAAGTAAAGGGCAGTATTATTTGGCTGAGGTGGACGTTCTTGGTATCCACTTGGAAGATAGAAAGCGAAGTTGAATTCACGTGTGGTTGGTCTCAGGCAGTTTCCTATTTCTTTAGCACTTACTGGGATAGTCATAGCAATTTTTCGTCCTTTAATAAAAATAATAGCAGATTTTCTACGAGGTAAAGTTTTTATTACTGATGAGATTTTCCTAAAGCAATATTTAAAGTTTTATAGGCATACGCCTACTAAGCACATGAGCGTCGGACGGATTTTTTCCAGGGAAGCCGAGAGTGGATTTTTCCAGGTGGTGGTCAAAAGCATTTTTCTACGAGTTGGCAACAGTGGTGAAATTGCATTTTACCAACTCAAAACAAGAGAAAGACATTTTTATACTAAAAAAAAGTAATAGGAAGAGATCAAAGATCAAATTTCAAAATCCTCCGGGTGTGCCAAAACACCTCTTTGCCCCTTTTTCGACGACTAAGACTGTAGACAAATCCGACCCTGCTGGAGTGTCTTGAAAAGACTTTGTTGTATACTTGTGACCGTATCGATTGCATTAAAAAGAGCTAAACAATTTATTAATCAATTTATTCGACTTACTTTGTCTGTTTTCGCCACTGATGTAATTAAACAAACTTTGGAATGCGCGACTTCCTGCTTCTCTATACGAGCTTGCATGTACTCTAGTAGCTATCCAATAAGCTGATCGATAATGGCGTATTTCAAAAGATCCGTCCTAAAAATGCAAAAATTTTCTACTTGTCGTGGATAGAAACAAAATTTCTCTTTATACCAGAGTAATGTTTTTTTACAAGAACAGGTCATGAATTTGTGAAGCCGGGATTACGACTGTTGCTTCAGTAGAACTTTGATCTGGTTAGGAATCAACCATCCCACTGGTTTTGTTGGAAACCGTTCATTGTCTGCAACTCATTCCAAGAAAACTCAAGAAAAAAAGAAAAAGTTGGTTGATTCCAGATTTCGTCAAAGCAAAACAAGTCTGTGACAGAGACCAAAGTTGCAGCTGTTGCAACAACTTTCGTTGACTGTTGCCGACTCCAAGATTTCTGTAAAGCAAAACGAACCGGCTGAAACCAGTTTCATCATTGCGAAAGCAAGACATGGTTTGTTGCAATGAAAATATTCCGCTACTGACTCGGAATGCGAATCTGACAGCAACACTGTTGACCCTTCGCAAGAGGAGGTTGGTTGACGGAATTGCCGGCACCAATTCTACTTACATTCTGGCATGGGTGCAGTTTGTGCGCCAAACTTTCCCCTACAAATTTTTCTCTCACAAAAAAAACACGGAGACCTTTTTTGAAGGTTACATACAAATTTTATATCTCCTCATTGATAACACAAACAGAACAAAGGTGTCGAAACATCTGTGACCAAATTTTCAGGGATTTGGCCCGAAATTTCAGGGACTTCGCCCGGATTTGCAACAAATCAATACTTTTGGAGATGCGCTTTTTCCATCTGCACCACCAACTCCTACTCCTACACCACTGCATACTAGTGCGTTCTTGGCGTTTTTGTGCAGTGCAACATCACATGGAGTTCATCCGTGGCTTAAGCAATTTCTTGTCATGTCCTGTCTTGAGACCTCGCGGTTCGCCTGCTCACTATCTGTTTTTTGTGATGTATAGCGCTCTTGTTTCTGCATTCGCATGCAAGCTTGCGAACAAAAGTCAACATGACCTGCTTTCCAAACGTTAATGTCGCAGTACATGTTATGTTTGTGCTTTCATGTCAATCCATTGCAAGCTGTTGTTTGTGCCAAGATTCTGGCGACTTTGCGATGTGTCGTGATTTCCAATTTCGAAATGTAATGCATTTTTCTCGAACATTCGGGCTTTTTTAGTAAAACTATAAAATCACGTTGCAGAGCAGCACAGTGCTTTGCAACATGTTGCACGTTTCTCCGAAAACACACGAGGCCGAATTACGAGCGCTGGAACAGGGCACTTGAAATTGAAACAGATCAACCAATCACAGTCGTTGTTTGAGCGTTTGCTATGCTAAAATGCTCATTCGAACGTTCAATCGCTTTTACCGCCACATGCAATGTTCCCTCTAAGGTGCACGACTGCGCAAATATGCAGCACCACCAGACCATTTGCGCAGTGAAATATTTTATCTCGCGCAAATGCAACATTTCCAAATTTAATTTAGTATAAATATCGCATAGCCCTTTCAACGCTTAAAATGCTTTACTAGTTATGTGTCTACATTGATGCGCAACTGTATGCTCACTACAATAAACATTTCCTCAGTGCAAAATTTTCTTAAGGGGAACGTTGGTCACATGAAGTTTTTCCGTCACTGAATGCATAAAAAGCATCAATTTGCCATACGCTCCGGCGATTCGACCGAATTTTTTTTATTTCTTTCCTTTTTTTCTTTTGTTAGAACACTCGTTTCTAACAAACGCATCAATCCTGGGAAACAATTAGGGGGAAGCTAAATTGTGTCATTCTGAGCCAAATTCTGGCCCATTGTCTTGGGCATTTGATGAATGTTGTTTCCTTGCAAATGCAAGCAGAGACAGAGGAAGAGCTCCCCGTACCCCGACCGGGAGGGCCTTGTAAAAAGGGGTCACCAAATCTGAGGACGTTTGTTAGGACACATAGAAACACCAGAACTGAATTCACCAAGAACTGATTTCACACATTTCATCTTTCAACATTCATATTTATCTACAATACGTTAAAGAAATAATTGATCTTCCCACAACCAACAGCTTCCTGTTATCTAAGCCAATCGTTGCTCATTGCGTGGTACATTGTAGGTACCTTTGTTGGAAGCATTTGCCTTGGGAAGCTGGCAGTTGAGTATAGGTAACGTTGCTGAATCCACGTTGATTGTAAGCATGTTTAGAATAGCCTAGTGAGAAATTATTCAGGAAATTTATGGTGAAGACATGCGTTGTGTTGTATCCTTTCACTGTACAAGAATAGAATAACCGGTATCCAAGCTATGCAATCTGGTAAAATCGTATTCGTAGCCCGCGCCTGTAATATCTAGTGTAACTTGCGTCGGGGCTGTCCAATGCAAACTCAACGCTTTACACCAGTGGCAGAAATTGCTGAAACCCATGAGGTATTTTAAGTTCTCCTCGGGCTGCTACTTTTCGCGACCCTCCCCAGAGGAAAAGCGTGTCCAAAAGAAATGAAATAATATATCTCGCACCATGGAAAGGGTGTCTTTGATCTCCTATCTCAGTGCGCACATTGTAAATAGTGTATTTACAGAGCAGCAAACGAATGGTTGTTCGCATGCGTTAGTCATCAAATCGACTGAAAATCCATTTCCAGAACGAAAGATTGAAAGAACAGCAGGTTCTCCTGCTTAAAGTCTGATGTTTGTGATGCAAATTGCAACCTCTGCAATAGTCCACAACTGTCGTGACGCAATCCTTTGTAAAGCTATCGTCCGATATTTTCAATATAGATGAAAACTGCACAGTGGCTAAGTCAACAATATTCGTCTGGTGGACCTAATTGTGTAATTGTGCGTTTGTCACAATTAGCTAATACTCCTAGCAGGGGCGCCGGAAAGATTTTTTCCAGAAGGGGGTTGATAACGGGTTTTTCCACTGTGGTTGCCAAAACGATTTCCCGCGGGAGCAACAGTGGTGAGATGTCAATTTTTATTAACTCCGAAACCATGAGAAAAACATTATTTTACGAAAAAGTTAATACCAAAATATCAAATTTCAAAATCCAGGGGTGTCTTGCCCCTCCCTACCCTCTTCCCACGCCCATGACTGCAACTCCATTTATCATATATGAACACACTGCGCATTTAAAGCCTTGTGCTCAGAGCAACATATTTTTTCTTTATCAGCAAACTTATCCCTTTGCACCGCAAGTAGCTTCGCTTTGGAGAGGACTGCAGCTGAAGTAATCCCTGGTGCTTCGCAGCCTCTCATACCCACATACATGTTATGGGTCGCTTTATCTGGGTCTTATCGCAGCAGCATAGTAGTAATTGCAAGTAGCAAAGTAACTGTGTCAGCGTCATCCATACGGGTGTTGTTTTGCTAGGCCCACGTATCTACGTCTGTGTGTTCTTTAAAAAAATCGTGTTAGCGCCACCAAAGTCTTGTGTGTGCCCTGTAGCACTAGGGCCGGCCTCAAGCCGATGCAACCGATGCAGCTGCATTGGGCCCCGCGCTATGGTGTTTGAGTAGATTGTTCATTTTTGCCAGATACACCTTGCGCTTGAGAATTCAGTAGAAACGCCATATAAATTTCATTGTTAACAAATAACGCTCTCGTCATAACTAGCGAATTTCCTCTCGAACGTTAGCAAACGTGCTCAATTCTCGTGTAGGTGCTTTACTGTGTATATGCGCTCTACCACGATCGTAACACGTTTGACTGAACACGATGACGTCATGAAATCACTGCTCAGAGGGGCCCCGCACCCAGGTCTTGCATTGGGCCCCGCACCTGCTAGGGGCGGCCCTGTGCAGCACCATGCCCGCTTTGTCTTCTTTCATTTCTGCGTGTGTTCCCTCTTAGCACCTTGCGTTAAGTCGCATGTTGTGTGTAGGTGTGACAACAATGAACGTCAAACTACTGTATGACGAAAACAAAACAGAAATGGAATGTAAGCAGGATTCACCACTGAGCCAGATAGAACGCACTTTTTGACTAATGGAATGCACCTATGATTGAAAATATAGCAAAGCAGTCTTCTTACCGCTGGTTGCTTGCTTGCTGCCGACCAGGCGGCCTCTTCATGCTGACGGAGAAAAGCAGCAGCCATTGATGACAATTTCAACGGTTGTCACAATTTGAAGTGGATCATATAAGATATAGACATCACTGATTGCGTCGTGGCAATATTCAAAGCAATATAAACACATGGTATTATGCTCAAGAGTGTACTTTTATTATTAATTCATTTAGGCAACAGCACGTAACAACGCTAAAAATTTCATTGCAAAAATGTTCTACCTTGCTTATGAAATTTTGGTGCTGTACTTCTTGCAATGTTAAGCTAATCTCGCATTGTTTTTCTGGCTGAAAGACCACCAGTCTCGGAATTCATTTCAGGAATGGAAAGATCTAATTTATTCAGCAAAATAAAAGAAAAATTTTACCACTCTATTCGGATAACTCTTGCGTGTGTATGGGTTTGCCCCGTCTACCAGCGAACTTCATGCAGGGGTGGATCCAGGAGGGGCGATCGCCACCCCTAAAACCCACAATAGTAACTCTTTTCACCATGATTTTTTACAATTCGGAAAACCGCATTCGCGATATCATGCCATTTTGCCGTCCGTTGAAGGGCTGATAAGACATACAGGCCAGCTCGTCCAGTTATTGCGAACAAGGGTTCAGAATTACAGCCAGAACAGGCATGGGAAGGAAATTATATGATGAAATCGCTTGACCGTTAACAAATTCTTATATAAAAAACTATTACCAAAGGAAGTACATTGAGCTAAGCTTTCGTTTTGCCAATTCGCGTTTATTATTTTGCTGTCTCAGGCTTAGGATTCATATACCGTGTACGGTATTATACTAACATTTATGAAAAACGCAAAACTCGCTTGCGCTATCGAAGAGCAGAGAAGTGAGGGATTAGCAAAGCGTTCTTTAGCCTTTTCCAATGCACTGTGTAGCAGGCATAAAGCCTACTACATCTAAAATAAAGTATTACAAAACGAAACAATATTCAACAATCAAGAGGACTGGATTCACCACCAACGCTGGGAAGAGAAAGAAATTCTGATGAACATCGAAACTAGCCAAGCATCAAGAAGCAAACATGAACTACATATTGAACATGAACAGAACCTCACTCTGCTCTCACTCCAATCACGTTTTTATAACGCTCTTATTCTCATTTCCTGTTAAGACCTAATCATGTGAAACGCCAGACAATCAATGGCGGCGTTGCTAAGCAAAATGACGTTTCAAGATGGCGGCGTTACCTAGCATTATGACGCAGTATCCTGTGCGTAGTACTACGTGCATGATTCTAAGGACTTTCCATTGAACTTGAGTATAAATAGGCTGGCTTTTGCAGACCAGAACAGATCGTTTGTCAACTCTGACAAGTGAACTCCTTCGGTAGTTTAAACCACTTTGGTTTTGCTGCAGAAGTAAAACGAAACTCTTCCTTGCAGCTTTCCTAGCTCGACGGATTGATTGTGAGTGCTGTTGAACTCCTACAGCGTGTCTGCTGGGATCTCAACAGCTTGAGTTTCAGACTGAAAACAAAGTCTCTTAGAACGACTTGGTTTCAGTCAGCATGGGTGGCATGTCCGAGGTAATCTTTGTCACTCTGGACAATAAATTGGCTTTGTCCGAGTGAAATTTTGACACTCAAAACGATAAATTTGGCTTGTCTGAGTAAATCCCTGTCACTCTAAACTGGCATTGTCCGAGTTAATTTATGACATCCAAAACAACACAATTGGTCTGTCTAAATGAAATTATGTCATTCCAAAATATAACACCTTGGAAAATTTAAAAACCTTGTTGCCAAATGATTCCAAAAAAGAAAAAAAAAAACTTAACTTGTTTACATAAAGATTCTGTAACGCTGACAAAAACGAAAGGCATTAAAATCGTGACAGTCACCTCGGAAACTGACTAACAACTTTTTGACTAACGAAACTTCAAACGCTGGAAATGCTCGTCACGGTTAGACTAGTCAAAAGTCCTTACCCACAACTGTAAGTCATTTATTTGACGATTAGTTGGAGTTAGAGTAACGATTGGTTTTAAAGTTAGAAAATACTTTCAGTATAAAAAATGATCTTGCTGGTTGTAAGGAGAGCCCCAGAAATTAATTCGTGTCTGTGAACTTGATTCGAGAGAGTTTCTTACAAGGCCATTTATTTTATTTGTGAGTACCTGTTTTCTGAACACATCTGCGTGTTAATTCAAATAAACCAACTAACAAGAAAAGGATAACTGTGTTTAATGCTAGCCATATATTTAAGGAGGTATCAGAAGTAAGCAGGGCGGTTTTAACAAACGAGTGAGATTTGTTATTACTGTCCTTGATACGGCAAAGATGCGAACCCACCTGTAAAAATAATGCTGTATCTAACAACAGCACTTAGAAAATAGGCCCGTCTTGTGCTGTTATAACTGAACATTTTGTCTTTAAACTTGTGATGTTTCAAACTTGCGACATTCCTGCTTTATTGAAATTTTTGCTGAACAGACGAACACTCTTGACAATCTTCTACGGGGCCCCGGTTGAAAATTATGGGGTTAGCATTAGCACCCTACAAATTTGCTAGGAATATAGAGCAGGGGGGTAACGAAGTTAGATGGCGCCCGGGGAAAGAAGCAAGTTTGGCGCTGAAGCGTGTGCGGCCCGGTTGCGTTCGCACACCTTCAGTGTGGCGATTGATCCTCGAACCTCGGGAAAGATGGATTGTGACGTCATAGATGTTAATTCCGCACCAGACGAATCGGTCAAAGAGACTCTTACTTCCATGTGCATGGAAGTCACTTATAAGTGTGGCTTGCTTGGTCTTTCCCTTCTCCTTGCTTTGGCCGTCTTTGCTCACATGTAGCGGTCGCGCTAGCGTGACTGCTACAGCGCCCCCATGTTCGAAATGGAGGTCTTACGGAAGCAAATTTACTGTATTGAAGAAAGTACTTGTGGCAGTGTTGGGACTTTATGCGGCATTCGCCCCCCCCCTCAGTGAATTAGCGCCCCTTTAGTGATTCGACGCCGAGGAATTGTGCCCCCTTGCTCCCCCTCGTTACGCCCTTGATATAGAGGAAGGTATCGGGCGGAAAAAGTGAAACGAAATTCGTTGGAGTTACACAGTGGTGTAGGAGGCAGGGGTGCAAGCGCACCCCCAGAAGTTTTGATTTGGTGAAAATCCTTTAAAATCCGGGAAAATCAGTGGAAATTGGGCAAAATGTGTGAAAACCTTTGCTAAATCGCTTTATGTGCTTTGATTTTTTAACAAAAATGGCGCCCGAAATCAAAGTGCAGACGTTTTTATTCTTTTTTTATTTTTTGGGCTCGTTTGTGGAAATTTAGGCAAAAGTGCTGCTTGAAGTGTTTTGATTTTAAAAAATGCACCCAAAATGAAATGAAATGCGTTATTTTGGCTCCTACACCTATGTTGGAGTAGATTTAACTTTTGAAATTTTCCAAGGGGCAATTTATACAATGAAGTTTAAGAACTACTGATTTTCATGATATAATTTAGCTCAGTCAAAAATTATTTTTATGGAAGGAAAGTGAATATCACCACAATATTTTAGTGCAAAACTCGAGGAAAACGTGATCAACTTAACTTCCCTGCTTCCTTTGCACACTTGACATTAATCCTGCGGTAATGCGACAGTTTATGCACATTCCTAAATTCTGTGTTTTACAGAAACCTACGTATACGTCACTGCCAATAAAGCAATGTCAACGTTGAGTAGAGGATTGTTCTTCGTGGCCTGCAACGTTCAACTGTGCACTACACGGGCCCCCCCCCACAGTGACACAAAATCAACTTGTGAAAGATTTTTTCTAACCAAAGTATGATTTAAAATTTTCGAAACTCAGAAATTCGGATGAGGGTTATTTCGCTTATGCATTTGAATTTTCATGGGGCATAACTTACATCAAACAATTTTAGTTCCTTGATTTCTTTTGGCACAATGTATTTGGCAATGGTTTAATCATAAATCTACATTGTCTATTGCCTTTAGCTGTGGCTAACTAATGATTATTTTGAATCGATCTCTGACAGTCTTTGCAACTCATCAAATTCGGGCACTGCTTTGCATGCAATCCCTCACTGAGCTGGTTACGAAAACATCCTAAAACTGCAAAAAAAGCCAAAGCAATGTCTGCGAGAGCGTACAGGTTAAATCGAAAATATCGCTTTTCAGAAACTTGCTCGAATCTTCGTGAAAACTGTAGCTTGCCATTGAAGGTTAGGGAACACTACGAGACAATGAAGCGTCCGATTTCATGTGGCGAGCTGCCAATTGTTCGGGATACAATAGACAACGGAGCTTGTTACGTAACTATTGCAACAAAGGGTGTTGGTTCGCTCAGGCTTTGTAGGCAACGGTTTTAGAAACTGAATTGCATAAACAAGAAATAATTGTGGAAATATAGAGATAAGCTACTGAAGCACATCTACAATCTAAATGAATGTTTCATACCTTCATATATGTAAATGATTGCTTAAAACAAGGGCGCACAACCTTTTCGCTGTTGTTGGCCGCCACAGAGTTAAAGACACTTTTTTTGCATTGCTTTTACACGCTGGGCTTAACCTACTTCCACACGTCTGTTTGGCTGCCTTTCTACAAAGTACCTTCATGCAGAAGGCTAGATGAATTTTATTAGAGCACGGCCACCTAACAAATATTTTAACTTACATGTTCAGGGCAGCATGGTTTTGCACCTCGGGCTTAATACCTTGACTAATTTATTTTCTTACAAAACTGGCTGGAGAAGAACTAACTTCATTTCTACCAGGTCGCACACAGTGGCGTTATGTCAATTGCATCCACAGGTCGCTACACCTGCTAACCGATATATCGAGGCGAGTAATGTTGGTCAAGCAAACCAGAGACATAGCTGAGGATACACAGAGGTGCACGTCTTCCCGCTGATTTTAAAACAAAACGTTTTGAATCACATTACACCAACAGTCGTTAACGAGTCTATTGCAAAGACTGCCTTCCTACCACTAAAACGATGGGACAAAGCTCACCCTGGTGTCTTTCCAGCATTCCACCAATGCGTCTGCGCAGTGAACGGTTCATGCGGGCGCGTGTTTTTTTCTTTTTTGTATGTGTTTCTACAATATTCTCGCCTTTATATCTACAGTGTTTCAATGGAAAAACAAAAAAGTTGGAATGCAGTTTTGGAACAGTTTGCCTTGAGGCGGTGTTTTGTTCCAAACACAGAATCTCGCCCAGGAATCGTGCAAACAATCTTTCTTCAGGTACCACACAGTCCTCCCGATTTGGCAAAAAATGTCGCATTTAATGGCGGGGTCGTTTTTCTTTCTGTGAAATCATTTTTGCGGTGATCGACAGAAGCAGAAGAAGCAAAACACCCGCGCCTTTCGCTCGAATCTTCGGCGCAGCCGCCGTTTGCTTTCAAAACTAAGAACAGAAATGTTCAACACTGACAAATGTTTGTTTACTTGACGAGACTTGGACGTGATAAGGCACCGGCAGGCCAGCCCAGGCCACATCTTGTTGTGTCCAGAAAAAGCTGTTTGAAATACAGTATATCTTAAAAACGAAAATCGTTCACCCCTAAATATGTATTTTGCATCCCCCCAAACCTGAAGACCTGGATACGGGCCTGAAGTGTCGGAATCAGGCGAACGAAGCACAAGCTGACTTGTGTCTGGCACGTACAATAGGGTACAAGAGCAAATATGGTCGAACACAATATTAATAGGTACAGTGTTCACTGCACTGTGCAGTATTTCTATAAATTAACAAAAAAACATTTACGTACATTAACAGTTAATAACAACAAAGTTCAGCACTGCGCTGGTATAAGCATTCAAACGTTACTCCGAAGGTGATAACACAAAAGAGCCTTCATTAGTAGATTTGTCAAATTATTTAACAGATGAACAAAATAAAATTGAACACTGCCGCAATAATCAACAATTCTTCGCTGGATTTTGTGAGGAACATGTAGATACACAGCAAAGAAGGTAAAACATTAAATTCATCTTTTTTCTTAGCAAGTGAACGTGAACATTCCTTGACCGAACTTGATACACTTGAACTTAGGCAAGCTATTGGGTCTGAGGTGTCTTGCATACATTTATGCGTCGTGCTCAATCAAACGAGACTTAAGAACTTTTGGCAGCGACCCAGATCTCGTTGCGTCGATTGAACAGTTTGAACGGACTTTGGTATTGAGCAAAGATCATCGACTTCTTGTCCACTTGCGACAGGTTGACCCCGTTCCTTTCAAGATCGGCGTAGAGGGATTCCTCGTGCTGTTTGACCGCGGCGTCGTCGGGACGACCGCCGAACGTCCTGCACGCACGCGAAGCGTTAGGACAGCACAGTGGCGGCGAGCGCGACGCACTATAGGACGACGTAAGATCCCGCACGCCTTATTGTGGGGAGGACAAACTATTGCGCAGAGCGGGGTCCGCATGACAATTACGAATAACTTCGCGAAGTCGAACGTGTGCTGCAATCGTGAAAGCAGTGACGCTTATTCAGCAACAACATAAAAATATTTTTTAACCCAGGCATGTTTGAGACAAAAAGCATTTTGTTGTTTGACAATCATATGCAGTATACTTAGGGATGTTGTGAAGAGGTACACGAATTTGTAAGCTGCGATTACAAACCAAAAAATTGTGTAAAGTTGCTAAAAACCGAGCAATGTTTTTTAAGTTTTTACAACCTACGTAGAAGAAGATCAGGGAACATTTTCATATAATCTTTGCTCACGCGCTTGATATTCTCAAAGCACAATTTGTTTGAGAGCAAAACCTGAGTTTTCGATTCTTTCGTGGAATGAAACCAGTGTAGCAAAACAGCAAAAACTTTAAACCACGCATCTGACAACAAACCTGACGTAGAAAGTTTGTTCCGGTCGTTTTTCCAAAAATACGCAAGGATTTGAAGGCTCCGGCGGATTCTCCTGGAACTCTTTCGGCAGATAAAAGGCGAAGCTGTACTCTCGCGCGTTTGGGTCATTTTCGATTTCCAATTCCTTAGCGCTTACAGGTATTGTCATTGCGATGTTTTGTTCTGAAAAGCACACAGGCTCGTTATTACTTCAGATGCAGATTTTGCTGCTTATTACTTCAGATGCAGATTTTGCTGCTTAAGAAAATGTGGACTTTTCTTGAAGTTTTCATCTGTGGAAACAAATTTTATGTTTTCAGCACGGTAACCAGTGTTATTTTCTCCAAAGCTTTGCATGGTAAATTGTGCTTTGCTTTGTGATTCATCACTGCTTATTGAGCGCAAAAGATGAAAAATCACAAGTTTTTAGCTATTTTTAAAAAGACAAATGTGAATTTCTTGCTAGAAGTCATACATTTGCCCAGGCAGCGCTGTGAGCTGGAATTGTCAAGACTGCAACAGGCAAAGCATTCAACGGGTGCAAAACAATTCGTAAATTGGGACTGGTCTGTATTTAAATACTCGGACACAAAATGTAGTTTTCTAAACAGCCATTTTCTTGATCCTGGTCGTAAGAAATAACAAAGGTCGTCAGGCATTGACGACAAAATCAGCGATTACCTTTCCAGAAATTGTTTATATTGCCGTTATCGTGAGTTACATTTCTGCTAGTAAATGTTCTCTGAATCGTCTGAACCTGTGATTTCTGTTTTTTTCGCTGATTTCCTCATGGTAAGAGCGCTGCTTGTGAAAAACTACCAGATGGAATTACTCAAAAAGGTTTGGTGTATTATCGTATTTTTGTGCACTATATCTAATTCATTTTCCATTCAACTTGAGGCACACCAAGACAATTAAAATATTAATGTGTGAAAGCGAACAGGAGCCGGAGCCACGAAAAAAGAGAGCTCCGGAGCCACACTCATGAAAACCAAGAGCTCCGGTGCCGGAGCCACACTCATGAAAACCAAGAGCTCCG
>Ga0210059_1001669_pt1 | contig 33883 bp, 32 predicted proteins | sample Ectturendosymbi2_FD_188042 | JGI IMG/M metagenome (GOLD analysis project Ga0210059, IMG submission 188042) | Ecteinascidia turbinata endosymbiont from Florida, USA - Sample 2 (SPAdes) (version 2) | ecosystem: Host-associated > Tunicates > Ascidians > Unclassified | place: Key West, Florida... | reverse complement strand
CACACAAGCTCCGTTGGCCGCATCAGGGTGAATTTTCTCGGTTTCGACCGGCTTCCGGCTTACTTAAAATTGTTTTATGTAAGCCGGATTGCCGGTGTTGTCGGTCATGGTGTTCTTGCTGCATGTGGGAAGACTGCCGTTGGCCATAAGCCGGATCGAAAGCCGTAACCGGATTCTGTGTGAAGCCGTCTTAAATCCATGGATTAGCGGATCGTCTTTGCCATATAACCTAAAACCCTAACCTAAATCGTAAAACTGTGTCTGATATTCAAAACTTATTAAAAAAGTACTGTAGTTTACATCAAACGTTTTCCCATAAAAAGAGTCGTCTCTATTAGCCGAGCCGAAACAACAATGCTGGGAGCCCAAACGACGACCACTCGCACAGCAAGAATTCCCACTCGACCAGGTTCATTGTACCCAATATTAGTGCCACGAACTCAGTGTTATAAGTGGACAAAGCCAGATGCACTACAGTTCAAATGGAAAAATGACCACAGCAGGGCTATACCTCTGGCGGCAAAATATTTTATTTTTTCCGATTGAAAGTGCATAACATGCGATGTTATTTTTATGGATTGGGTCATAAAATGACAGGGTGTTTTTGTTTGGAAGTGGCTGTAGGTCTGCTGGTGGTGACACGGTTAGAATAAAACGCTGAGTTTGCAACATTAGCAGCACTGTCATGGTAGTCCTGTAGACGTGTCTTACTGTGCAAACGGTTTTCGCGTTGATTCTGGCCATGATTGGGCACCTTTTGTTTTAGTAGTAGTGGTTGCCCTTTTCATGGTACCATTTTTATTTACTTTTTCAAAAGTTTTCAAACTTTTGTGGTCAGACTTGCGGTTTATGTTTCAGTGTTAGGCTTAGGGCTTAGGTTTACGTTTAAAAGGGTTAGGTTTAGGTTTGCTACGTTTCTACCAAGCGTAGTGCAGTCTACTGCACACTTGTAATGGATTAGTGTCATATTACAGGCGACGGATGAATAAGTTTTCAAAAATGAAGGTCCACTGGCGGACCTATAACCACTGCCTGTTTGTTGTGCATTTAGCCAGTGTCGCAATCGGATACGGATGGATATCGCATACTAAATTTCAGAATATTTCGGATAAGGATTGGATATGGATATGCAAAAATTTTTTCGGATACGGATCAGGAGTTAAAAAATTATCATCCGCTCGCCTTTGCATTATACTGCAGTGATCAATGCAGTTTGGATATCCATATCTGATCCGGTTGTTTTTTTTCAACATCCAGTCCAATCCGGATCCGGTTTTGAATTGCAGAATCCGGTTGGAACGCGATCCGGAAACCGGATCATGTTCAACACTGGTGCACACCAGTGGTGTACAGGTGTACAGGATCCAGAATTTGGAGTCCAATCCGGCCGGATTATTGGATTTTTTGGATTTGGTTTGGATATCGTTTTCTTTTCAACCGGATTCGGACCCGGATTATCCAAATGAAATAAAATGTGGCCCTGCAAAAAATCTTGGAATGGAATAATAGTTGTATGAGGAAAAATTACGGTATTTCGAAATCATATACTAAAAATCTGCTTGTCTGATATCTCTCGATAGACTGCAGTGTTCCCCTCCGCTCGGGATCCTAACTTTCAGACTGAGGATATCCCAAGGAGCATGTAGTTTGAAACTGCGTGAAGATGAGCATGATTGATTCTATAGTTTTATTATGACGCAGCCCGTCGTTATTCAGATGAGACAGGTTTATTTTTGAAATATTTTATTCGTAGATCATACTGTAGCAAAATGTTAGTGTTTATCAAGGCACTGCAAATAGTTTTTTCGGCATTGAACGAAGTAGGCTACACCAGTTTCTGTGTCAACGGCATAATCTAACTCAATGTGGCGTTACCTCACTACTGGGTAAGTAAGAGTAATAAACGCACTGACATTTTGAACATGCTGAAAACGTATTGACATTTTGATCAGGTTGTTGAAGGTTAGAAATACACCTGAACTGAGAATGAAAACTTGCGAAGTGTTGGATTCAACAAAAACTTATACGGCTGTTGTTTATTCTCTAAGCCTAGGTGAAGCATGTGCGACCCGGTTGTGTTCGCGCACCCTCAGTGTGGGCTTGATCCTCGGGAAGGATGGATTGTGACATCATCAATGTTAACTCCGCACCAGATGAATCGGCCAAAGAGAGCTCTTACTTCCATGTGCATGGAAGTCATTTATAAGTGTCGCTTGCTTGGTCTTTCCCTTCTACTTGCTTTGGCCGTCTTTGCTCACATGTAGCAGTCACGCTAGCGTGATTGCTGCATAGGAGTGCTGGAAGTTCAGTTTGGAAAGAGTAAGAGTTTCAAATGAAAAAGAGATTGAGGTGAACATTCATTCGCATTGCACTGCTTTCAGAAATGATTTCATTGGACATAAAATTATCATGATGGTTCTGTCATGGATAAATTAACGTACAATAGCTGTTGGCATGGAATGGAGTCCAGCAGGCACACAAATGTAAGCTAGTTGTAGACTCATTTTATTTTGACATCTCCATTAAAGAGCATATGAGAACTGTGCACAACTATAACTTGCTCTACCATATAGAAACCGAATTGTGCACTTCTTGTCAAGATCTCTTATAAACTGCTTGTCGTAGGCAGTTGTAGCCATGGCATTCAAGACAAAGTATGCTGGCTGTGTCTATTTTGCTTCATGAGGCAACAGCACTGCTGGAGCTCTTTTACCTTTAGACAAACACAATTGTTTGAAATGGTGTTGACGAGTTCAAAACGCATGACCTTCTCACTTCATAACGACATCTGCAACGGTTTAGTTCAATGGACGAGTGTTATCATGGTTTCAGTGCTGCCGCTGGCAAGCTATATTAATGGCTTCTTGTTTTTTTGGGTGAACTGAAGGCTAACCTAAATCTAAATCCAAACTCTAATCCTAAACCCTAACCTAACCCATGTCTTCTTGTGCGTATCATACTTGTCAATTGACCACTTTACTTAACCAATTAACTCTGACTAAAAGCAAAATAGCCAGAACTTTTGCATTATGCGGCAAAATATACACTACCAAATAATTTGGCTCATATGCAACTGAGTGGGCGGTTTTGGATTTGGATTGGATATCGGTGTCCATAATTTTAAATTTTCGGATACGGATTGGATGTGGAGTTCATGAAAAAATTTCGGATCCAATCCGATTATAAATTCTCCATACCCGTACACCAGAGATGAGCAGACTGTGAAATTTTTCAGTCCGAGTCCAGTCCTGATCCGAAATATTTTTGAAAATCGTCAGTCCGAACCAGTCCTGATCCGCCAATGCAAAATCATAAATTTCTGTTTTGCCTCATGAGGCAAAAGAACTACAGTAGCTGTTTTTCCTTTGGCCAAATATGATTGGTCGAAGGCAAAATAGTTCTAGCAGTGCTTTTGCCTAATGAGGCAAAATAGACACAGCCTTTTGGCATTTCCAAAATTTAACAAGGAAGTGTCTATTAGGCATCAGAGGAAAAAGCACTGCTGGAGTTATTTTGCCGTTAGGATAATCCGATTCCTTCGATTGGTGAAGTGACAAGGCGAATACACTCGCTTGGATTGGCGTAAGGTCCTTGTTACATGACCTAAAACCCAAAACCTAAACCCAACACCTAAACCCAAACCTGAAGCCAAAACCTAAACTCGAAACCTAAGCCCGAAACCTAAACCCAAAACCTAGACTCAAAACCTAAAAGTAAAACCTAAACCTAAAAGTTGAACCCTAAGCCTAAGCCCGAAACCTGATCCATACACCTAAACCCTAAAGGTAAACTCCAAACCGAAACCTAAACATACACACTAAACATAAACCCTAAGCCTAAACCCTGAACGTTTTGAAAAAGTACATTAAAAGCATTCCTATCAAAGAGGTAACCTCTACAAACTAAGCCAAAGAAAATGGTGAGAGCAGAACCAACGAACAATCGCGCAGCAGGCATAGACGCTAAGCACTCAACTATGTTAACATTGCTGCTACTGTAGACCTCAACGTTATATGTGAACAAAAGTGGATACAGTTCGAATAGCAAAATAGTTCTAGCAGAGTTTTTACATTTGATGGCAAAATATAGACTACCATTTAACAAACCTGTGAAATCGGATCACAACTAAAATTTTTGATATTTTCAGAATAATCACATTAAAACAACAAAAATTTCTTAGTCCGATCCAGTCCTGATCCGCCAAATTTCAAAAAAATTGCAGTCAGATCCAGTCCTGATCCGGCAAAAATTGACTTCAGTCCTGATCCGTGCTCACCTCTGCCGTACACCTCTGGTGCACACATTTCAAGTGACGGCGCAAAAAATCATTTCTTGTGTTGCAAGCACTAAGTAGGCTCAACACTTGCAGACAGATCTACGTCTCCGCGATAGATATGCGACAATGCCGCCGAGGAAGTGCTCTTATCATGCTGGTTGCAAGTCCAGGAGTGCATGGGAATATAGGCGCAGCCAAGGGGGTGCCAAGTGGACATGTCCCCCCAATTTTTAGAACAGTAATTTTGTGCTTTGAGACACTGTATTCCGAACAAAATACTGTTGCTCGCCTAAAACCAAACATTTTGCCCCCCAATTTTTTGTCTCCCCCATTGTTTGGGCTGGCAACGTCACTGAATGGTTGATTTTGTATGGGTGCAGAAAGCTGCCAATGGATCAGCATGCAAAGTGTGGCACCATTGTACCCAAAGTGCGCAATCTCACAAACCATGAAAATTCGGAGAAGCATCAGTAATGAGCTCCAATACAAGGCCAAGCAAGACTTAATCCAAATTTCGAAGAAAATTTCTAATGAAATTCTTGTAATTTAGATGTTTCTATGTGACAAAAGAATAGTAATACAACAAACAAATTTGGCCTTTTTCTGGCCTTGAAATAATTGGTTTGGCCTTTTTCTGGCCTCTTTTTAGCCCTTTTTGGCTTTTTGTGGATATTTTCATCTGGCAACCCTGGGCTGACATGTAACAAATGAGAAATTGAGCCAATTCAGTGCAGCAGTTTAAAAATTTCAAACAGGATCCCAACATCTGCGCATTAGAAAGAGGACAACAAGATGACTTTTTTCGAGCCAAGATGGTTGCAAATATGGTTGTAGGCCTAGTGCCAACGTTACACTGTTTCTCATCACAGACGCTTCAGCATTTGTTTTCCATTTCATTCAATGAAAACCAATTATCATATTTGGGAAATGGTTTTCGATAGGTATTGTGCCCACAAAACTTTACAGCAACATTTCAGTTACCACCAAATTAGGACCATTTTTGTGGAGGAGATGTATTCCAGTACAGAGCTCAAAGTCATGAACAAGGCTTTTTGAGTCACAAAAAATAAAAGATCTGTAGGATTTGGGGGTTCACACTTTTGGAGATTATTTGGAAAATATTGCGCCAGGTTGAATTGCCTTTGAAAGAAAACATTTGCTTATCTGGAGGACCATTTGATCCATGATGTGACATGAGGTCTGATTTTGAATAGCTTGTCAAAACTTTCTTCACTGTAAGCAAATATTCTGCTGTTATCACCAGTGATGTGCCTGAGTCATCCTCAGTCATCTTTGTCGAGTCAGAATCACAAGCCCTTCGAGTCAGAGTCAAAGTTTTTCGAGTCGAATCAGAGTCAAGTCATGACTTGGTCGAGTCGAGTCTCAAGAACAGTTGAGTCACTTCGAGTCATTGTTTTGCAAGCTCGAGCCAATGTCAAGTCAAATGAAATTTCACATTTTTCCTAGGTCTTTTTTTTGCTATGAAATGGCGCCCAATATGCTATAAAATGGCACCCGTTAAGTTAAAAAATGGTGACCACCGGTGTTTCAGCAAGTTTGATTTCAGGTTATTTATACCTGAGTTTTTTGTGATAGAAGTTTCCATTTTACTTGTCTATTTCACTCTCAGTCATTCCACAAGTCTAGCCTAACCTTGCTGCAAGGAATATACTTCCTTGTTTTTCACATGCCCAATAAATGAAAATGACCAGAGACAAACATGTACTTGGATTTGGATTTAAACCTTGTGGCATTCTAGCGGTATTTTGATGGATTTCGATTCTATTTTTTGCTTAACCAGATTTGCATTGGAATTGATGATATTCTTCGAACTTCTTCGCAACTTTCAGTTTAGCTTTGGGGCCGCACGTTGCTATATTGTTAAGAGTTTCTCAAATCCGTTGAGACTTTTACTGCGTTTTGAAATGTTGAGCCTTGTCTATGACCAGCGAAACAAGTCTGCTCTATTGTGTATCAGTGGTATCAAAGTTACTGAATTCCAGCCAAAAATGAAAGATATATGTCAATTAGAGCTATCTGAATTAATGCATAAATTTCATAACAATACATTGCCACATTCATATAATAGCTTCTTTAAAAAAAATCACAGAAACTCACTGTCATTTCACTAGATCAGCTGGAAAACAAACTTACTTTGTCCCTAGAGTTGGCTCTTCTCTGGGTAAACGAAATCTAGCATATCAAGGAGTAATGGTATGGTGCAGCATACCGCAAGAGTTTAAAAGTTTCTTATGTGGTATATTATCTAAAAGTTATAAAAAGTTTCTTATAACGCTTTATACTATGTAACAAGCCTGACTTTGTAATTAAACTCATTTTGTATTTAAATATGACGATTTATTCTCATCAGTTACATGATACTTGTTTATTTATTTTTTTAAATTTCAAATGAATTTCTCATTATTTGCCTTTCATGTTTTCTTGCTAATAATTGTTTTGTCTCACTATTGGTGCCTAAAGATTACCTGTACTACAATGTCTCTAGTCTGTACTATGTCTTCAAGTGAATGAACTGTATATGAGATTGAATTTGCTGTTGCAGTTTACGGTTATGTAGTATATCAACTACTCTTTTATTTCTTTTGTTTTGAATATTTGATTTTGAATGATAGACACATAGGCTACTACTAGGTACAGTCGTAATGGCCACCAAAGTACTTTACACACCTTAGGGACACTTTGACAAGATAACCTTCGGGTGTTTCTGTGTCCCAACACACGTTTATATTTTGTTCATGTTCCTGTGTATTTACAATGTTTTATACTGGCAGGTGGCGGCTAAATCTAAATACAATACACCGACACGTTGTAAGCCATTTGTTGCAGCCACAATGCTGCGTCGCCCAGAGCCAATCAAAGAAAGAGTTGAACCGGCAACCCTCAGCATAATAGCAATTGAGATTCTCCATTCGGCTAGGTTCACTCTTCTATTGTTGCTATGTAGGCTATTCAACGATATATGTGGCGTAATCAAGTCGCCACATGGGCTTAGGTTAACAGCAGTGACAGCAATTTGGACTGAAACAAGATTTGGTTTCCCGATTTGTGTTATATTTTGCAATATAGCTTTTGAATTCGATTTGGATTTAAAAAACTTAAATCAAATTTGAGAATCCGACTCCTGTTCAGACGCAGTTATGAACTGCGATGACGTAGAGCTGTGTGTGAGTGTGTTTTAGCCTACCACCTGCTTTAGTGCGCAGCTGTTCCGTCGTGGCGAAAAGTGAATGAATATGACGTCATATTGTGACGTCAAAAAACGCTCACCCAGAACCAATGACCACGATACGCCGCTGATCAAGTCCGGATTGGACTGAGTTTTTGGAAAAATGCGGTACTTTCCTGGTTGAAAAGCTGCATTTTGTTAATTTTTTGGACTTTGAAATTTTTTGGGCTATTGTTGGACTTGGGCTGAGTTTTAAGGGTCCCAGAGTGGATCTGGATCGAAAAATATGACAGTCCGCTCATCTCTGCTACTGGGTAACTTGATACTTGTGAGTAGGCCTCATTATTTCGTCACAACCAGGTGTTCACCAGAGGCCCGTGCACGCAGGGACGGATTTACGCATAGGCCAAATAGGCCATGGCCTAGGGCCCCGCGCAACGATCTTTTCTATGACGACTCAATGTTAACTAAAATTTTGCAGAACTGCGCAGAGGCATAGCTTCACAATTTACCTTGAAACGGGCGAAAATGCAAATGTCTAGTCTACTCTAGACTCTTATCAGCACAGTAGCAACATGACAACATTGTGCATCTGAACGTGAGAGAGATTCAGGCCATCTGTATGAAATCGGTTACAAAAAAAGAATGAAAAAGAAAAAAACGGTGCTTAATTTTCAATTTCCACTGACAAAAAAGCTCGCAACAACGCAAGACCGCCAGATACTACAAAACTCCGATGAAAAGCAAGATTGTCAGTTTTGAATCCTACGTTTGGTTGTTTTTACCAGATTTGCCGCATACAGAGATTGCTTGTTGAAACTCTATATGTTAGTTAAATCAGCTAGAACAGTTTCTTGCGAGCTTCACTGGGGTAAACGTGTCTACACTGGGCTTACGTCGTGGTTAACTGAGGGTGTTGTGACAATACTTTGCTTCTGTGCAAAACTTGTCTTCATGCTGTTTATCATCGGCTTATCATAGGCGTACGGGAATGCATTTTACTGAGGGGGGCGGAAAAATTGCCTTGAAAATAACAATGTGCTCTAATAAAAACAAACAATTTGCCCTGATACTGTGAAACTAACTTTTTTAGTACAATCCGAATGGGGTTTGAACCCTCTTATAAATCTGTTCTGTACAGTTGAATTCGTTTATAAGGGCTTCGTCTGTAACGTCAATTAGCCTATAATGTTACATTTTGTGCGGTCCCGGTGGCACCTTTCACATGCATTTCAATTCGTTTGAAACGTCAATTCGGTAATAACGTTCTTTATGCAATCCCCTCGAGGTGCCGTTATAGGCAAGTTCTGTAGTTACCTCGCTTGTTAACTCAAGGGGGTGAAGTTCCTTGCGTGTTGTGTTCTCCCAGACAAGAAACGTTACGGTAATTGCCTTTACTGATGCAAATATGTACGCGACTTCGATGGCGCAACGCAGTTGTTAAAAACGACGGTTCCGGACCGAAGGGTCTGACCCTACACCCGCGTTATCGTAAGTGCTGTGCGGTTGAGCAAGGTACTTAAACACGCGTACTCAAAGGAACTCACCGAATTCTTAGCTCAAGCTGTTGACCTACCGACATCCGATTGTTCGATTTTTACAGAAAACGAGGGCTTGGTCTGGATCAGCTATGCCCAACCCGCGGGCCGCATGCGGCCCAGTTTAGGTTTTCGCTGTAGTAAATGTATCCTATATACTGACAACCTGTCCTTATGTTGATAATCCTGAATTTTATAATTTTGATGCAGTTGGTTTTCAGTGCCACTTTATCACGTCTGTTACCATTGCAATGAGGGTTCGAACGCTTTCAGTACATTAGCTTAAGCTAAAATCATTTCATAAGATCAAAGTCAGCCATTCAATGTGCGGTCTTCATTAATATGTCATTCAATGTGCGGCCCTAGTCCAGATAGTGACATAATTTTTGGCTCAGTAAAACATTTGGGTTGGACATAGCTGGTCTTGATCAAAGCCATTATGACCAGTCACGTCTTTAGTGCAGATTACAAACTAAACTAGCCCAATTTACACGGACCTCCCCCAAGTGAATATACACTGAAGTCACTGCATTGAAAATTTCTTCACCGTTCAGCATTTTTAAACAACTTGCACTTGCCCTGAAAAAGAGTTTTCCCTGAAAATTTTCACTGTATTGACTTTATGATTTTTATCAATCAGGATTTTTGAGCAACTTGCGCTTGCCTTGAAAAACAGATTTTACCTGAAATTCTTCACTGTACTGAAATATTTTTATTATTCAGGTATTTTGAGCAACTTGCGCTTGCCCTGAAAATTTTCAAGCCGGGCGGCGGCAGCCCCCCCCCATCTCGTACGCCTATGGTATAGACCAGCGGTTCCCAAACTTCTTCAAACCTTTACCCAAATCAAGGTAACGATTATGTCTTATCCTCAATAAACATTTTTTGCATTTCAGTCCAAAAGTTTCTTTTGCAGTGATCGCTCATACAACAGAATAACACCGTGATTTTGGTTCCGCGTTACCCCCTGAAGAATCGCATATTACCCCCGGGGGGTAATTTAGCCCCAGTTTGGGAACCACTGGTATAGACTATGTATAGAGGATGAAAACGCTATTTTATATTGCTTGGAAAATGACAATTTCAAACCGACATGAATAAGCCCCGTGTCCACTGAATGGATTGTACAAAAGTTAGGGGTTACTGTTACTGCAAAAAAGGAGTTTACGTACAGGTCATCAGATCGACAGCTAGACGATATTTTCGAGGGAGCCAACACGGTCCCGCATGAAAATCTTTGTATCCGAAAAACAAACCTACTAAAAGCGCTAGAAATCGCGGAAATTTAACGAAGAGAACTTCTGAACTACACGAAAGAGCCACAAATTCCAAGAAAAGATCCCAATGCCATTTGTTCTTTAGACAAATGCAGGAAAGGCTTTAATTTCTGTTGAAGATCTAAGGCAATTGTGGAACCAAAGTCGGCACAACAAAAGATATATTTTGAGGGGGCACTACACACAAGAGGGGCATACTTTCACGCTTTTCACACAAACGGCCAAATAGGTCACACTTGCGTGGGGTCCCAAAAACTAAGATGGCCTCGGTCCCCGCGCTCCCTAAATCCGTCCCTGCGTACACGTCTTGCCATTGTGAAACTGCATGCTGCTGTTTTTTCTTAATTTTTAGCCAACGCGTTCATGGACGTGAAGTGACGACTTATGATTTGAAATCAGTCAGGCGTGTAATCTAGGGTTTGTTCAACCATGACAAGCGGAGATCCGTAGCCACAGGGGGACAATGCCCCCAAATTTTGTTGTGCCCAAAATTTTTATGAAAACATACAATGAAAATAAAAATCTTGTCTCCCTAAGCATGTATTTTGTTCCCCAAACCTTGAAACCTGGCTACGGGCCTGGACAAACGTATTTAAATCAAGGCTAGTTTTGTTGTAATAATACTGTGTGTGCGATCAGGAAAAAGCCAAGGACAAAGCTTGATTCTTTGTCATGGAATATTTGAAAATATGCTCAGTTCAGAACTTGATACGCACTGGTAAGAAGAGTATAAGATCGTGTTTTCGTCAAGTTTTTACATTTATTCACTCAAGCGAGAAAATACGATGCTTTTCGTTGCTACGCAGTCTTGAACTCGCATCCTTGGGAATTGCTTCCCCCCTAACAAATTTATGGTTGCGTTAACTCGCATCAAGTCCCTACCTTCATAAAGGCTATCTCGGGAGAAATGTGGAGGTTGAAAAACCTGCACCAATGTTTGGAAAGACGAAGTGGTTTCAGGCAATTTTTACGAAGCTTTCTATAGTTGCTGGGTTAGCTACCAGCACGGGTATGGTGGGGAGGGAATGGCGTTCCTGAACTTGCTTCATGTTTTCGTTGGGAGTGTAATGAAAGTGAATTCTTCATTAAATACTGTCCTAAAAATGAGCTTCAAGTGCTGTTGAAAATGGCTAGCTTTTTGGGTGCGTTCCCATACCTCTTTCCAGCACTGAACCCCTGCCTACCGGTCGCATTGCCAGACCCCCTTACGAGTCCAGCAAACGCCAATGGTCGCGCTGTTTTGAAATCGATTCCGGAGGCTTCATCGTTTCGCGGACCATCGCATTTATTTTCGTGAAATGTTTGTATTTCCTCCCTTTGCGCCGCGAGTCCACCACCTCCCACCGTACAGCACTGACATTCAGGGTTGCGGAGTCGGAGGTAAATTATCCGACCTTTCCAAAATTTTCAATTCCGACTCCTTAACATAAATGGAATGAAGCTTGTTTGTTAAAATCAATGGAAATCGTGGTGCACAGCAATGAATGTTTTAACAAAAGTTTCAAAAATTGTACCATTTCAACATGAATTCCCAATTTAGGAGTGTGAAGTAAAAAACGATCCAATTGGACTTCCGGAGTCGGAGTCGAACAAAAACCTCCGATTCCTGACGACCCCGCAACCTTGCTGACATGAGCAGGAAAGCCTTTCACGCGGCAGGAAAACATCATCCAATTGCTCCATTAATGCTTTTATGTGTCCGTTAACTTACAATTCTGTACACGGCGAAAAGCGCGGGCGCGTTAACAATGAAAAGAAATTGCTAGAAGCTCAGATTCGAATCGATCCACAGACCCCTTAAATATCCGAAAACACTCGTGGATCGAGAAAACAATCAAATAAATTAATCTACAACCCCCATCACAGCCCCTCAGTGACGTCAGCAGCAGCCGACCATGCGGAACTACGATTCTATGGCACCAGACCTTTGCAAAGGACACCACCAAACGCGATGAACTACTATACAGATGCGACGTGCTCAGAGAATCGGTTGCGTCGCGCAACGAGATCGCTTCTGTTTGCTTTCAACTGGTGCCTGTAAAGGAATTGACGAACGAGCTTCCTGTGCTGCAGGAACTTGGGGTTTGATGAAGACCGGGCCAGATGACGTTACAAGGGATGTGGGCAAATCTGTGGCTGTCTGGTGCTACCATGTCAGGTCAACAGCTGTTGGCGGTCCATTCCCCTCTTACCAACATTACATAGACCTGTATTATGTTGACACTATAAGTTTTAGATGTCATGATCCCGTTAAGTTTGGCGCCCAAAGCAAAAACCATATAAGTGGCTCCCGACAGAAGCTTAGGATGCATTGGTAATAATTTAAGAACGTTTTGTACAAGTATGGGAGCACATGGCTTTGCTTTGTTTTTAGTGGAAATATGACATCATTATGGGCGTCAGGGGGTCCTTGACCCCTCTTGGATTTTGGAATTTGACATCTTCCTGAGAAATTTTCAACAAAAAAGGTTGTTTTCTTAGTTTCGAGAGTGAAAAACGAAATTTCACCACTTCTTCCCCCGCGCCAGAAAATTCCTTTTGGCCACCCCCGGAAAAAAACCTTCCGACGCCCTTGGGCATCATAACGACGCAGCACAGAAAAGCGAAAGCGGGAGTTAGAGCACGGCAGCGTGAGCAGGAGATAGCGCGCTGGTTAAGAAAGATCGGTTTTAAACAAACGTACATTACAAACAGGCGCCACTTCAAGTTACGTCGCAAAAATTTATGTGGTCGTTGATCGGCCCTCAGTGCTCTTTACAAATCTTAGTTTGTGTTCCCTGGCGCCAAAACAACCGTAACGTGGCAAAAAATACTCGGATCTTCCACAAGAAAACAAATGCAGCAACATTCGCTCAAGGAATCGTTCACAAAGGCCACGCAAGTTTTCAGGGGTCAGCTACAACCAGAACTGAAGTCCACAGCCTGCTATTTGATGATTGGACTTGCTATGCACAGGTTGAAGTTACAGACTTAGAGCAGCGGATGGAGTCTGACGGGCTTTCAAACAACAAAGCTTATACAACCAATGCATTGTGCCAACATATGATGCCACGCAAACAATTGCCGCGACGTCAAGTCCAGCTGGTGGGTATTGCACAGGGGGAATTCCGTACAGGAGAAACGCAACGTTGAAGCGAAAATAAAGAAAACGCTTTAATTTCGCAGCATCTTTGTCCGGGCACGCAATCAGGGGAGTATGGGGCAGGGTGGACCGTCGATTTATTGGCTCCAAACGATGGCCCACGACAAAACAATTGCTGGTGAAACTTCACCCCCCAAACAATCCGGCTTCATTCTCGACAAGCAAAGTTGAAGACAGGGTCCGACCGTCGTTGGATGCGAGGAACGTGCACGACGTGCGGACGTACAAGCAATACGTCATCAGGTTAATACTCTGGACGCGGCTTCACAGGTTTGACAAAAACAAACAAACAAAACGAGACTTAATGTCGAACCCGACCATGAGATCATTCAAGCGGAACCCACCCGGTGGTTACTTGCTACGGACGAAGCACCGATCCGTCACCTGGGGGAATACCCCCAGGCTAACGTCACCAAAAACAACTCAGCATAGATGCCAGCGAACGCCCATGTCAGCAATCGAAAGGTTGGCCAGAATAAGCCCCGCAAAATCATCTTTCATTGTCGCAAAAATATGGACGAACTGCAATCTGGTAAAAACATTGTCCGGCATTTTGAAAATGAGAGCGAGATAGAGTTGGAAAGGGGGGTCGTAGCGACCCAAAGTAGAACAAGCGCAATAAAGCACCCCCCCCCCTGCACGCCCAGGGAGACTTGGCTGTGATTGTCCTTAACGCTTAGCTGAGCAGGGTCCGGATCTCCTTGTGCATGTGGCACAGAAAGTCCACATAAGAAGCCGCTGAGCCCGCCCCGCGGTCCTCGACCAAGAAATGCTTGAACCAGGGTTCCAGTTTGTCCCTTTGTCGGATGATTGTCAGCTGAAAGCAAATAACGACAATGGCAAAGATATCAAAAAACACAACGACATATATATCGTTTGCCAAATAAATATATCAGCAAAGTAAGCCAGCAGCCACGGGTACATTCGGGGGCAGTGCTCCCCAAAATTTTGTTGTGCCAAATAAATCATTTAAATATGTAATAAAAACTAAAATCTTTCCCCCCTAAAAATATAGTTTGCCCCCCCCAACCTTAAACCTGGCTACGGGCCTGCAGCAGGGTGTTTATATCACGATGTAGACACAAATTGCCATTGCCGATGAGGTTGGAGGAGTTTTTCAAGCATGTGAAATCCGTGACGTCACAAACATACATAACATCATAATCCACGTGGGTAAGTGGGTACTCCAATTATGAAAGCCACCAAAGCCTGACGCACACGAACTGCGTCTGGTGCGTTTTTCAGCGATCTGCGTCATATTCGATGCCGTCACAGCACCCCCTACTTCAGCGTCTGGCGAGGCCTGCGTTCCTGTGCTGAAAAGTGTTTGGAAATCAGACACGGGTCAGTTGCTGGGCAGAAGTTGAATCAGTTCACCGGTCTGCGTCATGTTCGATGACGTCACAGCCTCTGCTTCAACAGTCTCCAGTCGAGCGCAGCATCGTTAGTGACGCATGTGCTCAGCGATGATCACCACCGTTCAAACATAAACACTTCGCCATTGCACACTCCAACAGTTAACACGCAATAACAACACGCTAGCACAGCAACGAGAACATCCAGTGACTTTGCGATGCAGGTGCTTGGGACGAGTGTTTATGTGACGCAACGTCTCTCTCGTGGTTCATTCAGGAAAGAAATAAAAGCACCAACATTTCAACCAACCTTCATTCTGCGTGTTCGCTTTGCTTGCAACGTGGCTATAAGTTCCCGGATGTGACGTGAGTCCTCGTTGTCGAAAACCATCAGGTTACCCTGAAAACCAACGTGCGAGGAGCAATTGCAAGAAACTGCTCTGCGGTGAATGAACACTCAGTGCTTCGTAACAAGGTTAAGTGATAGTGAGACGTCATAAACACAATGAAACATCGCTTCGACGAGGTTCAACAATACAGTAAAACATCCGGGTCATCGCTGAGAGGTGACATTAATGACGTCTGCGGTTGAAACCTGCTTTTTTCGATCACGGACCGAAATGTTTTTGAAATGACCGAAAAAAATTAAGCGATTTCGGTCAGAATGTCTAAAAATGTAGGCTAATGAACACTGCTACGGCGAGGTTTGACACAACTGTTAGAAAAATGACCATAATGTCTCAGCGAAAAGAAAACAGGTTACAACAAAGCTATTTTGAACACACCCCGCGTACAATAAATGCTGACTGGATGATGGAAGTGTAGGAAGTTTGGTCGAGTCAAAAAATGATGATTAGTCAAACCTACGAGGTCAATATCGATTTGCCCAGCGCTCTGGACCCCAAAGACATTTTGTATCCACACTGGCTCCACAGCCTGTCCTATCCACAGGAATGTGCTGATTCCATTCTCCAGCAAGTAGACCTCGTTGTCTTTGAGTCTTTCTTCAGAGCATCGGATAGCAACTGGAACGCCATCTTTGGATGGAGATGAGAAAAGCTGCAATGACAGGAAGAGGTGGTGATGTTGGGGAAGTCATTCGATACATACACCAGTGTTTTTTCAACCTTTTTTCTGCAAAGGAACTTTCCGCCAATGTACGCATTACTCATGGAACCCTATGCAATGATCCAAGTGTCTAGAACTGTGGTTGAGGATTTTGACTATTTCGCGGAACCCTGGTTGAAAAACACTGCGATAGAGGGTTGTTTTAGTCAGTTTGTCTTTCTCACAAAGGCAGTTGTTTTTAGCTAGATGAGTGAGACGATTAAAATAATCGCACACTACGCGTAAATCGGGAGCCGAATCTTCTTAATTTTAATGTAGCATTGCAGGCACACCAGAATTTCGAAGTAATTCTGTCGAAGAAAACTGAACTTTGACAAAATGGTTTCAAAACTCGCTTTGTTTGGATGTAAACTGAACCTTTGCAAATCCGTTATGAAAACATTAAGTTTCGGCGAAAGGATTATTTTGAGAACACTTGCTAGAATGTCGAACAGCAGTGATTACGACATGCCAATGACTGTATGACATAACAAATATTATGAAATCACGATGATTACGCCATAGCAAATACTATGACATATCAAATATTATGAAATCACGATGATTACGCCATAGCAAATACTATGACATAACAAATATTATGAAATCACGATGATTACGCCATGACAAATACTATGACATAAAAAATATTATCAAATCACGATGATTACGCCATGACAAATACTATGACATAACAAATGACCACGACATCAATTATTACGACACAAAGAGCTTTGGACGATTTTCAAACGTTACAATTTTCGCGCAGGCACGTTTGAAAACAAACAACACTGAAATGTTTTGAACATGGTGCAACTTGTCAAGCTTACCACCGGGATTAGACGGGGGTACAAGAACGCTTGGCTGTCCGCGGCATCCATCGATAGAAGGATTTGGCGGAGGTAAGCTCGGTCGTCAGTCGATATGTCATGCGACGAATGTATGGCATCGTTCTGTGGGAATTAAGTGAGTGTTGGACAGTAATTGCTGAGGAGGTTGATTAACTTAATGAATAACAAGCAGTTTAACAAACAACAGCTGTTTCTTTTTGTTTGGCCGGAGAAATTAACGTGCGACATTGCCCAACCCAGCCAGTAGCAGAGTACAGCCTGTATTATCAACAAAAACTACGCATTCGCGTTCAAATGCCGTGACAAACCCAACAAAAGATCTCCTTTTTGTTGTCAACCAACAACTCGAGCTTTCCAGCGGGAAAGGAACAGCAGGCATAAGTTACAGAACAGCAACAACATGCGTTGCTTTATTTACCCCAAACCGCGCGGGCCTAGCCTGCGTCTCGGTTCGTTCTCGACAGTTTCTTGCAAGAAATACAAAAAACCGTTTAAAACAAACTCATGAAACAACTGAGATCTGCAGCTTAACGCTTCACGAGCGAATTGCTGGCAACATCTGCCTGGCAGTTGTTTGTTCCGCTCCAATAAGTTGACGTAGCTACGACAACCAAACGCACACTGATCGGCTGATACTTCTTTGCGATAGTTTTGGTTGGATGACAAAAAGATGCACTCTTGTCAGTGTAAGTTTGGTGGAAGCATAGCTGGAGAACGCCAGCCTGTGCAATATGATCTATTCATTGACCTCCAACCTGCATTTCTGTCGACCCGAACTAACAGGACGCTAAGCCGCGATAAATATCTATTTTCAAGACCCGACCCATCAAAAATTGATGTGCGACTGGGTATCAGACCGTAATTGACAGCGGTCGCATTTATACTTGTTGTTTCAGAAATTGTAATACAGGAGCTGACCAGGGAGTAGTTTAAAGTGATTAGGTCGGTGTTTTGAGAAGTTTGTGCTTTTAAAGCTTTGGAGAGGATGAGTAATAACAAGCGTAAATGCTTGTTTTGTCAGCTTTTTGCAACAATCTGGCGGATAAACCAGGTTTACTTAACAACTGAAGAACAGTTTGTGAAAAGCTGACCAGCTGTTTACGCCCTGTTGCGAAACAAAGCACAACCCAGTGCTATTGTGACGACGCAGAGAAATCGTACGCAACATACCTTCAACAAACAATTGAGATAAACAGGCACTAGCTTCATACACTCCGGCAATATCAGCTGGCCCGGGGAGGAGGGCGCCGCGCAGTGCTTCCGGTACGTTGCCAAGGCAACCGTGGTTTGAGAAATTAGATCCTCCCGAATCTTGGCTGGAGCAGTGTTCAAGGCAGACCTGGAAAACCAAACTTACGTTCCAGATAGATACTAAACAAGGGAAAGATGCGACAGACAATCAAGCACGGGCACATGACCGATGTTTCACTTCATGATCTCGGCCGAGCTCGCATTTTTATTCTGTGACCTGCACACTAGAAACTTCTTTCATTTTTTTCGCGGAATTTTTAAACCACATTTTTTAAGCTTTAACTCTGCCATGAAAAACTTTTTTCAACTTCTGACGTACCGTTGAACTTCTGACGTACCACTGAACTGATCCAAACAAAATACAGGCGGTATATAAATGGTTTGCAATTTGCATGGGTCTTATGACGTCAGAATGTGAGTTACGTTTGATCGACCAGCCTTGTTACTGATCCTTTTCTAACCGTTACGAAAGATAAAAAATGCGTTCGAGCAGATCGTGTTTATATAAAATAAACAAAAAAGGGTCAAAGGTCAAAAGGAAGCGACTGCGGTTTCAAACAACGGTTAGGAAATTTAAGCCTGCAAATGCCAGAAAAAAACATTTGTCTAAAATAAATTAGCACAACAACAACAGTCAAAATGCTGCAACAAACACGCAGATTGCAACGAGTATCCATCCAAACTAGTTGTGCTTTATCTTGCCGTGCACACGTAGACGAGAGGAAGCTTTTTAAGGTCGTTCCAGTAAACATCACAATACACGCGAATTAATGGCTGATGGTTGACACTAATTCCTACGGAAGAAACTTTAGATTCAGCTTGGGACATACAGGCCGATTCACCAATACATTCTAATGTGACATTTGAATGCTTGGTGGCAGTCTTTCCTCTTTCAGCGTCAAACACACTTTTCACTTTGATGAGCCACATTAGGAGTTCAGGGGCAACTTGCCAATATGCAAGTTGAGGTTGAAATCAATACGTTTTGTTTAAAGCCTAATACGCGTCTGCTACAGACTATCATGCAGTCAGTGTGTCGCTATCACCAGCAGTGCGAAGTCCAACCCCTGTCAATTTCAACCTGTTTCGGTGAATTTCATTCTGCACTTTGATACAGCTCTCAGTGCGAGCTTTTCACTCCAGCACAAGGGTGACATTTAATCCAACCAACACGCCTGCCGTCGCACACGACACGCCTGCCATTGCACACAACACACTTACTTGACGGCCTTTTTGGCGAAGTAGTTCAAGATGACATCGGTCTCACAGCACCTGTACATGTCACTTAGCTGCGCGCACACGCTCAGGTTGATGTTGTGGAGGCGCAGGCGGCGCTGTCCACTGACTGACGTGTACAGCAGAGCAATCTGCGTGCAGTTTTTGATAAAATAATTCTCGTGCGTGCCACTCAACAGTGCGTTTCTCCCACGCACTTTGGCAGCAATGTTTGTTTGAGGCAGGCAGCCTGTTCGCTCATGTATGGGGGTCCCAGAGCAATTAGGTGGAAGTACGTTTAAAATCATTACCATGGACAACACAGGAAGTAGACAGCGCTTCACGTCTACTCAAAAGTGTGGCAAAGGCCAAGTACGCCGAACAGCGCGGAGCTGCGAACCCCTCCTGGATTTTCTGACAGGGGGTTAAGTCGTATTCCTTTAATGGAACAATGAATGGGCATTTGACACTACATCAATATCACCTGCAAACAGGTTTGCAGAAGCGCACCGGCAAAACTGGCGATGCTACTACCTTAAGCTTGTGTGAAACATGTAGAAGCGACATTTATTCTTTGTTTCCACGACAACAGTGTTGGTTGACCATGTGGCCTCCATGGTCTTTCACCAATCCTATACGATACAGGGATAATTAATCGTTGTTCGCATTTATCAGTTGTTTTGCCGCCGTTTTTTCATTTATTCTAATTTCCACTGACCATTGGTTACTTTTTTGCATTGTTTCTACACGATAGCTTAGTCATATGAATCAATCAGTCAATCAATCGATTCAATACCGGTAGGGGTCAATGCGCTTTGCGCAGAAAAAGCATTTAACGCATCAAAACTTTTAAACTCTAAGCGTAAATTATTACATAACAACGCAATATGCGCAAAACTGGGCGCAATGTCTCTAATAAATGGTCAAAAACACCCCACCAGCGCTTTCCCGTGCAACCAGTATCCTTACTTTCGCACATTCCTGTCCTCTTCCCCGGCCCATGGAGAGCACCAAGCGGTACTCCCCACAAACGAAAATACTGTTGACATTTCTTACAATGCAATGCTTTCGAGGAACCGAACAGCAACCAAGTAAATGCACATTGGTTTGAATGGCAAAATTATAGCCGTAGCTTGCTTGTCATAGTTTGAAAATCATTTTTTACGTCCCGCTGGAAATTAATTTTGAAGCTTTAAAAAGGGTTTGCACTTGGTTTTATACACGGAAAACAGACTAAAAAGGGGGCCTTCATTTAGAAATTTAATGCAACAAACAATCCACCGTCTACACAGACTTCCATTGCTGATATTCATGAACAACACGGTGAATGACGGGACTCAAGGTCATAGTCAATCAGTGCAGCAACAGGATTAATTGCAAGCGACACAACACAATTATCCAGAGCACCATACGGTGTTGTAATGGCAGCAGTACATGTTTGGACCCATCACAGCCGGGGTTTGCACCGATCAGAAATCCCCCAAACCATATCTTTCAAAACCAGGTCTTTGTAAAAGCAGTGACGTTGAAGTACAACTGTTTTAAGGTCACTAGCTTTTGGGGGTTAATAATTTACAAATGCAACAGTTGGAGGGACCACCTAGCGCGTCATCTCACCTGAGCAAAAGCACCGAACTCTTCGTTGATCTTGTCGTCGTGCTTGATCTCGACAATGATTGTTTTGTCACAATCGAGCGCGGCAAGTTCTACGTCAGTGGTGTTGCCCATGTACAAAGAACCGATGAATTCCACGGGTCTAATGCCTGGTGGAACACAAGTGTTTCCCTTTAAATATTATGCCTGGTGGTACACAAGTGTTTCCCTTTAAATATGATGCCTGGTGGAACACAAGTGTTTCCGTTTGAATATGATGCCTGGTGCAACATACGTGTTTCTCTTTAAATATTATGCCTGGTGGAACATAAGTGTTTCCCTTTAAATATTATGCCTGGTGGTACACTAGTGTTTCTCTTTAAATACGATGCCTGGTGCAACTTTCCCTTTAAATATCTGTCGCAACAACGAATCACCGCTGATGAAGCGACTGGACACATTTGGGAGGGACAAGAACCAGGAGGCGCGGGTCTCCCCCCACATAACTCTCGCCAGCAACGACTCCTTATTTTCTTCATATAAACCAGGGCTGTGGAGCCGGGACTCAAATTTCGGGCTATGGCTCAAACCTCAAAGTTTTTGGCTTCGGGACGATTTGGTCCATCAAAAAAAAGCATTGTTTTTTTTGTACAACTTGCTTGCGCCACGAACTGTTTCTGTTGAATGGGAACCCAAATTTCAGGCTCCGGTTCCTCCATCTGGAATTTTTGGTTCCGGCTCCACAGCCCTGATATAATCTTGTCTTGATGGGGGGGGTATCGCGAATTTGAAAAATAACAATGTCTTCAGTTAATGTGAGAAACTTGATCCCTACTTTACTATCAGTGCTTTCTGAAAAAAACAAACAAAAAACTGACAACTACACAGTATCTGATCCACATGAGAACAGACATTAGTCATCGTACATCATGAAATGATGCGGAAAAATACGTAGAACGGGTTTCTATCGATGGAAGAACAGTAGTTCTTCTGAAAATTAAAGACTCAACAGAGATGCTATTGCCACATTTAACGAAACAAAATCCGCAAACCACGAGTCATGTGATTGGCTACCTGTGCTCGTTCGGACACGCATGATCGCGTCGAAGACAATATCCCGCTGGAGGTCGTGCGCGAGATCTTTTATGAAACGGTCTCCGTCAACGTCAGGACGGAAGAAGTTGTATCTGGAAGTTGCTTTGGGTTAATGTACAGCAAATAAAACGGCAAGTTACACGGCGTGGCGCACACATCAACACACACAATGTTTTTCAAAGCGTTTCAAGGAGTCAAACGATCTCTCAAAACACAGTAGAACCTATCTGCATAACCACCACCATCAAAATACACTTAAACTCCGCTTTATGACTGTACCTGTATTCAGATGAAAGACTTGTTTTAAATGTATTTTCGGTCACCAACGTCAAGCTAAAAAAGATCTCTTAACACACACACGCAAAAAATCGCTGCAAGTTGAGGAGTGCACTTCGGGCTGCAATGGATGCTGCGAGTGACGGTCACTTTTCAATGAGAACACGTCTGCATTGACAGCTTGGTAGTGATGGAGCAGACGTAAATAATTCATAAAACCAAACCACGTCTATAGAGCCGGGCCGACCGCGTATTCGTTTCCTTGAGGCAGAGAAAAAGACTATTGCACACCTCGTGAATAAGCCGAAGCTGAATGCACACACGTTTCACCAGGTGTCGAACTATACTTGACCAAAAAGAAACGGAAAAGTACGACCTTAATTAGTCGCTCTGCGAAAATGAATTGTATATCTTTTTCGTTTTTTCCAACATATCATCCGTCGATGTTATGGACTGTTTCGTGTGGATTGTTTGCAATGGTCCCATGAATTGCAAAGCGTGCGCAAGCCTTAGCTGCTTTGCGAATCAAATCAAATAGCTTCACACGTACTGGAGATTGCAGGAGGATAGGATCATTTAGGAAACTGCACTAACTGTAAACGTTTTTGCATGAAGACAGCAAGAGCGAAGCATTTACAGTGTGCGGTGCAACTTCAACCGATTTGCTCAGAGAACCACCACCGACTTTTTCACAACGTTGCGCGACATTCAGGAAAATCCCACATTTGATAAATTGATCTTGTTCATGCAAGCTTTGGCGGAAAATGCGAAGCGAATCGCTGTAAGGTTTTGGATTGGGCAGAGAAAGGAGGACCTACGTCACCAGCATAAGCTGTTTCATGACGTCAGGGGTTGCACGTTGGTGCGAGTGAGTTACGTGGGTCTCGCTGCCAATAAACGTTTGTTTAGGAACAGGCGCAAATTTCAAATACAAACATTTAAACAGAACGGGGGATTAGCACGCCCCGCTTGCATGGCTTGGAGCAATAAAATGGTCCACGTGGGCCCGTAGTGGGAACACGAAGCGTGACCCTGGCCCGAAATGTTTTTCTCAACCAAACCGTTCAAAAGTAAGTTCTGCTTGATCAGAGAGTTGGTAGTTTGCATCACAGCAAGGAATATCTAAAATGGAGTGACTTTTCATCAAGGCGCCAGTTTCTGTAACAGAGCAGTTCTAAAAACCTCTCAACAATCAAAATCCATTATAATACATCTTGCACACATTTTCGCGTTCAAAGGTGCTTGTCGAAGTGTAAAAACATTTCCAAAAAAACGAGAGTTGCTAACTGTGTGAAAGACTTTCATTCTCTACATTTCCTTAAATTGTTTATCAGCACCCACCTGCCTCCAATAACATGCGATCATATATATCAAAAAATGCCACCGATTCGGTATCGCCCACAAAACCGCAACATTTGAATTCTCATGAGGATAGAGTTAAAATATTTTTGAAAAACACCACAGCAACGAGGACCCAGTGTCGATGAAGCTAACCCCGCATCAACTCAAGAGCAACCTGGAATCAAATTGTAAGTTGCGGCGCTTCAGCAGCGATCAGTCTGGTTATTCAACAGCGTTTAAGTGACCTCGTTTGCTGCGTGTTCAGCAAACACAGCCGATCAGGTGCGCGATGATCACCGCCTGGCAACTGCCGCTGTGGTAGGTGCGGCAAATAACACACCTGAGTTAAAATGTCTGTGTATGAACTTGCCATACATGCATAGAGACGCAGCTTACTTGTAAATCTGTCCACCAGTGAGTTGGGGAACTTGCCCGAGGGTCGCGACGTCCACGTATTGATTGGGGAAGAGGAAGAGGTCGACACAGCAGGACTGCTCAACACACTGCTTGCCCAACGTGTCGTAGAAGTTGCTGGCTGGTGCGAATAACGTCTGCGGTGCCAGAGAAGGCGCGAGTCATGACTTGAATGAATGAGCGAAGGACGTTGCGCAAAACCACGACACAAAAATTAAAAATCAAACCAATAAACAAACTGACGTTTTGCTGTGTTCGTGCGTTACTGACGAACGATTTTAAAAATTTTTCAAATGGTCGAAAAGGTTTCATGGGATTTTTTTCAACTTTGATCAGATTTAACCGCATTATGACTTAAAAGCTCAGCGAATAAAACACACATCTTATGCGATAAAACGCGTTCGGACTTCACCATTCATTCTTCAAACCAACATGCATCGTGTGCACGACACATCATGATAACACACGACACATCATGATAACACACGACACATCACCGTTCACCTTTTCTTTATCAGTGCCAATCAATTTCCTGTCGTCCCTGTTCTTCAGCTTGCCAGGTGCTTCCCCTATTGGGAGACTGGTATGGAACATGAAAAGCTTCCCTGGACAATCAGCAGACTGTGTGAAAATAAAGATGTGTTGGTTTCATATCAATCACGTGAAACACTCCATGTCACAGCATCAGTGTCAACCCATTTATTATTGTGTGTTGAGTTGTTAAGAGAAAAAATCTTTTCAGCAAATCCGTTTCACCATTCATGTTTAAACGTGCTTTATCCAGTAAAGCAGTTGTATACCAGCTATGTCCAACCCAAATGGCTTACTGAGCCAAAAATCATGTCACTATTTCAACCAGGGCCGCACAATGAATGGCTTACTTTGATCTTATCAAACTAAATTTAGCTTAAATTAATACACTGAAAGTGTTCGAATCCTAATGGTAACAGACGTGATAAAATGGCACTTAGGACAACCTGCATCAAAAATGTCAAATTAAAGATTATCAAACTAAGGGCAGCTTGCCAGTATGTAGACTACTTTTACTACGGCGAAACCTGAGCTGGGCTGCGGGTTGGACATAGCTGTTGTATACAAATCACACGAGCTGGAACGACGACAGCAAATAAGGGATAGGTACAGGCCAAGACATGATTCCATTGACCGTTCAATTGTTTTAATGGGGGGTTTACAACAGAAATAAAACCAGGCGACGCGTACATAGTCGCTGTCTTGCCCGAAGCAGTGAGGGAGGGGATAATTACGGTGGCATTTTTCGCCAAGAGTCTATTAGTGATGATGCACAAACTTAAACACAACGCAGAGAAAATCGCAAGCGATTAAAGCAGTGATTCTCAACGTGGTCCAGGTAGACCGCCGGCGGGCCACCTGGAATTTCTAGTGGTCCACAGAGAGTTCCATTTAAATACTTGATAACACGTTCCTGAAAATTGTAACTTTTACTGTCCAAGAAATTATTAACACGAAGTGGCTATTTTTTCGGCTATTTCTTTTAAAAAACATGGTCCATGTGCCAGAAAAGGTTGAGAACGACTTAATTAAAGGTTTAAACAATCGTAAAACACCATAGTTTTGCAAAACCCAGGGCCATAAAATGGGCAGGAGAGGCTGAGAATGGCAGTGTTTTGTCTTCGTACATACATCGCGCATTTTGTAAAGAATCGCGTGTTTCGTTTTTGTTGATACCAGCCAGAAATCAGTGACGCATGGTAAAGCGTTTATTTGGTTGCTAAGCAATGCCCGGAGTAAACAATGACTCAAAACATCAATCAGGCGTAAAATAGTAGCTTCCACCTCAACCGGTAAAAATACATCACGCCGAACGAAACGATGAAGTTAAATCACCTTGAGAGCTTGCACTGCTGCTTGTATGACAGGAGCAAAGACAAGCTCCGTTTCTCTGCTGTCGCTGAACATTTCAGGGATCTGCTCGAGCAGGCTGTTGATCACGTGCCTGTGGGAAAGAGTGGGAGGAGATTAGCAACAGGTTAGTCGACGAGCGGGGAGTTTTGCTTGTCTGTGAACTTTGGAACGTTTCAAACGGACCGAGCTAAATTTTCTATTTTCTTTTTAACTGTAGCCTCCGTTGCAGACAGTAATTTCTGGGTCACCTCATCAGGCTCAGAACTGGAGTTGGACGTATCGGCTCTAACATGTGTCAGAGGGGTGAGAGGCAGCCTCGTGCATATACGGGGGAGGGGGTGAATCAAACAGCACACCACATTATTTATCACTGCGAGGCCCGCAGACCACCAAACTCGTTTGACGACTTGGCCTCTCCCGGCCCAGAGGGTGTTTGTTGGCTGGGACAACCTGTAGGGATCGCTTGAGGGTTGCTGCTTATAAGAAAGAAGATCGCAGACAGTGTGTAACCATTGGGAATGTTTCGGAAAATATCGGATCGTCTCACCTGGACTCTTGCAGGTCGACGAGGAATCCATCTTGCAATGGAACGAAGACATCACTCACGTCTGACACAACCATCATCTGGGGTTGAGCCAAGGAACTCTGAATAATAAATGAACACGAGATGAATTGAGTAAGTCTAGACCAGTGGACCGTCCGCCATCTTGGAAGATAAGACTTGATGGGACAGGAAGCATAGAAAGGAGCACAAAGGACATCTCACTACCCGCGTCATCCGAACACATGCCACAGATTTACGTCTCGTGACGAACAAGTGAAACGAACAATGAATGAATGGATGACGTCAGTCGACTGACATTCATTTCGACCATAGCTATCATGGTTGAAATCACATTGAGTTGCTTGCCTGACGAAGCGTGACCAAGTGCGCAAGTTTTATTGTTCTGCACAATCATTGCCAAAGGTGTGAGTAGAATAACAAAGTCAAAGTACGCGGCCTGAACATTAAGTAAACACTGCAAAGATTAGGCTCGAACCAAAGTCCAACAAACAACCACACGTTATGCATAGCATAGATGCAAGAGTTTCTCTGAAGATGCATGAGACTTAATGTGGTGGGGGGTCACAATTTTGTAGAGGGGGCGAATAGCGCCCTCAACCGACTACACTATCCTTGACAACTTGTGCAGCTTGGCTTTGCTAAACAAGACCTCAAAGAGTGTCAGAACTTGAGTGAAGTGCCTCAAATAAAATCAGTCTCGTCCACATAATTACAACGGAATCGAAGCCAAGTTGGCTCAAAGGCTTGTATCGAGTACCGACCTGGAAGTATTATTCCGCGCTACTTATGTTTTCAGAAAACACGACTGGGCGGTTCCTTAAACGGTCCAATCACAACAGAACCAGGATATTCAGACACCAGCACTACTCACGTTCAAGTTGTAGAAATGCAAGACGTTGCTGTAAGTGAAGAATCCAACTTTGATGCAGGAATGCTCCTGATTTGCTTCCTTCGGCAAAGTGTCGAGCAGAGTGTGCAGCTGGCGACAGAGCAATTCTACATATCCGGACTTCATGGCGTTGTACGAGACGTCGATGGCGAAAATAAATGCGGGAGCACTGGGGAACTTGTCGTTCTGTGGATCAGAAACAAGGCTTGTGTAAGGATCATTATCTTCCAATAACAACGATGATTCTTGCAGAGAAATGATTGGTGGTGATAACTTTTCATCAAGTTCATAACGTTTCACAAACATCTAATTTACGTCGTTTGAGTCAAAGCTTAAATGTTTCTCTGCATAGACCAAGCAATAAAAATTAAAGTGCGCGAATCCCTGAAATACGAGCGAATAGCTATGATTGGACAAGCTCTCGTGTACACGACTTTTGCTAAAACGCCAAAGTAGTCGATAGGCCTCATCAACTGTAAACGCCTTCAGCACAGACACCACACATCGCTACATACCCGGCAGTAATCCTTCGTTGCGAGGTACTCGTACGATCCCCTGCATAGCTCGGGTCTCCGGTATTTATCCACACGCTGGTTCATGTGGTCGACGTGGTCAAAGTAGTTGTGGGGGGTCTGTTGTGAAAAAAATAAAATAACAAAGTGTATTGAAACGACCACAGGCTTGATTGCTTGCGCGTTAACAATGGTTGTAAGCGCTGGCAAGCAACGGGACATCAAGCACTGCTCATGATACTGGACACGATTGAACCAGGCGAACACGTTGAAAACTGTTTCCCTGTTACATAACAATCGAAACTTAGCTTTTGGCGATATCACCCCCTCCTCCCCAGTTGCTCCGTAACAGTGCAATCGACATTTTTTGGTCTATTTCACGAGGATCACCTCATTATAACAGGGTTCCCGCACATATTTTAAGAAAAACATTTTCCATACGTTTTCAATACTAAATTTAAGAAGTTCAATACCACTACTTCTGTTCATTTTTCGAAATTCTTAATCATGAAACTCAATTTTACAAATTGCATAACACTGCATAAATGCTTTGCCTTCAGTAAAATTCTGCTCAGATACTTCAGATTTCTTTTCCATTCAGAATTTCAATACTTTTTCGATACTTAATGTACATTTTACGCAAAATCAATACATTTTCAAGGTCTTGAAAACCAATTTTGAAATTCAATATTTTTTCAGTACTTTCAATACCGGGTGGGATCCCTGTTATAAAATAAATCGTCAGGTCACTGTCTATCCAAAGCAATCCTTTCCCAGCAAAGAATCAGACATTTTAAGATCTTACAGAGTATATATTTCGCCTACGATGTAGACATCATCAGCTCTTATTCAAATAAATCGTCAAATCTGTTGAGTTTAACATAATAAAAGCAAACCGATGCGTCTTCACTCTTCACCAATAAATACAGTATGTAATAATAATGTTTGGCTTTAAAATTATCCCATGAGAGCAAAAGCACTTTGACACCCACCTCAGTGATAGCGTTGCATAGCACACACTGGAACCTCCTCCCGCCGTCGATGAAGTTAAACTGAGGGCTCATGTAGGCCTTGCACCTCTTGCATCGAATTGGCCCGTCTTGGCCGTGGTCGACGATCAGCGGGGGTGCTTCCCCCTCTGGCAGGGAGGCGAGGGGTTTGACATGAAGAGCCATTGGCACCTGGAATGTGTTGAAGGTCAGTTATGTTACAACCAAAAATTTGCCTCAGTCGCACGTCCGGCAATTTTTTCATCGCTTTATTAGGATCAACAATGAAGTGTTATGTGCTTGGTCGGGATGCAGAAATAAACTGAACTGAACAACAGTGGAGCCAACAGCAAAGTAATGGCAGTCAGTATCGAAGCCGAACGAATTAAGTTGTGAATAGTGATGCATAAGCTTCACTGATATTACCAGTGTATAAGTTAGTTGTATATTTTGACCTCTAGCTTCACGTTGCCGTTACTTTTGTTTTCAAAATCAACAAACACTTAAATTTCACGGCTTCACCAACGCTGCAGCTTGGGCGCAAACTATACGGTGACATATTTGAAACAAAACGAACTTTTCCAATTATGGTTGCCACGCAACGGTCCGCGTGATAGTTTATGCGTGACAAACAATGTTCGATGACGCAGGATGTCTTACTTGACAGTTCTTCGCCATGTCGGACGTCGCAGGGAGGTTGTAGGTGGAGCAGCGGATGAAGCGAGGACTTGCGCTCCCTGCGGAAAAAATCGACATGGGTTCAAACAACATGTGGCCGCGAACAGGTGCTCAATCAACTTGTGGCCGCGAACAGGTGCTCAATCAACTTGTGGCCGCAAACAGGTGCTCAATCAACTTGTGGCCGCAAATAACAGAGACAAAAATTATCGATTATTTTGTGTAGAGCGCTATCTTGAGAGAAATTTGATGTGAAGAAGTTAAATTAGCCCCAACAAAAGTCGGGACAGTTGCTTAGATTCCTGTTATATTTCTTAGCCTTCAATGTCTTCGAAAAGGAAGGCTGTTCACACGTACTTTGAATCGACCCACAAAATATTTCGCGTAACTTTCTAGCAACAAACGTTCGATTTTTGCGCAGATACAAGGGAAATGGAAAGACAGAGATTGGGCAAGCGAAAAGTCACGTGATGCGAATCACTCACCCATATCCTCAGTTATAAACTGCGTGGTGACCAAGGGAGGGACAAGGCCTCTTCCTTCTGTTCGAAATACCTCGCCTCCACGTGTAGCTCTGTCATCTTCGATGACCTGCGACGGGCAAGAGGTCGGACAACATCATTTATTGCAAACTGTCTCTAAAAATTATAATATTATGCTGTGCTTTATGCTGAAGTATAGGGTACGCACGGCGTAACCATATCGAGCAATTATTTGTTGGCAGTATCATCGATTTGGATGGAATGGCCGAAGTATCGTTTTAGCTACACAACTACTGCATCAGCAAAATGAAACTAAGGGATCTGGTCAATCAAAAGAAGCTTTTGCCTATAGAAGTGGTTTACTTCTTCAGACAACAGTGGTTTAGTGGGTTACATTCTTCTGCCATGTATGCGAGCTCAAGCTATGTTGAAAGTACAGCAATGCGTAATGAAGTTGGGACGAAAATAGAAAGTATTTGATTTCAATGTTGCTGAAAAACTGCAATCGTTTCTGTGAAACTTTTCAGCTTCATGTTATGCCCCTGCTTATGACACAATTTGTTTATTTTGCTCTTAAAAAGAAGAAACAGATCTCCGCAAGTTCGGTTGTATGATAACAACCTCAACATTTGCCAGATGGAAAAGATAAACTATGACGAAAATGATCCATGGACCCAAGGGTTTTCGCCCAGGAAGTGAAGATGAGGACTAAGAGAGTCGTTATATAAATTCTCTACAAGAGATGGTCCACAGCGAACATGAGCTGATAAGAATAAACTGGGAAATTGAGAATGGATGCAACTTTCAAAACGTAATTCAAATTCTACACAAATACAAATAACAACGCTAACAAGACGCTGTTTCACAAATATCATTTTTCATTGCATTGCAACTATCATTTGCATTACACTTGTCATTTCATTGCGTCCCAACTATCATTTGATTCACAACTATCATTCTTCATTCCAACCCAGCTATCATTTCACTGCCTTACAAATATCATTTCATTGCATCAAAAATAACATTTCATTCTATCGCAACTATCACTTGCAGTACTACTGTCATTTCATTGCATCAAAACTACCTATCATTTCAGTGCATCACAACTCTCATTTCATTGCATCACAAAGATCATTTCATTCCATCGCAACTATTATTTCATTGCATAACAACTATTATTTCCGTGCATTACAACTCTCATTTGATTGCGTCACAAATATCATTTCATTGCATCACAAATATCCTTTCATTGCATCACAAAGATCATTTCATTGCATCACAACTATTATTTCATTGCATCACAACAGTCATTTTATCGCATCACAACTGTCTATCATTTTACTGCATCACAAAGATCATTTCATTCCATCACAACTACCATTTTACTGCGTCACATCACAAAGACCATTTCATTCCATCACAACTACAATTTTACTGCATCACATCACAAAGACCATTTCATTCCATCACAACTACCATTTCATTTCATGCCATCACAAATTTAATTTCATTCCAGCTTAAGCACCTGTATTGGGCTTGGCATGGCATCTGGATCCAGACGTTTAACTGGTGGTGCAGGTGCTTGGCCAGGGTATTGATGCATGCCAGGACCTAAAATAAGAAACACGACATCATTCTGTCACACTTGACTGGTTCAGGAAAAACTGATGCGGTAGAGTGCATGGTGCTCATTAGCAAAGCGTTTTACACCGTATCCGTCAAAAACCCAAAAGTAAAATCGTGGTTCTCAGTAACCTCTATTCTGCAACGCAAATACAAACACTGATACAGAAAATAAAAGTGCCCCTTTACGATTTGAACTTTCATTTTAGGATTACAGTAGCAAAGCTTTTTTTCAAGTTTCCTCATTCAGCTTATCTTTTTCGTTTCAGGCTAAGATGAAGGTCGGGCCTTAAGACCATTTCATTCACCAAATAACAAACCATGCTAACTGCATCTCATTATACATACAACATATCTCAAACGGGTGAGTAAATATACCTGTCATTGGGGGTTGGGGGGGCATTCCACCAGGAGGCATTCCTGATGAGGGAGGAGGCGGACCATGACCCGACACCGGCTGCAAACACAAGAGAGTGAAAAATAATTATCGAAACAAAGATAAGGGATATTGTAACCGCCTGTGCAAATAGCAATATTGATGCAAACGTACTCCGTGCAAGTTATGTATTTACTCACTGGAGCAACTCCAGGGCCTGGTGGAGGCATGGAACTGTTTAAATGCATATTCTGCATTCCTGTTGTCGGGGGTTGGTAGTTTTGCATTCCAGTTGGAGGCAACTGATTAGATGCAACAGGATGCTGAAGACCATGTGGCTGGGAAGTCATTGTTTGATGGCTGTAACCACCTGAATGTGCTGGGCCCACTGCAATGAAGAAAAAAATAAAATATTAACTAAACGAAGTTATCACTTCCGAATCAAATCAAATAGTAACTCTATTCACCTTCTGTCCATCCAATGCATGCTTTTACAATTGAAAATCATCTCTGGTACAACAAAAGGTAATTTACTTACAAGTATATGATACCTTTCATCTTATTACAGACAGAGCAACATGGAAAGCATCATCTACTTTGCAATAAGTACACTGCTTTCACTCAATTTAACTTGAACTTCTAAAGTACTACATGGCTGACATGTCCATAGTTATCCTTTCAAAACATAACTGACTGACACAGTGCTTTCAACAATACTTTTTATTCTCATTTTAAACTCATATATTCAACAACCAACAAGCACATGGTCAAACTTACTTGACTGCGGAGGAGGTGGCAAGTTCTGAGCTGCTGGGTGGTAACCCCCTCCAGCTGAAATAGGTGGTGGTGGTCCATAAGCCATTGGTGGTTTTTGAGGCTGAGCTTGGGTTTGTTGGCCATAGTTATATGATGGTTGGGCCATAGGAGCACTAGCAACATGTCTGCAATGATACAAACTTGTGTGACATGAAGGTAAACATATCTACTTTGGCAGTTTAGAACAAAGTTAGCATTTTCAAAGAGTAACATCTGAGAATAATATTTTATTGAGGCAGCCTGTGGGGATTAAATTGCACAAGCATATAGATCAGGGTTCTCAAACACGTGGCTCGAGAAGGTGTTTTGTGTGACCCACGATGCCTGGCGAGAATTTTCAAATAATTTTTACATTGTTTAGTTTCGATTGTGGTGTCAGCATTATGATGCAGCCCTTGGGTTACTTCAGACGTTCTTATTTGGTCCGCGGAGCAATTTGAGATCCCTGATATAGATTGAAAATGTAACTGTTGATCTGCTGGGTTTCAATGGTATATACTGCAAATACAGTCTTTCTGGAATTAAACTCTGTATTCTGCAAAAGTTTGAGCCTAACATTGAACACTGGTACTATTGCCAGCACAACTGTTAAAAAGTCCAGTGGCTTCCAAGTGGAAGTTACAAACTATAAAGTTATGGAAATGTCAATTAGGTTTGCCCATTGTACTTCTAGAAACCAGCATAATGACACAATGTCAAAATCATCTCAATATGCATTCTAGCAAGTATTTTACAAATCATGCCACTTTATTATAGTACATGTTCAGACATTTCAGTAATTATGACCTTGGCCCACGTAAAAGTTGCCTAGTGTCCAAGAACGCTTGTTTTGTGAAAAATAGTTAACACTTTGGCACCCGGATGGTTTCGGAGATTTTCGGAAAAAAACACCTAAATGCACATGGCTTTGCGCGGAAATTTCTCCAGTCCGGTATGCTCTACAGACCCGGTACAAGTCTCAAAAGACGTGGCAAGTCTTCTAGTCTGCACTCCAAAAAAAAATTTTTCTTTGGGGGTTGTGGGTTTTTTGTGAGTGATGTCATAAGTGAAGGACTTTTAGGCACCTTGGCCCACTTTCCCTGGCCCTGGGCGCCAACCGTTAGGTGGTAGTATTTCGCTGAAGTTTTTACTGGAAACTAGGCTACAATCCG
>Ga0210059_1001668_pt1 | contig 33885 bp, 24 predicted proteins | sample Ectturendosymbi2_FD_188042 | JGI IMG/M metagenome (GOLD analysis project Ga0210059, IMG submission 188042) | Ecteinascidia turbinata endosymbiont from Florida, USA - Sample 2 (SPAdes) (version 2) | ecosystem: Host-associated > Tunicates > Ascidians > Unclassified | place: Key West, Florida... | reverse complement strand
CAGAGGATCTTACGATTAGCGTTCAGATGGCAGTGTTATTTGTGTGAGATGTAACGATAACTATCCAGTCACGATTGCCAGCCACTATTTTACTGTGACACCTGTCAGCAAAACAGAAAACGAACGCAGAAGAGCAGTGGAACAGCCACACTTTGCGAAGATGTGCAATCAAGGGATAGGTGGCGTGGACGTGTGCGACCATATGCTGTCATCATACCGACCGCGGCTGCGATCACGAATGTGGTGGTATAGAATTTAGTAACAGCTTGAATCTTTCTGTTGTGGCGGCTTTTCGCTTTTACAGCTATGCCAATCACACTAAGGCTATTCATCTCTAATTTTGAAGAGAAATCGCAAGGTATTTGGTAAAAGCAGAAGCAAGGCTCCGTTTGGGTGGCCCTACAGCGCAACAAAACACAATAAGATATGACGGCGTGAAACCTACACTGAAATCTGTCTCACAAGGTGTGTTTTCTGCCAAAAAAAACCACTAGGCCTTAATGTGACAAGTTTGAAAAGAGACTTCATAAGAAATGCAGTAAACTGTTCCACACAGCAAGGTAAAGTCTTCTTAACTTTTCTCGGGTCGCTGGCATATGTGGCTGTTTCCTGCAGTTGGTGTTTTGGCTTTCTCATGTTATAAAAAGTAAACCAGCGTATTTTATATGTAACATACGCAGGTCCATAACCAGCTTGGGACACCAGGGGCGGCGAAGAGTTTTCTGGGAGGGGTCCTAATTTTTGAACTATGTCTAATAGTTTTGACCTATGCTCAACACATTTTTCCAGGGGGCAAAAAATTTTGCAGGAGGGGTCCTGATTACGGTCCTGAACATATGTCTGAAGAGCAATCTACAGAAAGTCACTTCAAACACTAGTAAATACTCGCATTACTAAAGAAATACAGGCAATTTCTCATTAATTTTGCCAAGAGAGAAACGTAGTCAGCTTTATGTATTTTCAAGTAGCAGTAGACCCCAACGTTCCCAAAATGGGAACAGAATGAAACAAACAAAGTAAAGCATAATTTTAATAAATAAAATTATTTATGTTTTTATTATGGTAAGTAGACAAAAGTTTCAAAAAATCATGAAAAAATATTCACTGGGTCTATGGGCCGTCCTTAAAGGGTTAAGAGCTTGCAAAAAAGTATGTGGCTTAAAATTTCTTAATTAAACTGAAGAAAAAACTGCTGATAAACTTTTGTGATCGATTTTCATGAATGAACCCATAGTTGTTTGAAATGATGTATTGCAATAAGCATGTGCTGCTTTAAGTTATGTAGCATTCGTATCTTGCGAATAAAACATTATTAAGGAAGTCAGCTATGTTGATAGCCATGGAAGCGCAGTTCTATGGTATTCACGTTTTTATGAAACCATTCGAAAGTCAGTGCACCACATCTAAGCGTGACTCGCTTTGGCACTTTGGAGCAACGCATTAACTTCCAGTGCTTAGGGATAGGACATTTCTCTGGCATTGGTTGAGCGCCGCTTGGAATCATTGGAAGAAATAAGACTTGTAAGATGTCATAATGCCCACGAGTAAACTAAACCAACTGGAGCAGCTATGTGTAACAAAACTGCTTGTCGGCGCTTCATTCAAGTTTTCTTCTCAAAGTTTTGAAATACAATTTTCGTTTGTGAAAGTATTTTCTACCAAAGCAATTTTCAAATTTACATCAACGCTGAAGAACGGAAGTCAGCAAACGTAGAGCCTCAGCAAGGTTCCAGCCCTTGAATAGTGGAAGTAAATCATGCAAAATATGAATGACAGTTAGTTGTGTTGCCACAAAGGTCTGCAGCGCCTGTAGATACAAATTTGTTTCTTCGCCTCGTTGTTGAAAGTCACTTCTTTAGTATATTGTGATCAAGACAATGACAATGTACAATACTGTATACACTGCACATCAAAGGTTTTGAAAACATACGATAGATTTTGAAAAACAAGATGACTAATGTAATGCTTTGTAAAAAATGCTAAAGGGGCATTGGAGAGACGTTTCAAAGCTGATAAGCCAGCATCTTTATGAAACAAGTGGCAAGAATCAATTTTTGAAACGCATTACTGCCAAAAAAAGATGGGTAAAGTTTCGGGGCGCGGGGCAAATGACCGGAATGGTTCAGTCTGCCATACCAACCATTTCGTGTCTTTTTCTCAGTGAGCACAATTTCAATACAACCATAGAGCTTGCAGCAGCCAGTATGGCGAAAGATTAAAACCAGGGTTGCGAAGTCGGATGTAGAATGTCCGACTCCGACTCCAACTCCGACCTTTCCAGAATTTCCGACTCCGACCTTTCTAAAATTTCCGACTCCGACCTTTCCAAAATTTCTGACTCCGGCTCCCGACTCCTTAACACAAAGGGAATGAAATTTGGCTGTTAAAATCAGTGGAAATCGTGGTGCACATCAAGAAACCTCTGTTTCAACAAAAATTTCAAAAGAAATTGTACCATTTCAACAGGAATTCCCATTTTAGGAGTGTGATGTAAAAAATGATCCAACTGGACATCCGGAGTCGGACAAATAAATCCGACTCCGACTTCCAGTGTTGTCAGAAATCCGACTCCGACTCCACCCAAAAACCTCCGACTCCTCACGGCTCCGACTCCGCAACCCTGATTAAAACTGCAGGGCATAACTGCGTAAATCGGTGATCGCAGCTACGCATGTTAGGAAAACAAATATTTTTCTTCAAATATTCCATTCTGTTTACAAGAGAGTCTTCTTTTTGTTTACAAGAGAGACTAAGAACAGAAGGTCTGAAAATAAATGTTAAAGGTGTAAGGCAAAAAGCTCTAAGTTTTCTGTAAACTTACGAGGAATCAGCAGACTGGACTCTGCTTTTATCTTTTTGCGATGATTCAAACTTGCACATATCTATATTCAAGTAAGATTTCCTATAAAAATTAGCCGATCGATTCCTTGCATACCGATACCTCCACTGTGGATAGTATTTACTTGAAAAGTGTAAGACTAACAAACAAAAATAGATCGCACGTAGGTTTTGGAATGCAAAAGCAATGGTAAGACCAGTGGACAGCAAAATTGTATAAGGTGCAGAAAACTTCAAGTTTCTCAATTTCATTATTAATCAGTCAATTTTCTTACGTCCTATTTCAGCTGCAACACTAATAATTTTATCCTTATCCGATCCTGTTACTCATTCAAAGTTCTGCAGCATGTATTCAGCCACTGACCAGGTATAACAGATTAATTTATTCACTGAACAAGAGCATCTTTATCTTTATCTTTGTATTTCAGTGTGTCAATGGTTCGATTTTTCATGTTTCGAATGTATCGACTCTCACGTAAGTGGCAATACGTACTACGTATTTTACAAAAGGATGTTTTTAATATCCACTGATATCAATTACCTACAAGCGTATGATAGCGTCAAAGTTATTACGCTCTACAACACAAATCCGTTGAAACAAAACTTTTCAAATCTCGAAGTTGAATTTTCCAATCCGCTTCATACCATTATCAACAATAAACAATTCCAAAAATGACAATTCTTGGCTTTCAATAACTTTTCTAAACCATACCTATTTTATTAAGGTACAACTTGAGAAGGCTGTCTTTTCCGAAACCGCTTGAACTTAGACTCTCCACTGATGTTAAGGAGGTATCTGGCCACTTGATGAAGCATGTTCTGCATACCTTGCAAACACACATGTGACACAACAATATAGCTTCACTTTTGGGAAGCATTCCAGAAACCAAACACTAAAATGGATTGGAAAAAACTTTTTTGGAATGAATATAGATTTTCTTACCCTATGTCTATATGCGCATATTAGACACTAAACTGGACGGTATACGTACGTTCAGGCAGTGTGTTCGTAAACCGAAAAAATGCATTCCTCTTCATTAAAGGTTTGTTGTGCAGCAAATTTTCCACACTATTGTGCATGCTGATACTTTTGTATTTTTGTGCTGCCTATCTTTCACGAGTTTTCACCCTCATGGTATTCAAAAGTCATCGTCTTGGGTAATTTCTTGCACTTGTAACGCCAAGTTGCTCACCCAATTTACGCGTAGTAAAATAGAATGCGAATATTTTGCTGTTTATCAAAGTCATAGCCTAAACTCGCAGAGATGATCGAATCAAAATGGCGTTGTGCCGCACCTTCCAATTGGTATAGGCGACATGTCTGCGCGGGGGAATTTACGGAAACATGTTCTCGCATGTTGTTGATCAGGCAGTGTAGTTTCCAAAGTAGACTTGGCGCATTGGTTTTCCCGATCAGGCCCAAAAGTGAACCAGTAACTCAGGAATCGCTCGTAAATATGGACGAACATGTTCAAAAATACATGGCAGCAGGGACGGGTTTACGCATAGGCCTAATAGGCCATGGCCTAGGGTCCCGCGCAGCTCCTTCCCATAATGACTCATTACCCACTAAAAATTCGGGAAAGTGCGCAGAGGCATAACTTCACAATTTACTTTGAAACGAGCGAAATGCAAACGTCAAGACTCTTATCAATACAGTAACAACGCGATAATATTTTTATTATCCAATACAAGAATGACAATACTGCTTTTCATCGGAGTTCTGCGGTGTCTGTCGCCCTTCCATTAAAATCTGATGTTACGGTCGTTCTAAATTTCAAAAAACTTATTGATAACTTCGTTTGCCTGAAGGCATGAAAAAACAATTGTGATAGACTGTCATTGTTGGATATGTTGGTGGCAAATATGTGGTATTGGTTGATGCAGATACTTATATATTTGCCCTCTTCTTCACGCATACAACTGCTTGTCCTAGTGATACCGGTTTCAAAAGTGCTTTGCAGAAAGGCTTAGAGCAATGGTGTAGCCAGACTTTTTGACTGTAGTGATAAAAATACACGAATACCTCGCTTTAGCAATGAATTTAACGAAATATTCATAAAGTGACGTCATTTTGCTGTAGTGGCCCACGTGTCCCCCTTGGCTACCCCCTGTTTTACAGTATACCTTGTTGTTCTGTGCAGGCTAGTGTTTTATAGCAAAGGTAGAGCTTTAACATTTCGTTATTTAGTTCATCAATGGCGGGTTTCAGTTATCAAAGTTGTTGTAGCAGTAAATCGTTTAGTCGCTTCCGAAACACTAGATCCCTAGTCATTGCAGCACAGTGGTCTCTAGTAGTAAGCCATTTGCCAGTTACGCTGTTTCTGAAATATATGAGCCCTAGTAGGCAAATTTGTCGCGTGTTTGATGCGGATCCTACTTTTCCTTGTTTTCAAATAGATTGCCAGTATGTAAAGCTTGCTTGTTGAAGCTCTAGATGTTAGCTCAGGGGTTCCCAACCTGGGGTACATTTGCCTATCCGAAGGGGTATATTTAAGGTTAGCAATATAAGGTAAAAATATATTTACATGTTGTTTATTTTCAAATCTTTATGCATATATCACTTAATATTATTTTCAAAAGTCATTATATGTATATTGTTAAATATATCTGTGAAAAATCATGAGAAAATATTTTGTCATAAAGAGTTTTAGGGGTACATGTTCATCTGTCAAAATTCTGAAAGGGTGCATCCTTATCTGTTGAAATGCTGTAGGTGTACATGCTCATTTGTCGGAATGCTGAAGGGGTACATGGTAAGAAAAAGGTTGGGAACCCCTGTGTTAGCTGAATCAGCTAAAACAGCTTCTCGTGAGTTTTACTTGGAAAAACGTGTCTACATTGGGCTTACTTCATATGGTCAGCTGAGAGTGTTGCGAAAACACTTTGTTGTGCAAACATGTCAGCATGCTGTTCACCATCAGCCTATAGCATAGAGGATTAAAAAACTATATTTTGTATTGCTTGGAAAGCCTGTGTCCACTGAATGGATTGTGCCTGTTTGTTCTATAAAATAAGCTATGTGGTCACTACAACAAAGGAGTTTACGTACAGCTAATCAGATCGACAACTAGACGATATTTTCGAGGGTGGCAACATGGTCCCGCAGGAAAATGTATATATGCGAAAAATAAACCTGCAGAAAAGCTAGAAGTCAGGGAAATTTAACGAAGAGAACTTCTGCACTACAAGCAAAAGGCTATAAATTCCAAGAAAAGATCTCATTGCCATTTGTTGTTGAGAAGAATGTAGCAAAGGCTTTACTTTCTGTTGAAGATTTAAGGCAATCGTGGAACCAAAGTCGGCACCACAAAAGAAAAAGTTTTGAGGGTAATACATCAAAGAGGGGCATACTTTCACGTTTTTAAGACAAGCGACCAAATAGGTCACATCAACATGGGGCCCCCAAAATTTAAGATGACTTGGGGCCCCGCGCTCCCTAAATCCGTCCCTGCACGGCAGTAGATTTGTATGACTGCATGTTATATTTCACTGGTACTGCTATAACTCGTCCAGGGTTTTCGTTAATAAACACTGACCTCGTCAATATCTTTCATGCATTTATTGCAGGCGAGCAACGCGTACGTAACGTACGTGTACTTCATTTGGCTAAGTTCACGTAAACATTTTTGCTTTGCTCTTTCCCAAGATGATACATTCTGATATTGAAATTACTGCATTATAAAAGTATACGAGTCTTTTTTGCCCAGGCGAATAGCTTATACTGGACAGCTTTAAGAACTGCTCACCACAGCAGACCTTACGCAGATGTCCAAGGGTTCTGTTGGTGCTATGGTGCAGGCACTTACTATTTGCTCGAATATGAAAGGTTGATGAAAAACTGGGCAAAGTTTAATTTTAACGTGGTTTGCACATACCTTGCTACCATTGTTTTTTTAGGTATTTTGAGAGACCCTTTCGGTCTCAGTGGAGTAACGGTGGTATGCAAGTATACTTGCGCAGTGAATCCAGGAAATTGGCATGGCTTTTCTCAAGGTACATGAGACACAATAATTCAGAGAAAAACTGGAAACTGTTTTGTCAAATGGGACAAAAACAAAAAGGAGCGTGAATGGCACGCGGCTGCTTTGTGTTAAGCTAAGTTTTCTAAACAGGTTTTACTTTGTATCTTTTGCTTCTCAAGCAACTCTCAAATAATTTTGACTGATCAATGGAGCGATCGCAGTATTCTGTGAAATATAATCGTTTTGAAAGAAAATGTTGCTATAGGCTAAGGCTAAGCCGCAAAACCTAGATTAAAGTGTGTTCGATGGATGATTGTGGTGTCTGAAGATTTAGGAAGTGTTGAACGCTAGAGGTCGTAGAGGAGTTTATTTATCAATCAACAAAGTGCTCATTGTTTTCCAGAAAACTTTCGGCTCATGTTTTGTTGCTGTAAGCTTTCTTGGGGGTGGAGTGCAGTCATCTTTCAGTTGTGTTGATTTCAACTTGATACTTTTTAGTTATGAATCTCTTAAAAGGTCAGGAAACGCCTCCAGCGTCGGCAGATTCACTGAACGGCCCACAAACAGCCAGAGTGAGTATCCTGGTGATGTAACTAGTTTTTTCGATTTTTGTCTCAGTCGGGTTATGTGGCCGTAGTGAAAAACTGTATTTAGTTATGTAGTAACGCGGATAAGGAACTAGCGTTAGGTTCGTCTTTTTATTGCAGCGGAAGCAAACTCCAGTTTTGTGACAATGCAATGTCATTCCTTCTGGATAGTACGACAGTCAACATCTTAAATGGCACCAGTTAAAAATGCCAATATTAACAACCGCTGAATAAGTATTCACATTCATTTATGCTGATCAAGCAAATCGCTTATTTTTTCAAGCCAAGGGCAAGAAATGCGACAGATGCTAGTCCAAGCACGGGACGGCAGTCACTTCTAGAAGCTGACGCAAGAACGCCACTGCGAAGTTCCCCTGCAGTGCATGAGCTCACCAGTCACTGCATTCAATATAAGCAAGAAGATACAATGGAAAGATATCGTAGCACAACAACAGCTCCTACCAATATGACACACCTTCCTTGCGTAAAGGTATATAAATAACCGAAATTCGCATTTATTGTGTTCGAATAATTTTCCTATTTGTAACCTATAGCGATATAGTAGATATAACTGGTTCGTGAATTAACGTACGAAAAATTTGCCTTGATCTGGGGATGCAGCTTGAGACAGCGCGTTTCAGTTATTTGGAAACAAATTTTGTCAAATTTCTTGCTACAAAAGCTGTACTTGTTCCTACAGGTTACAGGAACGCTCTTAGCAATCGAGAATAAATCCAATGTTCAAAATGTTTTGTCGTTGCTTTCTTCCATCTGCCAATAGATGATTGCTCACTAACCACTTTGCATGGATAAAAAATTTTCAGCTTGTTTTGCAGTTTATGCTTGTGAGAATGAGTAAAATGTCCCCTCCATTTGTTTGTAATAACTGAAAATACGGTACTTATGCTTTTTTAGGAAAAGCTAATTAGCTCCAGAAAATTATTGCTTAAAGTGGTTGGATTCGATGCAAATACCTTTGAAGGAAAGCCAACCAGCAGGTCGCCGCCGAGTTCTAACAAACCAGCTTATAACGCAAAGTGGATTACAGAACTAAATCAAGAAAGGTAGCAGTTTCGTTTATGTTGCTATTACCGACTTATAGCAAAAGCTGCTAACGTGAGTTAAATTAATTTTTTTGCAATTGTTCATTCAAATATAGTGGAATGGGTGGAATGCAAAGAAACATTTTTACGGTAGGCCTATAGAATTACTTTGGCGAAGCCGATGGTTGTAAACAGCTTGACACGCAATTCAACTGATGTACCTTTTCTGGGCTGCGTTCGCTTTACAGTTCCTGTGCAAATTGAGCTTAAACTTCCACAGTGCTTTTTAGTTCCCGGTACAGCAACGCCTTCTCCCCAAGGGCCTCGCAAAGAACATCGCAAACATCGCGAGAGTCTGAAATATCCCGCAAGGAAATCTTGAAAGGTCGAGGGCTGCCAGCGACGCCGAGGCTACTTCGAGGAGACGTTAGAAACTACGGAATAAGACGTCAGGTTGGATATTTTTTACTTCGGTTCACTTAACTTTCGGTGAAGAGGTGAATGATAGATTTCAATTCTGAATCGAATGGATCAGTTGGAGACGTTTTATAAATATCAGAGAACCACATTACTGAATCTCGTTGCTCAGTAGCCTATATGTTTCATTGCATGCAACTTCATCAGCAGCACTTATCGCAATGCTGGTGGTAACAACACATGTCTCCAAAGTGCCACTGAAGTGGAACATGAAGAATGAATACAGAACAGAAACATTTTCTTGCCCTTTGTACGCTTCCATTGTTACCAATCGCCGAGGTGGGTTTTAATCTATAGGAAGATCAACTTACCAGCTTACGCCGTTTACAAGATTTTGCAACATTATCCTTCGTAATGGGCGGTAAGGACCTCTGAAGTGGGCCCTATGCTGTATTCGCACTTGTAAGGATTTGTTCATCGCAGACTCGTGGTTGGCTTGCACAGCAGTACGTTTTGTAACCCAAACATCCATCGTATTTCAACATAACTCTCTTTTTCGGGAAAAAAGAACTATTTGTTTTTCAGCGTGGAAATTTGAACAATCTCCTTTTTCTTGCTGAAGAGGCAGTTTTATTGATCTTTTCACTCGCAATCCCTCCACGTTAGGTAAAACTTCAGAAACAGATAAGTTGACCATTAGATCAAATACAAAAAAACACAAACTCACCTAAGCGCACCACCAGCTGCTGTGCAGTTTGTGTGCACTATCGATTCTTATGCAGGAATCAGTCTTTCAAACCTTGAAACGTATAGTTTGCCTTTCTTGTTTTACGTAAAACCCGAAGTTTGCATCGGCTACACCTACAAAATATGCAAGTTGGCCACAAAGAAGGTATATGAATAGTTTGCAACCGTTAAATCACAAACAATAACGCGGCCTGTTCGTTAGCATTTTGCGCCCCCCAGCATCCTTTACCTCAAGTGACAGGTTAGTTTCGTGCAAATCTTCCCAAACAACTGTTGCACCCGTTTGGAATGGCGCCCTTTTAAAAAATGGTGGCCGCTTTTTCAAACTTTCTGGTTTTAAATGAAGCAAACAGGGTAACGCTGACGTTTTTTAGGTAATCTCTGGTTTAGAAAAACCGGATGACCTTGTTACTCCTTAGTTTATTTTCCAAAAAATTACAAAAACAATTAAGGTTTTGTTGTGTATTATTGCAATCATGAAATGATGTTGTCTGAAAATTAATATCTACAAATCTGTTAATGCATTTGGCCGTTGGCCTGTTTGTCATTCCACTTTTCAAATGCTTCGCCCCAGGCGCCAAGACTGGACCAACCACTATTTTACAAACAAGCCGGAAACACATGTTATGTGTTCTTATTCAGTTTGTCATAACACGATCATGCTTTACCCCTGACCAAACTTGATACCACAGCGCACATGTGGAGACGTACCGCTGCAAAATTTTAAAACTTTCATGACAGCGGTGTAGGAGCTCGGGGTGTAGGCGCACCCCAAAAAGTTTTGATTCGTCGAAAATCCGGACAAATTCCTGAAAATTTGGACAAAATCCCAGAAAATTACGGCACAGATGTTTCGGTACCTGCAAATGAGACTGAATGAAATAAGTCTGAATTTCACTTTTTTCTCCAAAAAATTGGCGCACGATGAGATGAAGACCTTTTTGTATTTTTCATGTCTTATTTTGGTCTTCATGAAATGTTTGGCGCAAAAAAATATTCGGGCAAGTTCGGGAAAATTCCGACAAAATTCCTTCGCACACCCAAAAATTTGCCTGCTCCTACGCCTATGTTTAATATCTCAGAATGCAACTTGCTGTGCAGCTTGAGTGGCTTGTACTTGTGGTCTGGGACGCAATGCCGGATTAACCATCAGGCTATACTAAGGCAATAGGCCCTGGAAAAATGCGGCCCTCAATTCTTTTGGATTTATTGTTTTTATTACAAGTAACTGCAATTTCAAAAACAGTTTGTAAGATACTATAAGACACTGAGTTATTAAATACATGTTTTTATGCTACGCTTACGTTATTTCTCAGTAAATAATTTAATTTTTTCATGTATGCATTTCTATTACTTCTTGTAGCTAATAGTTTGCAAAATTACAGGCCCTTCTCTAGTAAACAGCCTTAGGCCTAAAGTACCCTCAATCCGGCCCTGTTGGGACGGGATGTATTCAAGAAACTGCCAGTGTGCTGATTAGAGCACATTTTCGAAAGGTCGTGAATGGCCTTGCATTTTCCTATATCATAAGCCCATACTTGAAAATTCAGCTCAGTTCAGTTTCGTTTTGCTCGCTTTTGTACGAGTGGTCAGCGGCGACATCTCCGCTTGCTTGCGCCGTGGGGGCACGCGGCCACTTTGCGCCGTGAGTGCTTCACTGGTGGCGAGTCAATAGCAGCATCGCTGGTGAACCGTTTCCTTGCAGTTGCACCCACGCATTAACGAGCACGAGGCTGAACAGGCAGCAACGTTCCGTTTTTCATGTCTTCGGTGTGACATGACCGGGAATCGAATCGAACCCAGCCTACCAGCTTTGGTGACGTGTGTTCAACCAACTGAACAACTCGTTGCTTGCTTATTTCCTTCATGTTACACCTCCCTGAACTATTCTTCTGCCGGAGCATAAAAAATTGCATCCCGTTTGCAACTTATGACTGCAGGCAGAAACCTACAATGACTAAAAGGTGTTCGTTTTTTTAGGTGATGAAGATATAGTAAGTCTAGAAAATTGTCACCCCAAAAAATTACTTGCGTTCAGAAAATAGGTACCGACGTAACAAGTTTCAAGCGGTTTGCGCGGCGAAAATGATTTGAAACTGCATATTCCGGATAATCGCTTAAAAAATATGACACACTCAATATGCGATAAAATCAGTTGGAATCGGAGTCAGGACAATTTCACAGACCATTGGCGTACGCATAAATTTTTCATGGGGGTTTCATGAAGTGGCGTATGGTAGTGATTTGTATTTGGTGTGCGCTGTTTGTGACGTCACAATTTGACGTCATATTCATGTTTCCAAACCAACGTTTTGGTGAAGTTTGTTGACACAATAGGCCTGTTCTTCCAAACGCACTCTCCTTATTTTATGTGTTACTGCATTTAATATAAACTATCAGCGCTCCAAGATAGGAAATCGGAGGAAAATACACTCAACGCTGCGACACAGCAGTTCATAACTGCAAATATTTGCTTAAGCCGACAAATTAAGAAGCAAAAAGTATGCGAAAACATATAATCTCCTTTGCGCAGGTAATAAAGTTTTTGTACCATATCAAACTAAAGGGGGGCTTTTAACCCCATCCCCCTTGCGTACGCCCTTGTCACAGACTAACTCAGACTCGTGAGCCATGGTGACGTGGAGGCCTGTAAAAGATTTGGGCACACGGCACAGTATTTACTGAATGATCCAGAGTGCGCGGTGAATTGCTGGGTCGGAATCGGCTTCTGTTGTTTGCCTGAACCAATGTAACACCGTGCTTTTCAGATATCGGCAACAAACCAACTGGAGCTTTCTCACGACCGGCCTGCGGACTCCCTGCACTTCAACACACCTGCGGATGGAGGCACGAATTCTAACACAGCCGCAAACTCTCCAGTCAAACAGGACACGCTGGATAGTCCTGGCGCAGACAAAGCTGCTGCTGCCACAACTGCCTCCCCCCACGTCGACGTTGCAACATTCGGGGAAGTGGGCGAGCTTGGCAGCGCTTACTACAACCGGTTGATGGTGCGCGACCGGCAGAGAAACGCGCCGTGGGTTTATTGCTACAAGATAAAACGGGACAGGATCAACTACACGAACTTACTCGCAAGCTAACCTTCGCTGGTTTGTCGAGACGCAGCTACGTGAGCAGACGGAGCAATGCTTATGTGCTGGTCACTATTGCGTGGAATTAAAATTTCCCGCTTGCCTCCAGAATATTCTTCTTCTGAGCAATCAATGCTTCCCTCCAAAATCTATGTTAAACCGGTCAAGAACTTATCTTTACGTGCGAAAATCGACCTGGTCATGCCCTGACAACTATGAATGCGTGTCAATGTGGGATGTAGCGCCTAACCATAAAATGGATTTTGATCAAGCCGTGCCAAAGCATAATTCTATTCTTAATCGGAAAATCGTTCTGCTTGAAATGGTAAATAAACAGCAGGAACGAAAAAACGCAGCACCTGATACGAACTTTTTGTTGAATAAAATATTCAAGTTGTTGACCAAGATCAAACTTTGTCAGCTGCTTTCTTCACCGTTTGGCGTACTCCTGCGTAAGAAGCGCGTTGCACAGAAATTATGACGGATTCCGTGCACCACAGTATAAATGTTGAACATACACGAGACTAGCGTTACCAGAACTTGAGTTTGCTTAAAGCTGATTGGTCAGAGTAATTACGTAGCATAACGCCACTCACGTCCACCCGCACGAAAGAGAGTAGTCGTCTCCCATGATCGATGAAAACAAACCTCCACCGCTTCGACTTGCATTTGCATATATTTATATCTATTATACATGTACTCAACATATAAAATATAAGCCGACACGAATACAGGACGTTGTATCCGTCACGAAGAAACTCATTGCACGATCGACAGATGGGAGACAATAAATTGCCGTTCATTGCAAAACGAACTGGACACAAATACCGATGCGGGTTGCTTGTTGGGATGGCAGGTCGAGGTGCGGTCAAAGATGTGCGACGAACGACAACACAGCAGCAGAAACCGACGAGCCGCGAGACTTACAAGTTACCTGCAGCAGCAAACGATGTGCAACAGGGCACGCAACAAGTAAACCTGAGATCGTTTAGACAGCAACCAAGTTGAGAGCGCGCTTACCTCAATACTGAACGACACTGACACAACGTCATGTACAATTTTGAGCGATTGTGATGAAAAGAACTGGATGATGGCAAAGAGTTTGATCCGCAGTGTCAACAGTCACGCGATGGAGTCGACAGCTGGTGTTCTGGAATGACTTCCACCAACAGGCGCTCACCTAGACTGGTAGGGGGTCGCATACTTTTGTTTCGCAGAACGTAAGTCACGTTCAAGTGGATTATCACTGGTTTGACGATCCCGGGTTTGCTATCAGTCTAAAGAAGTTGCATCACTGCTTTCTGAAGACCTAGATTCAGTTTTCAGCTTCCCTGCCTTGAATTTTGACAAGGCGTCGGTTTTCAGTCAAAGACCACTGATGTTCTGCAAGTCCCTTACGAACACGGGCTGGCATTAAAGCGGCATTGGGTTTGTGTGAAAATGGCCAAATTTCAGTAAAAACAGCTCAAAAATCCCAGCATAATTAAAATTAGAATTAAGTCTGCTTCAAACTTTGCTAAAACGAGTTCCTCTACTGTGTGAAAATCTCAAACCGTCGAATTAAATTGATAGTGTATACCACACACAGCGCTGATTGGAAAACAGCAAGTTGACGTTATTGGAGATGATGTTGCCAAACAGCGTCATGTATTTGCCGAACTTTTTGAAGACAAAGAGATAAACTAATCATTCCAGTCAAATGATTGATCACGGCAACGGCGTATAATCCTAAACAGCGCGATGTTTAAGTTAAATTAAGCCTTTCTTATTTCCGCAGACACACGTCTGATCGAGGAAATCAACCAACTGGTCAAATCTCAGCTTCATCCACCACACCTCACATCAAGAAGCAACGAGGATGAATAGATTTGATAAACCGCACTACAACACATCAAAGGTCGACAGTACAGCAAGGACCAGCTGTCGTAGTTCATGGACTCGTAAAAACTCGCGAAATTGCAACACTTCTTAAAATTTCTGGAAAGCATCGGATAAATAATTTCCTGCATTGCCTTCTGATTTCATTCGTAAAAAAATCATTGCAACATATATGTTACACGTGTTGGGGAAACATAGGATTTCATTTTTAATTCCGAACACGGTGTTTTCTGATCAAGCGGTATATAAAACATGACGACAATACTATGCCTGCCACTAGTTCTCAGTCCATTAAAGATGATATCATATAGTTCAAGATGCCTCCGTGCTTGTAGTAAACAACTTCAACGTCGGTATCAAAGCGGACTTTTGCCGTGAACTTCTTTCCACAATCCGTCTGTGCGAACAGTGAATTGTTTATAGGATGCCAAACGAGATGGTTATGTCCTTACTTGACACGTTTTGCGGCACAGGCGACAAGAATGAACAGACCACTTGAAAGGTGACGTGCGTCAAACGTCACAATCGACAGACCACGCCCTAGCACAGACTTTTTAATATGAACTTGGTACAACAGTCATCCGAAGAAAAAAACTACTTCAGCCACTTTGCAAGGTTTGGCCAATTCTTGAGGGCTCGGCAGATCTACTGTGCTTACCCAAAAAAGGTCAAACTGGAACATAAAACCGAGCGTGGTTTTTCTGAATGAATAAACCTGTTCCAAAAACAGGCCTTAGTTATGGTCGTCACCTGGTAGGAAAAATTAGCGACATTTGCTGCAATTGGATGTTTGTAGATGATACGACCGCAATTGAATTTTTTTACTAATTATTTCATATTTGGAATAAATTCACTTTGTTTTGCGTAACGCGAAAAGCAAGATCTGGCGTGAAAATGATTCTTGGTGCGTCAGTTGGTGACATTGTTATAAGACCAGTCTTATTATCGGTCAAACACGGAAGTAACGGTTTTCACAATTACTCGGTGCAGGATGACAGCAAAGCAGCAACAAACGCCACTGGAAGAAAATGTTTAAAGTTGCCATGCAACCAAAAGCAATCGCACTGGCTCAAAAAAACCTATTCTTCAGCTCCAGGCGTGTAGGACTTGGATCCAAAGCCCAAAGGTACCGGCTCCTGCGCAACGTCGCACGCGACACTTGCTCCAACCACCTGCTGCTTATTGTGCTCACCCTGATTTCCACTAGCTGGCCAGGCTGGACTTCGCCCGGCAAGTCGATGTCGAACTTCTCCCTGCCAGACAAGCTGTGCGTGTCGGCGTTTTCTCCGTCCAGAAATTGCAAGGGCACGATTCCCATCCCGACCAGGTTGGATCGGTGGATTCGCTCGAACGATTCGGCGATCACGGCACGCACGCCCTGCAAACAGACAATTCGGCGTCGAATCGAGCAATCGCATGGCTGGTGGTCGCCGCCCAAGCGCTGAGGCATAGGGAAGACTTAAGGCGTGTGCATTGCTGGCTAATTTCTCCGCTGTGCTTGGAGAAAACACACTGAAGAATGAGAGCAGTGCATTAACTCGGCAGAAACGAAACGCTTCAAATCACTTTTGTATTATCAACAACTTAAACCAGGGGCGGGGAACCTTAATATGGCCCGCATCAGAATTTTCGCTACCCAAATTAGAGAAAACAACATCGCGTCAAATCGAAACACCATAACAAGCAGATAGCCAGACAGTAAGTCAAGAGAAGTCTCTCTCGCTCCTGTACATAGTTTTCTCTCCTTGACTTCCTTTCGACGGTTAAAGTAGAATTTTAAGATACACTTAATTAACTTTTTGTGACCCGGCTGCGATATTCCACAATTCATACGTTCGTGATGCTAAAATGAACGTTGAAGAGGGGCAACTCAATTTACCTTTTTATTCCTTAATTTCGTGCCTGCTACGTGTCAAGCATGTACACACATTCGATAATTGCAGTGATGTTTGGCAACGATTTTAGCATTTAAACGTCCACATCAATACCAACGCAAAAACATTCAACACTTTTACTTCTTTAACATATTGCAGATTACATTTTAGAAAACGACCAATGCAAAAGATCGACTAAAAACTAACGGCACGTCCCATCTACGACATCCGTTGCAATACGACTCTCAACAGCACGCAGCGTTCTACACCCTCGAACACGTTTTACCAGGATCCAAGGCCCTTTTGCAGCCCAGTCCCGACTCGAGCCACTGCCGTAGTCTTTTCCGGCTACAATGATTAAGGGTGTGTTTTCCTCTTTGTATTTCATGGCAGCATCAAACACGTCCATCTACGAAAAACGTCGAAGCTTGATTTGAAATAAATGAAACAGGCCCTTGCTTCTGCGCATGCGCGAACATGCAGACCCGTTTTCTATTATCGACCGCGTTTTGCTTAAATAATCACATAAAATATATTTCACTTACGATAAAAAATTAAATTCAACTCCAAAATTTTTAAGAACCTAGGCAAAAATGTGGACAAAACGGATTTTTCCAAAGAATGTTTCCACAATTTGCACGAGGTATTTTACCAACAAGCATTGAGATTTTTGTTCACGAACTGCAGCTAGTACGTCTTTGCTGCAAAATCCTCAAAAAGTTACATACAAATATTTTTGCTACATTTCGTGATGCCGCGATCTAGGCACCATGTTTATTGTCGGAATTGAACTGTTGCAATTGTTTTGAGAGAAACCCGAAAGCAAGTGCGCAACCATGACTTCAAAAGAGCGCACTCGTTCAGTGGCACAGAGGAAACAGCAACGCTTTAACCACAAAGCGAACCTCAGCATCCGATGGGATGTGCACCGTCTTCGGGCCCTCGCGACCAACCAAGCGATTCTTTAACCTGATGTTTGCAAACGTTCCTCTCGCCATAATGGCGTCGTTGCCCCGGCGACTGCCGTAAGAGTTAAAGTCACGAGGCCTGATGCTGGAAAAGACAACATCGTTGTATGACGGCTGAACAAACATTAATAGTGACGCACACAGACGATTACAATTAGATAGTCTGAAATCAAAAGATGCTGGACCGATCGCACACCTCACATGATCGCAGGCGCACTTGGTATTGTTATAAAGCTCAGCGTATGTCTTAGTAGGGTTGCGGGGTCGGTGTCGCAATGAGTCAGATTTTTGGGTGGAGTCGGACTCCTAAGGACAATAGGAGCCGGAATCGTATATTTATTATCCGACTCCGGAAGTCCAATTGCATCATTTTTACATCGCAATCGTAAGTTAGGAGTCCTAACTCGTGCCTGTTGAAATGGTACAATTTCTTTTGAAACATTTATTGAAACAGATAATTCTTGCTGTGCATCACGATTTCCATTGATTGCTAGTTGTTACAAAATTGTTGACAGCCAAACTTCATTCAAGTTGTGTTAAGGAGTCGGTGTCGGAAATTTTGGAAAGGTCGGAGTTGGAGTCGACATTTTGCCTACGACTCCGGAACCCTTGATCTTAGGTGTTTTCTTTTTGCCACAATCCAATAACAACATCCGCAAATTTTAACTACAATCCGACGATATCGGAACAACCAGCCCGTGGTCGAACGGCTGATCATAATGATCACACTATCTGTTTATTATCAAGAGATATTAACAATTATTTACTGCAAGTACACTACAAACAAAATAATACGTAACAAAAATATCAACATGTTTCAAGTTTATGGTGCGACCCGATGATTGTTTCTTTGACGATTCAGCAAGGAACATTCATGGTACTTTTAATTCATACTACCAATTGTTCGCCCGTTCTTAGGCCGGCAACACGGAAAATGTTGGCGAAACATCTGCCTACTCACTGGTAACAGCAACGCATTTGATCAAAAGTGCATGATATATTTATCCTTCGGTATCCAAAGAGCAAAGGTCTCATTGTACAAATATAAATTACTTTAAGGAAAAAATATTTCTAGTGCGTCAGCAATTTCTGCGCCACCATAGTCAAATATTGGTTTTGTTGAAGATAATAATGAGTTAATAGCACAGCGACGTTAGAAGACAACAAATAAGAAAAAAACAGAAGTCAGGCCGAAGGAGACATTGCTGAAAAACTGTGCTTCCTGAACCATAACTTACGCTGCTAAATTTTGATTATTAAATCATTTTTTCGCAAAAATGTACATATTTCCGTGTATTTCTTCAGTGGCGAGCTTTCCCATTTTCTTGTGAGTTGGTTTAATAAACACTGTATTGTCTTTTAGCTGCGGTTGAGAAATGCAGAAATATTGGAATGAGTTATTCAGCAATAAACAATGAAAAACAAAGGTACCAGCCAAAAACCTTTTATCGGTCGAGTTCTTGTCTGAACAAAGTTTCACAGTAAGTTACTTATTAAACATGAATTATCGCGAAGCAAAAATCCTGCATAGTTTCAAGAAAGACTTTAACATTCTTCTATTTTGTTAGCGCGAGCATTAGAGCACAGAGACAAAAAAACTCCAAACCGATCAGCGGTGAGCGACAAGTGCCAACAAGACGTATCGCATAAAAATTAAATTAAACTTGGGATTAGCTGAATAAAAAGGACGCAGTAACAAAATATCAAGAACGGTGGTGTTGCTATTACAAGCGCAGCTCCGTTGAAGTTTGTATAAGTGGCACATCATGGCAACTAAATCTTGGAAGACCGCATCGTTATAAACTCTTGTTCTTACCCACTGTTCGTCAGGTATCTTGCAGCAGGACTTGATCTGCTTATCGAACCAGCCGGAGATATGTGGTCAGTTGTTACGGAGTCCCCCAAGAAAAGAAGGGCATGGGCGGATTTTAATTTCTTGTCAGGGTTAGTGCCTTTCGTCTGTAAGAAGAAGTCAGACGACTTAGGGCTGCAAACCTCGGTTCACGTTTCGATCATTGACCGAAATATTTTGAAATGACCGAAAAAAATTAAGTCAGTTCGGTCACAATATCTGAAAAGGTAGACTGGTGAAGACTGTTACGGCGAGTTTTAGTACGGGACAAATGACCGAAATGTCTCAGCGAAAAAACACCAGCTGCAAACACTCATAAAAAACGCGTTGAAAACTGATGTGGAAATCCCGACCGACTAAAGCTGAAATTTGAAATGTTGCATACGTCATTGTCACTCATACACGCGAGGGTAAACTACTGCAGAGCCCCCTTCCCCCAAAGCGCAATCATTTGGAGTGACAAAAAGTAGAGAAACCAAACTGCCAGAGCTGCGAGCGTTTCAGAAATGGAATGATGCATTCTGCTTAACGAAATGTATTTGCACAGTTATTAGAAAGTTGAAAACGTCGTATCAAGAAGGCCAGATCCGGAACAGGGATTTTTGCTGACGTTCCCAAACCCTTTTGGGGCAAAACCGAACATACTGCTGCAAAACGAAGAGCTGCAATTGGTCGCTGCTTTGGAGGGTATTTTAATCAACAGAACAAATGAGTGGATACTCAGGGCAAGCTTTATCGCGAAAGTGTCTACTAAATGGCACTGAAATTGGTGAAAATAATTCCAGTGAAAGCAATGCACAAAGCACAGTGGCTGGGGGAAACGGAAGGAGAAATGGGACTTACGAGAGAGTCAAAAAATGGAGGAGACTGAATATATGTAGATTCTTTATTCCAAGGGTACAGCACTGTCGCTGGAGTGTCCAACGAGTTCCACAAATCGTTGCCATCCTGCAAACAATAGGAGGAGTTTAAGCTGCAAAAAGACGCCACCTAAAGGCGGTTTACATTCGGGTCAATCCACAATGCATTCGATGCACTTCCAGTCAACAAAAAATTAAGCATTTTTCTTTCTTCATGCAGCTCGGATCGAAAAATATCAACCGGGTAGCGAGAAAACACTTCAGCGCTTGAAAAACAGTTGCACTGCCAGTTGACGCAAAACGTTTTCAAAACATGTTCACGGACGCACAAAACAGCCTTCGACAACTTCTGCCCGCACAGCGCCAATTCACCTTTACTTTGCTGTAAACTTCCTCAAACATTTTCGGAAGGACGTATTGTTTCTCCATTTCTTGTATGTCGCCGCGAGACGGCCAAATGTCTCGCAAGTAAACGGCTCGACCGTTCGACCCAATTCCTGCAATTGAAACAAGTCCTCAACGAGGAAGCCCAAAGCTATGCGCGTTATTGAGCAAAGAGTCGAATCGCTAAGAAACAATCGACAAAACCATGGATAGCAGAGCAACTTGTCATTGCCCAGAAGGTACTTTTTCTATCAAAATCACCGAATTGATTCCGGGAAAATGCAAGCCTTAAAAATGACATTTACTCACAGCAGCACTGCACCAAGCATTGTCAGAACAACAAACAACTAGCAGGTGCCCCTTACAATATATAACAATTTAAGCCCGATTCCTATCATCAATATCTGTTGCTAGGGCGCATAAGATTCAGGTGCAAGGGGTTAAAACCTGCGACATATTTGCACCCACAGCTTAAAAGCTGACATATCACTAACGCTGGCACAAAGACGAACCTAAAGGTTCTGTTTCGAAGTCAATCAAAACCGTCCCGGCCAACGCGTATGCCACAACGAGCATCGGCGAGGCGAGGTAGTTTGCCCGCGTCGAAGGATGGATTCGCCCCTCAAAGTTTCGGTTGCCGGATAACACACCGCAGGCAACGAGGTCTCCCTGCAAACATCATATGCGCACAGTTTTACGCCGCGCTACGTACGATTCCCACTCATTTTCACCAACAAGATCCGATTTCAGCTTTGCTAAGCTGCTGCGAATGCGGTTTAGTTCATAATATACCCTTCCGGAAGTAAACTATTGTCTGGTGACAATTTCAGAATTACATCGGTTAACTTTGTTCTGGTAAAGAAAGATTTAAGTGTAAACAGTTCCCGTACACGCAGCAGTCGCAACAAAACGAAGTAAGTAACGTCTTTTCGCTCGTTTTGCGAACGAGCGGCAAGCCACTGAGCACTCGGCCTACAATCTCTTCAATGTACACATCGCGTCGTATTCGCGACCGTTCGACTTGAATGCGAAGGTCGCATACTTCTGCGCACCAGGGTCAGTGCACAGTTGAGTAGACGATGACTCAGCTCGTAAAGGCGACCTGGAGCAAAACGACCGGTGAAGCTCACTCACCTCTTTTATGGCTTGATCGACCGGCTCGGGCAGAGGACCACTGTTGCCGATGCACGTCATGCAGCCATACCCTACAACGTCGAAGCTGCACAAGAGACGCATGTTGTTGGAACGAGCACACCACTTCAAGCAGCAAACGTAGAAGCTGGTTTTTAACCACGTTGAAGTACCATGATATAGAAACATTAATGCGATCGAAAAGCAGAATAAGAGATCAGTCTAATCTCTGTCGGAGAGACGAACAACAGAATAAAATAGAAGTTCTGCCATGCAATTAGCAAAACAGAAAAATCCGGACTGTAAGCATCTACTCTACAAACAATTTTCTCACGTCGTTTTACCCGAGCTTCCGCAGAAATGGTAGAACGCCGCTGTCTTCCAGGTAGTAGGTGACCACGCCGCTTCCTGGTGACAAACTCGTCTTCACAGTCTTCTGCACCGAAAGACCGGCCTGGACCGCGTTTCTAGCGAGAATACCTGATCACGACATGCGAGAACTGGTCCCAAGCAGTACTGTGCAAGTATCCAGAGGCCATTTAGATGAAAACGTGACGTTCCAATGAGCCACTTAGACCTTCCCGGCTTCCAACTTTTACAGCAAGGCAATCGAAACCGCTACACTCACAAACAGTTATTGTCAGCCTTCATAGGTGTTTTTTCTTTCAGGGTAAGGTATAACACTGCCAAGAACATATCGACGCAAGCTTAGACAAGAAGTGCAAGTTTTATAACAGGGTTTAGAATCTGTGGATTTGCGTCATTAACCTCACAAGACAGGGAATTGAGTTGCATACGAATTCCTTGTGTTTACAAAGTAACACGGCGGTCGTGACGGAGCTTCTGCGAGTGACCAAGCATGTGCGCATTAGACAATGACTGAGGGCTGAGGCAACGATTTTCTTTGCATACACGAAGAGACTGACAAAAACGTAACTTAAGATATCTGCACAGACCAGTAAAAGCAGCGAAAACATAAGCAGCATAAAAACTATGAAAATCAATGCTGAAACCATGAACCTTACCTGCGCCTAGCATCACCGTGGGATTGCTTGTGTTCGTACAAGAAGTGATTGCTGCGATCACTACACTCCCGTGTTTCAGTTGGTAGCTTTCTCCCTCGTATTTCACATCCACAGTTCTGTTCAGCTCGCCCTCCGATATTCCAAAACCTTTGAATCCGACCTAAACAATAACAGTATCTCATTTTGATGTGGAGATTTCGTTGCAGTCAGGGTTGCGGAGTCGGAGGTAAAATGTCCGACCTTTCCAAAATTTCCGACTCCGACTCCTTAACTTCAAGGGAATGAAATTTGGCTGTTAAAATCAATGGAAATCGTGGTGCACAGCAAGAAATCTGTTTCAGCAAAACTTTCAAAAGAAATTGTACAATTTCAAACTTGCTTAAAAAACTGAATAAATAAAACTGTGTCAATATCTAAACATCGAAAGTATTGTTTCAACAAGCATCAACTGCATGGGCTAACCCACTGTTTCCCAATCTGTTTCAGCTTGCGAATCACTTTCACTATTTCTGTGGGGCCTACTATGAGATATTGCGGTAAAACAACAACGAAACAATTGTGATAAGAGAAAAAAACAAAGTATTAACAACCCATTCAACTTGCTGTTAATGGAAAACTTGAGCTTGCTCAATGGATTTAACCAATTGAAAATCGGCTTATTTTCAAGAAACATTTTAGTTGAATAACGGAATACTGTAACATTACGAAATGCTTCGTAGTCCTGAAAGAACTTCGCTGCCCGCTGGTTGGGAAACGCTGGGCCATAAAACCTCAACAGAAGTGTTCAAACTGTGCGCAACGCGAGACTTCGAAACAGCTGTTGCAAGCGTTACTCCCATCATACAAAAGTTCTGGCGGCGCATGCCGAAAACCACGTAAGAGGCGTGAGACTGAATAACATGCATCAATAATACCTTGTTCAACAGGCACTGCCGAAAATCGTCTTTCATTTGCGCAACAGCAACGCGGTCGTGCGGACGCTTTGGACCACTCAATGACGGCACAATGCTTCCGAGATCCAGTTCGGCAATCTGCAGTGACATGAGGTGCACAAAAATAAAAAAACACAAATCTTATGAACAGTATGCTCAGTACAAAGCATTGCAAACACCGTTGGTCTCAACGCTTTTCACGAGCTTGGTAAATAAACTACTGGTGAAGTGACCAACGTTGATTGCAGCAACGAAAAGCACGAAAACTGTATGATGCAGCAAAACGAACCTCTGAGAACTCTGGGTCTTGGCTCTCATCCGTATAATCTCGGAACATTCCAGCAGCCTTCAGATAAGCTTCCACGTTTTCTATCTTCGCATCGCTGCGTGCTTGAAAGCACACCAAAGTCTCAGCAAGATGAGCAAATGCACATCAACTTAATGAACTATATGACCAAGACCACGAGATAACTAACTTACGAATGCCCATAAGTTATTGTTTTCATGCATTCAGTAGGAACTGCAAGTTCACAACCCACCGGTTTGCTTGAGGTAATCGAGACTAATGCGGTCAACAGGGAAAAATCCAACAGTAGCTCCGTATTCAGGGCACATGTTAGATATGGTCGCTCTGTCCGCAATCGATAACTTCGACACTCCAGGACCGTAAAACTCCACAAACTTTCCGACTACTCCGATTTGGCGAAGGTGCTGTTCAGCAAGAAACAACACAGGTTAGGTGTCACAGTTAAAAATCGAGTCTTACTAAAATCACAATTATCTTCTCTCACTTTTGTTATGGTCAAAACCACGTCAGTACTTGTAGCTAGCGGATTGATTTTCCCAGTAAGCTTGTATCCAACAACTTTGGGCAAAACCATTGACACTGCCTGACCCAGCATAACAGCTTCTGCCTCGATACCTCCAACACCTGCATTGAACGTTGGAAAAAATGATGAAAATACGAAGCAAACGCTTAGCAGGGCATAGCTTTAGAGCAAACAACTTGGCCAATCGTTTATATACTAGTCAGCTTTGATTTCAGTTTTTGACGAAATACATGCGGTCACTAGTTCCTGTTCACAACTTAAACCCAAACGACGAAGACTTATATCATATTGCGACAGATGAATGGTTCGAATAGATATATTGAACCACGGAGCCAATGAATATGAATGCAGGCGTTTCATGCATTAACCAATCGCTAGGTTGACGATGAGGTGATGATAGCCATGCCACACCCACTTTTCAGTCCCGTGTTTTGAACTAAAAAAAAAGACAAACAGCGCAGCTGCAAAAAGCGTATCTTCTTAATCATGACCGTTGTCAATCTGCAGTTGGTGCCCTTTGATGGAAATAGGTGACGACATTTTAGCCTGTCGCTGATAGTTATTGGTCCCGCATCAACCAAACCCTACCGACGTGCCTGTTTTATGATTGCGCACGACACCATCTGCTGCGATTGTTGAAATCGATTGTTTCTTATTGGAATCCACACCAACAGCTTAGAACTTTTCGGAGGGTTAATCACTAATCGTAATCAACCATTTAGACTTTTCAAGAACGCTCAAAGCGCGGGGCGTAAATGATCATGGCCCAGCAAACAACTGTATGTATTTTTCATGACGCAAACAAAAACAACTTTCACCATTTCAAAAATATAATGTACAGCAACTGAGGAAGTATAGACTAAAGACTACGGTGTACGTTACGCAAGCACTTCATGGTTTGGATATGCTTGCACTGGTTCTTCGCGCAAATCCCCAGTTAAACATTCAATCCTTTTTTCCCAAGTTCGTTTTCATGCTGATCGCGATCATTTTATTAAAGTTTGTCTGCGTTTTTGGCACTTACAGTGCGGACACCCGCACAAAGTTCATCTCCACGCCGAGCTAGCGTGTTGCGTATACTGCCCTTGCTTGCAGAAGCTTACTCCCTGCCGAATCGCTGCTCTCGTAAAGCCCTCGTCAAGTTTAGGATTTGTATCTTCAACCCCTTCGACTGCGTCATCCACAAGCGACAAAACACAAATGAAACTGAGCAAGGTATCGGCAGCCTACGAACAAATGGTAGTGCGATTCATTCTACAAACGCACAAAACTGTTTTCAAATTGGAATTCGAACTCCAGTAAGTGAGTGAAAGTAGATATTTAAACACAAAGTTACGCTCTCTACTTAAGACCCACGAACACTGTCAGCACTTTTCACCCAAAACACCTGCGAGATAACAGGAACTTCCGGTACTTACCCCATCCAAGTACCCCAAGACCATTAATCATGGTAGTGTGTGAGTCGGTGCCGACAAGGCTGTCTGGATAAAGCCAATCATCCGAATCGAAAACGACTCGCGCAAGATATTCGAGGTTGACTTGATGAACGATGCCTGACCCAGGAGGAACGATCAGCATGTTCTGAAACGCTTGAGCTCCCCACTAACAGTGATCAGAAATCAGTTTAAATTATTAGCAACATCACCCACAAAAAGAAAAGAATATCTATGGCAATTGCATGCTTTTGAACACATTGTTTCCTTCAGCAGACAGCTCCAGACGTCTCAACATTTACAAGGACTAAATACTATCTTCAGTAAAAGCAAAAAAATGAAAGATACTTTTTTTCGGTTTGCCTCTTAAAGCATACCTTGAGAAAAAGGAATCTTTCCTTGTTTCTGTCGAACTCTTTTTCTTGGTTTTTCAATGCCGCATCCCCACTGCATCACAATGTTAACAATACAGTACTTTTGCCTTGCAAGATTGAACCAAAGTGCAACATAACAAACACTACAAACTATGAGCATAATGACCGTCAACACACACAAATATTAAACGATCACAAAAATACCAACACTGAATAGACATGAATTGTCTCATTAATGACAACAACCACCTCCTGTTAAAATCCACTTGAATAGAATGATCAACAACAAGATCAACTGGACAAATGGGGTTAATCTTCTGAGGGTTGCCTCCAAGCGTATGCATGGCATCTCTCATTGCTGCAAGATCCACAACAGCAGGGACTCCCCTGACATAACCATTAAAACAATATTATCACATAAATTGAATCATTTCACTTGGCTGGTTCACAAAATGCTGTTGTAGCTGTGCTTAACCCTTATCATCATAGCTCACTGTACATAGTTTTCAGAACCTGGATTTGAATTTAAGAGCTCAGCAGCCATCAGTTCTATTCAAGAAGTAAAAGTTGTTTTTTTCTTTTAATCAGTAGTTTGTGATAGAGATAGCAGACAATAAATGTTGAAAATGAATTTAAAACTTTTGGTAACCCCCGCATCATATATAAACTACACCATTTTAAAATGTGATATCCTTTTATTGATGCAACTGTGATGAATAAGTGTTTAATGCTAAAGGCAGATAAAAAAAAATTTATACACCATACATGACAAAATCAACAACAGTTTTGTACAATACTTTGATGAAACATGTTGGACCTTTATTCATATGTATAACACTTTTTAAAGAATTTGTCACTGTTGTGATCAATCTAACCTTGAAAGCAGTGTGATATAAACGAATGTTAGAAAAAAACATTTCCTATCCAGAAATTTAACAGAATAATCACTTTTTAGTTACAAACAAATATACATTAGAAAAATTTTAGCACCCACACTTACGTAAAGTCTTGCAACACAACTCTGCCAGGCTTAAATCTAATTTCAACATTTTGCTCTGAAGACTTGCGCCAGTGCATGACATTATCAACATCTTCTTGCTTGATTTGAAAGCCATCACAGTTGCGTATGACTGACTCAAGCAAGACTCGTATGCTGAAAGGAAGGTGTCCTACAAAAAAACGATTATCAAAAATCACTTGACATTGTCACAATGTGCACACTGCATACAGCGAAAGCATCTTTCAAGATTTAGTTTACTAACAATAGTAATTAAAAATGTTTCTTAAGCCAGGTCAAATATCATTTGGTACCATTACTAACACACAGATATTGAAGTTAACACTGACGGCTCCAGGTTGTTTTTACCAAAAAAACAAAAAATAATTGATGAATCCCCTAATTAATAAATTATTGATTTTTGTTGTTTTTAGACCACAACTTTTGAACCAGAAACACTAGAAAGTCAATCAAAGGCTCAAAAGACTAAGATTGTAGACTAGTTCCAACAAAAACTTAAGTCAAAAAATACTCTCTAGCAGTTGGGGCCCAGGGCCAGGTAACTTGAGCCAAAATAGCCTAACAACTACCCCACTTATGGCATCACCAACAAAAAATCTGAAATCCAAAACTTCCCAATTTTTTCAATGCAATCTACAAGATTTGCCGCATCTTTTGAGGTTTGAATAGCTCTCTAGCACAATCACCTGGGGAGTTATGGAGTTGCAGTGGCAGGAAAATACGGGATTTCTAAATACGAATATTTTGTACAGCAGCGCTGAAGGGGTGTTAGGTAAAATTTCACAGCAACTTATGACTTCTGTACTCCATACATAGTGCAGTACAATGAAAAACAGAATACAGGGAAATTGAATTGATACTGATTGAAACAGTTAAGCGAATGTCTGGAATATATACCTAAAATTTCATCACTTGCAAACCGTTTCAGATCAATGTACTTGTACTGTTTGCCAGATAAAGTCAATGAACTTGCAGCTTCCTCAGCAAGGCCTACAGAATATAAAATAGAAATGTTAGAGAACACTTATTTCTAATGACTCTTTGTTGACAAATCCTAAAAGATCAACAAGCCTGGAGACACTTGACGCAGAAACTGACCATGGGTGCCGGCAAACTTCACCTCAAGGTAAGGTTTTCCTTAGTAAATAAAAAGTTGCCTTTAAAATCGTACAAGCATTATTACCAAATTAAGTGTTGTTTAATATTTTGTGCCTTTATACCATTTTCCCTCGACATGACATAAATCGAAACTCTTCGTTAAACAGTCAATCATGCTTCAATAACATATACTGTAATGAAATACAGCCCTGCACACAAGGTAATCTAGACAAGGAAAAAAACAAGACAGAAAAATCAGTTTTCAATTCATATGAAACACTGCCGTAACGTTGATTATCACGTATTCAAAAACAGACAGCGTATAATTTATAATTTAATGATGCTGGTGTATATAATGTTAGAAAGTTAGATTTTCAGGCATATCTCTGCAAAGTTTTTGCCCAAGACAACAAGCAGCATTATTGTGGAGACTTAGTTTTGGGATGGGCAGTTTTGCAAAAGACTGTCTTCAACTACTAGTGAACAAGATTTCAATGAAAACATTGGAGAAGTAGCATCCAGTATTCACCTAGCTGTATATTGACCTATAGCTCAAAACGCAGGGACTTGACTCGGAAATAATGAAAAATATATATACATTTATCTTCACTTCTTGTAATGTCAACAATGGTGACAAATCGAAAATTTATTTTTTCCTTGACTCTTACACTTTGTGCTTGTGCTGAATGCATTGGTTCATGAGTCATCTGATTTACTACCCACAATGCAGCAACGTTTTCATCCAAGTGCGAAACATTTGCTTTACAAGTACATCACACCTATTTTTGTTGGACATTCTTTTGGTGTTAAAGGTGAAATTGGTACTTTTTTACCAATTCACCATCGTGCATTTTGATTTAATCTCAAATATATTTTTGTTGTCATGCAAGCAGAACTCTTTGAATGAAACTTTTGACATGGTACAGAGTAGTAAATTAGACCAGACTCAGGCTAAGTTTGTCAAAATATTTTCAAGCTGATTTCATGCCTACCTTACTGCAGTAACTTCTGTGACTGTGATTTTTCTTAGACTAACTCTGTTTGCAAACACAGCTGCATTCTTTAATTCTCTGCTGTGATTAGTCCCACACTCTTTTTGAGAAGGTGACAGCGGTGAGGAAACTAGCACGCAATGGATTTGCCTCAAAGATATCAATCAATCACATGATTCTTGGCTTGTTTTTTGAGAAGCCTATAAGCTGGCTTTTCATGCCTAAAGTGCCACCGTGAATAGTTTCATATAGTTTCTTTTTTTCTTGAGAAACATTATATTCCACAGTATTACTGTTGACTAACATACTACGTTTGCGCCAGATTATGTCAATGCTTTGGTCAGGTGGTTGGTATTTTGGGTGCAATAAACCATGTACCTGCAGTTATACCCAAACACATTTTTTTTGTTACTCCGCAATTGTGCATATCTGAATTTCCTCAGTAAAATTAGTTTTCAAGCCTAAATCGGGCTTCAAAAATGAATGTCGGGCTTGATCTGGGTTTGGGCTTGTGAAAATTCAGGCTCCGGCTGGGTTGAGGCTTCAAAATGAGGCCCTTTTACAACTCTGTGTGGGTACGTATGCAGGGGCCAACAAGGGGAGTTTGAAAGGATACATCCTCCACCCACCAACAGTAAATATAAATCATTTTGTGAAGTAGGCTACACTAACTTTAGGCCAAATCCATTTGGTGCTGGTAGGATATAAAAGAAAATTTTGGTAGAGGTGGTGCTGCACGCATGATGCTCAGTAGCATCAAAAAGATTTGTAGCTTTTTCAAAAAACGGAAATGTGCAAGAAAAATATTTATCGTGTTTGTAACGTTAAGCTACTTGAACAACATCAAATTGCGCTGTAACCCACACTTCTTATAAAATGCATGAAAGTTGAAGTGTTCTACTATAAGCGTCATATGCACGTGCAACCAATACGATTCATGCTTTTGTGCACTCCAACTGACAGCTCTGATAAAACCCAGTTGATGTATTCTACTATATTGCTGTGCTTGTTTGTATCCAAATACGACATTAATGGAAGCAGGCTGAACTGCAGCACCATGTCCGGCAACAAAGTAAAGCATGATTAGTGTTGCTCTGAAAACACCTTTAGAAATAAGATTGGGAATCTGTATATATAAAACGTCACCTCTGCTCATCGACCCAATGACTATATTGGTTTCACACCAAGTTGTCCCCCTCACATCTTACACCAGAACTGTGCCCATGCAGACAAACATACAACAGAGTTTAATCTGTCACCATTCCAGATCCTACTAGACATGAATAGACTAAACTAAAAGCTGTGCGCGTGCTTAATTCTGTGTGCGCTAATGTAGTTAGAAGCCTCGCAGAGTAATCCATATAGCTCTGTGCGCAGGAGCATCGCTGAGTAATATGATCTGTGCTTCAACATTAAGGCATGTGCTAGCTACTCAGGGAACTACATGTGCTGCTCATTGCAATTGTTGTTGGTTTAGTATGTAATGCGATGGTCTGGTTACTTGCAAACATTTTTGGAATTTTGAATGCGTGCAAAAATCTCTGTTAAGGCAGTGGACAAAAATGCCATGTGACCAACGTTACATGGCTCACAGCAGTCTTCGAAATCAAACACGTGCAGTGCTCATAGTTAAGCTGCAAGTAGCAATTAAATAAATAGCACCGTTTACCACATGAAATTGGTTCTAGATGAGAAAACACAACCAGATTCATACTTTAGGCACACTTTCCATTTCTGAGAAAATTAAAGGATTTTTAGTGCATCTTATGGCCTGAAAATAATGCATGCAAGTATCATTTGGTGTTTAAAAACTCATATAAATATAAAAAATCACATTAACACTTTTGATACCCAGTGGAATGAGATTAGAAAATGTTTCAGATATCAGACGATTCAATGCAGTTGTTGCTGTGGTAACATTCATAAAGAACAGGTCACAATGTTTACAAACAATTTCAACGTGGCAGCTGTGGGATTAATTGCCATTGGTGACAACAGGGAATGACTGACGGTTTTAAATGAGAAAAAAGACCATGAAAACTTTTTATGTGCACTGTTGTACTCTCATGCAACTTTCTATTTCATTTTATCTATGAGTGCCATGTAGTGTGATCTTTTCAGAAAAATTTCCAGTTAATCAACCAGCGACTTTCACCTGGTCTACCAAAAACTTATTTTATTTAAAGTACAAACAATTACAGATCAAAAAGCCAAGGACAATTTTTATTTGGACACTTTCAGTGCGTGGCACTTGCAAAGCAGGTAATAACAGTTTGTTTTGCTATTTATTTCTATTGCTGGCAGTCACTGAAAATTAACTGCATCTGAAATACAGACAATTTTCACTGAAAATTCAATGACAGTTTGTTTTGCAATTTTGTCTATTGTTGGTAGTCACTGAAAATTAATTGCATTTGAAATAGACAATTTTCACTGAAAATTTTAGCACTACTGTGCATCACACCTGGGGCGATTACAGCACAAATATACTCTATTGTGAATACTTTTCACATGCTCGCTTATGAATAAACAACATCGCAATGTAATCAATTATGATTACATTGAAAGTAATCACGATTACAATCATGATTACATTTGTCCAAACATCCTCAGAAAGAACCATTTGCATGGTTTGATGTAAGTAGTCTACTGTATATGTTTAGATAACATACAATACGAATATATGCAATAAAACAAATTGCCAATCTTTAAGGATTAAGCACAGGAAAAAACAAAAATCACAGTAAACTAATTGTTTACTAATCTGTAAGGATTAAGCACTGGAAGAAAAATCACAGTAAACTAATTGTTTACTGAGAACTTTGTGCAGTCAACAAACCAGTGGCGTAATTAGTGGTTTGAGTCATGGGCAGTGTTCCTTCTAAGCTGAAAAAAAACGGCACTTATTTTGGACACCAGCCGACAACAATTTTGAAAAACAGCACTTGCAAATTTGGATGCAATTTTTTTCACTGGAGAAAATTTCACAAAAGAAAATTTCTTTATTTTGTAAAACATGTGCGGGACATATTTGCACGATTTTAAGCTTTTTTCAGGTCATAGCAAGGATATACAGTGAGCGGTAAAAAAAGTTCAAACGCAGTTTGGAATTTCTCCACCTGCAAGTTTATAAAAAAGTTCATAGCGATTTTTCACGATGTATGCGTCCAAAAACGAAGCTGTTTGCCGTGAAGTTCAGAGGCATTCAGGAAGTTTTCACCTTGCGAGGTTCATAAAAGAAGTTCTGGACGCATTTTCACGATTCATGCGTCAAAAAACGAAGCTGTTTGCTGTGAAGTTCAGATGCATTTCTGACGTTTTCACCTTACGAGGTTTATTAAAAATGTTCTGGGCGCATTATGATCACTTTTGCATCCAAAAACGAAGCTGTTTGCTGTGAAGTTCAGACGCATTTTAGAAGTTTTCAACTTGCAAGGTTTACAAAAAAATTTCTGGGTGCATTTTCACGATGTATTTGTTAAAAAACAAAGCTGTTTGCTGCAAAGTTCAGACGCATTTCAGAAGTTTTCTCCTTGCGAGGTTTATCAAAGAAGTTCTGGGCGCATTATCACCATTTTTGCATCCAAAAACGAAGCTGTTTCCCGTGAAGTTCAGACGCATTTCAGAAGTTTTCACCTTGCGAGGTTTATTAACACTTTGAAAACTGGCCTACGATGTATTCTGACTTCGATTTCAGCCTAAAAACAGCAGTTTTCGGTTGCCTTACCAACGCCCTAGCTCTCCCGCTGATTGCACGAGAGAACTGTTCAAGGGCTCAAACAGATCGTCCAATCTAGTAGATTCCACTCGAAAAAAATGTTTTGGTTGGGAGATGCGGATTTTTTGTGACTGACATCACACGTGAAGTTGTTTCGGGGTCATTTTGGCTCATGTTGCCTGGCCTAGGGCCCAACCGCTCGGCCAACATGTTTCGCTGAAGTTTTCATTGGAAACTAGACTCAAGTCCGAGTCTTTTGAGCCTTTGATCGACTTTCTAGCGTTTCTGGTTCAAAACTTGCGGTCTAAAATAAACAAATTAATTGATTAGTCAAATATTTTTACCAACTTACATCACAACTTTTGAACCCGAAACCCTAGCAGGTCGTACAAAGTATCAAAAGATTCGGATTGTAGTCTAGTTTCCAGTAAAAACTTCAGTGAAATACTACCACCTAACAGTTGGCGCCCAGGGTGCAATGTGCTAGACTGGCCGATCCGTTTCATAACTTTTGAACCAGAAACGCTAGAAAGTCGATCAAAGGCTCAAAAGACTCGGACTCGAGCCTAGTTTCCAATGAAAACTTCAGCGAAACACTTTGGTCTAGCGGTTTGGCCCTAGGCCAGGCAACATGAACCAAAATGACCCCAAAACTACTTTACTTATGACGTCAGTCACAAAATATCTGCACCCCTCAACAAAAAAATTTTTTTTCGAGTGCAATCTAGAAGACTGGCCGATCCGTTTGAGCCCTTGAACAGCTCTCTAGCGCAATCGGCGGAGGAGCTAGGGTGTTGGTAAGGCAACCGAAAACTGCTGTTTTTTAGGC
>Ga0210059_1001667_pt1 | contig 33886 bp, 23 predicted proteins | sample Ectturendosymbi2_FD_188042 | JGI IMG/M metagenome (GOLD analysis project Ga0210059, IMG submission 188042) | Ecteinascidia turbinata endosymbiont from Florida, USA - Sample 2 (SPAdes) (version 2) | ecosystem: Host-associated > Tunicates > Ascidians > Unclassified | place: Key West, Florida... | reverse complement strand
TCCCTTTCTTTGATGCTAAGCAGAGTGATCGACTTTTCCGAGCAGCGCACGCACGCGTGGCTTGCGTCGTCGTATTCCAACCAGAGGTCAGGCGCAAGCTTTCGGTCACCTGCGCTGGGTCGGCACCACCGCTTCTCGGCCTTCACCGCGGTTAGCAGGAGACCAGCCACGACGGCTGATATCGCCACCTTTGTTGCCATGTTTCGCGCTTGTTTCGTTTTCCAGACACGGCGTAAACGGATAAAAAAAAACAAACAGCACGCCTCTCGTTTCCGCTGAAGCAGATGCTGTTTTGGTGAAATAAATTAACTATCCGTAAACTGCTGCAATTGTTACAAAGCAACAACTATGAAGCCTGCCGCACCTGAGTTGAAGGCTGATGTTTCTAAATAAAAAGTGTAACCAGAAATTGCTTTTCATATTTAATGAAGTTGAGCCAACACAATGCGAGTTTTAAGAACCAGGCACTGCAATCCGTATCTCTTGGCGTCCTTGTAATCGTCAGCACCATGTTCTGAAGAAAACCGTAACGAATACACATGTCTGTAAATTTTGAGGACTGATTTTGTAATTTTTCGCCTATTTCACACGAGAAAACATTAAGGACAGAGACCTGAATACTAAAAAATTCAGCCTCTCTAAGGTTTTCATGTTATGAATCACGTGAATACAATCACCGTTTATTCGACGCAGATGCTTCGCAATAGTGCGTGAAAAAGCAGTTATACCATCACTGAACTTGCTGACAGTGACATGTCTCTGAGATCAGGCTTTTGCTCTTGCGTAAAAATCTGGACAGTGCCTGAACACATCAACAGTAAAGCTGAACTTTATGAGTAAACTGGTCATAGCAAGAACGGGCATTCCTCGAGCTGGGTTTTGATAAAAGTACCACCGAAGCTGGCAATTAAACTTGAAACATTACAAACAAATCAGGGAAGGAATGAACAACTTGCATACTCAATATATGAGGTATTTTATTAAGTAATATTTATGGTTTAACGAGAGAAGAGTCAAAGTATTCAAAGCATCAAGAAACATTAATGTATACAAATTCTCTATTTTTAAGTAACTAAAAGTCAAAGCATCACTTTTCTCCAACTTGCAGCTCTCACGAAAGACAAGAGTGACTGCGAACACGTGCTTATGACTTCTTGCTAACAACTAGCGCCTTCATTTGCCAACAGTCTGACTGAAGTGTAAGTGTTTGAATGATTTTACCAGGAGGTTTAAGTTTTCAGACCAAAGTTTCATGCTTTGCTAAGAACTCGGCAAACTTTTAACAAAATCACCGTTTCCAAAAATCATTGCAACCGCCTTTTTCCTTCTTTGCCAGCGCCTTGCAACTCGCGTTTTCGAAACTTTAAAAATGTTCACCGGTAAGCAATACCTAACTTTGGAGAAATCCTGTCGCCGAAATAACAGCTTGTAGTTCCTAGTCGCTTGCAACCTCGGAGCGGTTCTGTATGCAAACACAGCTGCTGGCTGAGCAGCAGTACACCGACAATACGCGCGTTAAGGATTGGATGGTTTTCGTTTTGGTCGCAACGACTGCAGCTTATTGACGAATGCGCGTTAGTCGTAAGCAACAAACGAACCGTCCTGAACAAGTCAGTGGACTAATACTGCCTGGCTAAGACGCAAGAAGGCGCCGGTAAGTGCCAACGCGAAGCCGGGTAGCAAAGCAAGTCGTTCTCTGTTGAAACGAGCGCAACTACTGTCGCTCGGGGTCTCAGAGACGAACAAGTACTCAAACGAGATCCGCTCCTAAATGTACGGATGCCCGACAGCGGAATTGCACGCAATAAACTGCACTGTACTTTGCAAACGCCTGACACGAAGAAAAACTGGTGTCGGTTGTTACATACTGTGGCACCAAGACGGAGGGAGCTTTTTTCCGTGCAGCCCCGCAGCGAGTCCTGATGCAAGACTTCAGAGACGCTGAGCTGCTTGCACGGTTCGCGAAAAACCCTTTGCTTGCCGCGATCTGCTGTTTCGAGGAAACTTGCCAAGCGGCTCAAACCCGCGCGAGTAGCATCTCGCTCCACTGCTTGCTCGTTGACAAACGTTACTGACAGACCGTGAGAAAAAAAGAACAGGGATCCCCGAAACGTTCTAAAGGCCATCATGCTGGTCGACTGGATTGAAATGATTACGTTGACCGCAGTGCTGCTGTGCCCGTTTTACAGGCCGCTCCTGTCTGGTGAAACGCCTCCGCAAGAGACGTGGAGCAGTGATCTGTCGTTTAAATTTTTAAATAAAAACAAAAAAAGAAAAAAAACTCCGGAAAAGCGACGAGTTCGACGGTGAAGCGTGTATCTGATTACAAATGACATTCGGACTCTCTCATTCTGTATCCCGTTTCCAAGTCATAGGGAATTCTCTTGACGGACACTTGCCCGCCGGGGCTGATGGCGGCAACTACCTTCCGAGCCCAGGCACAGAAAACATCACCTACGCCAAGACAACGTCACAAGGACGTGCTACGTGCCAGCAATGGCAAAGGCAAATTATGAAGTATACTACGCGCCGCCCAGTTAAGCTGTATCTGGCCAGATATATGAAATATCTACATACCGCACAACCGTGATCAAGTGACAAGAACTTCGTTCACAAAAACGTGCATCTGGGTGACAAGACCTCGAGCCTGTACCCTGCTTGACTAACTCAGCATACGTAAGAAAACAACATTGGACTTTCTGTAGCAGACAAATGCAATTGGCACGGATTGCCCACAGACAAAACATCATGGTAAAGGCTTGAACCAACCAACGTGCTGGGTGCAAAAATTTTTTTGCAACTCTTGAAAGAAAAATTTTTGAAGGGTTAAACAAAATCTTATAACCGCAAAGATCAACAAACTTACTTCAAAAACGAACATGCAGAGAAGTAAACAAAATCCAAAATAATTATTTCGGCAATCCATGCATGGTAAGATGTTAAAAACTTTTTAAAAGACATTGCTACTTTCGTTAGTTTTAGGGAAAAGGGCGGTACGACGAAGAAAGAGAAACGCAATCTTTCTGCGCGCTTAGATGTAGTCCACTGCGTACCGGAAAGGCCTGTGAAGTTTGATGTCAAAACTTCAAACAATCCACCCCGCTTGGGACGAAGAATTTTTTTGAATATACCAAAACTTTCACAAATCGACAACCGAAAAACCATAAATCGAAAACCGAAAAATTTACAAATAGAATGTACAACGATTTTCAGAAGATGTGCAGTTGCACCCTGGCTTTACATCAACGGTCGTAAGTCTGAAGGCGCTGCCATATCTGTCCAGAGGAATTTTGCTTGGCAAGGGAGCGAGCCACCGAGTGCTCGACGGATAAATTTAATTATTGAGAGGACAGCCATCTGGTGTGCAGGTAATTATCGGTATAAGAAGAAGTAATGAGCCATTCTTAACGTCTGACGCGATGCACGCAACGTTCTATCGAAAGACGACGACTCGACCACTCAAATCCATGGGCTGGGTGGAGTCAAGGGATCTTTGCTAAACTGTTGCAATGATTAATCAGAACAATCTTGTTAACAGGGGTTTGTGAGGAGGCTCAATAATTGTGGAGTGACTGTGATGATTTCACCATTTTATTTGTTGCCCCAGCTTAAACACCTGTTAATTTACCATGAACTGCATTGCAAAACGAAAACACGCTGCAGGATGAAGAGCTGAAAGACGAATTAACTACGCGAATACAATAACCTTCGGAACTGTTACATGTGCTCGATGTTCTATAATGTGCAGCACGTGATGTAAAAGGAGAAAGTGATCGTTTTCAACTGCATTCCGGGAAGTCTTTTCACTTTGGTCATATATCTTGACCGCATTCAAATTGTATTCACACACGGAAGACACATTTAGCAAAACTCTCATTTTTGTTCACTTTGGTACACGAAGAGTGGAAGTGCTGAATAGTCTTATAATGAAAATAACGGACAAAGAAAAAGATATAAACGACATTTTGTAGACGTTTCGGTAACTGCTGCTACTTTTTGTTGGTTTTCTATTTAAGACAATAAGAAAATACGGGAATTTTCTGCATAACTTAAGTCCTCAGCAATTTCTGTGGAGTTCGCAAACCAATACCCGTGTGAAATGGATACACTGACTCATAAAATTCTTTCTGCATGGCACCGACTGCACGTGTGTAGCTTATGGACGATGGCCCTTTTATGGCCAGGTTCCTCAATCGGCCTGACGACCAATTGGCGCATAACACGCGCACGGCAAACCTCGCAACAGAGCCAAGCAGCGCAGAGGAGATACAAATAAGAAACACCGCAGGCGATATTTCGCATGTTTTTTTCTTGGGGCGAGCGATAGATCAAGAGTATGTCTAAACATGAGCTATTGCCCACTGTGTTTCTATTTACAGAAAATGTGAAGTTTCGCATTCACTCCGTTTGAAATGAGCGAAGCATAATAGGCCTTCGACCTGTGCGCAGGCAACTAAACGATGTTCCTCTGACGTCGTTGCAAACACAAAAGTTTTTGGAAAAAGTTAGAAGCACGCTTAGTATTCGTTTCTACCACTAAAACACCTCAACTACTGTTGACAGCCTTTACGTTTATGATCACTGCATTTCTTCTCATCTCTGCCACCTGAAGGCCTTGCATGATGACTCTGCATCGCGCAAATGGATAAATACGATACCGGCCAGCGACCATATCAATTCGGACTCGCACAACTGTAACTTGCAAGTGGCCAGGGCACGCAGGTACATTCAGCGCGCTGTGTACTCTAGTTGTGCTAAGTTGAACAAATTTCAAAGCAGCGCCATGAAAACCAACTTTTTTCTGCAACAAGTCTCTGGGGCAGTTGCTTCGGCGAGTTTCTCCAGTAATTTTTCTTCTGCTAGATTTTAATGAGGCTGGCCATCAGTGACGCATAAAATGCTTAATGCCCGCATCAAAGCATGTCGTGTGCTCTATGCATGCATGGGGGACGCATTAATTTTTTGTAACCAGGAATAACTTCAGCCTCTCGGTTGCGAAAACCATGGCTTAGCCGCAACCACAACCAACTGCTTAATAACAATTCGAGTTTTGGAAAAGGCAGCTGCCCTGCTGGTTCGAAATGCAAGTCAGGAAAAAGTTTATCAAGGATGGGCGACGCTGCACAAGTATCATCGAGCAATTTGATGGAAACAATCGACGCGGCGGAAGGCGTGAGAAAGGAAGAGACATCAAAACGCGCTGTGAGGTCATCCGGGTTCTCAACAGGGGTCAGCAAGTCAATGAACGGTAACGAAGGCGTCCGGCTGAAAACTACCGCATGCGAGGAGGTCAGCCGTAGCAAACCGTGACTGGCTCCTGCGTCAATTCTATCGCCAGATAAATTTTGAAACAAAATCGCAGGCGCACCGCGGACGCGTCGGTCGTGCAGCGGAACGAACTGTCGTACAGCCACTTGGGGCTGCGGTCAAATATTGACGGGATTGCATCGTGGCAGTAGCGCAGCCAGCCTCAAATTTTGTGAGAGGCCAAATGTTTTGACTTTACGCGAGCAACAGTATTTACTGGGGCACCGCCTCTCATAGCACAAAACCACAAGGTATGCTGGAAACTTTTGGGGAGCACGGCTCCCTGGCTCCCTTTTGCTGCGCCTATGCATCTGCATCGTGGTTACCGAAAGGTACGATGCAAGCGCCATAATTGAATGAGTTTAGGTTACGAGCGTTTAACACGAAAAGCATTTTAGCTTTATTTTTGAAAGCCAAGATGAAGCAAGAAAACAGCACGTCATTCCAGCTAAACCTGAGGTTCTAAAAGGGCAGACCTAGCCGCGTCGGTCCAGGTATAGTTGAAAAGCAACTTCGGTTTCGCGATCGAATTGACCCAGACCCACGGTGGTCATAGTAAGCGGCTTCCACTGTATAACATACTTGTGATAGTCTTCGTCTAGAACAGGGTTCACAAATACATGTTATGGCGACCGTGCATTAATGTAAGCTCTTTGTCTACTGTGTATGACGATACTTAGTAAAAAGAAGGCCAAACAGATATGTGGAACCAGGGTAGGCTCAGTGTGAGGAAGCAGAACAGAAGCAATACCAAAAATGTCTTGAACTCATTGGCGGCGATAATTCATAAAAATGAACGTGATGCGGCCGGCAATAACAAAAATGTTTTGCACCCCCGCGTCTAGTAGATCTAAGCCCGATCGTGGATCACAGGGTTCATATAACAATGTTCATCGCTCAATGCTGGTTTGAACCAATGTTCCCAATCTTGAGGGTTTAACCTGGTGATCAGTAGTTGCATTGAGCGACGGAAAAAAACAGCCAAGTGCAGGTTCGTCCTGGAATCGAACCTCTGCTCTTTCGATTTCAAGCGTGGCATGGTATTCAGCACCACACCCTCGCCTAGCTTTTTAAACCTATTAAAACTGAAAGTTCGCCACACTCGCATGGCTTCAAGGTTTCGCTCGAGTTTTTTTTATTGTTAGAAACATTTTAACAAACACCAATTACTGCAAAATTTGTCTGCACAGGGAAAACAGTAGAGATGGCCACTAAGTGTATATCTGTTAGCAAACATTTGGCAACCCACGGTAACCTAACATCAACTTTGTCATGCGCTGGCCTCATCACTACAACCACACGGTCCTACCTGTGTACAACTCGGCTTTGCATCAGCCTTCCTTCCACGTTCCAACACAGCTGCCAAATAACACATGAAGTGCTACAAAATACCACAGGGTTGCCACAAACGTTGACTAAAATTCTCTAATGTTCAGCTTAAAATTCCCCAAATTTTCCTGGATTTTGCATTCATCAGTATATTACTTATATTACTTTCATCTACCTTTTAGAACTTTCAATGGCCTTTTAACAAGCAGAATAGTGTGTTACATTACACCAGGGTTTCTCAAACGGAGACCTCGGCCGCCCTTGCGGGCCACGAGCAGAGGCTTTTACTAATTAGCTCTGCCGTGATATTGCAAAACCCAAGTGTAACAATATTAATTATACGCCAGATGAAGGGGGAACGGGGCCACAAACCATGAAAGGTTGAGAACCACTGCATTGCGCATTTGCTATCTAATAACTTAGGAACTATTCCAAAATACAACAAATCAATCATACAAGCATAGCCAAATCACACCTCAAGAACCACATTGTGTGCAAATATGAGATAAGCAACAATCGTATTAAACTATGTTGTGATTATGTAAAACCAATACATTCCAATAACTACATTGCATACCACAGCATAATATGAATTTCGCAAAGCTGAAATACCATTAAGCTCTACTTTATCACTGAACCATGATTAGGGTCTACTTTTGATGCACTCTTTCCTGACGATAATAGTACAGGTAGGCCTAATGCTCCTCTAATAAGGAAAAATATGTAACTTTGCTGTAATTGTACACTACTTCGTGTTCCTGTAACTGACAGTAAATCACAACTGATTTTCACATCAGATGGAAACGCGTCACCACAACTTTTCCCAGTTTTATCTCGAAAGAATGCAAATTTCCTAAAAAATGCCCCGATTCCTCAAAACCCAAGATTTCCCCCAAGAGTTGCTGAAACTCCCAACCTAGGGAAAAATTCCCCAAGAACAGGGAACGCTGAAAATACGTTGAAAGTTTTCTCGCCGCGTCACATAAGGTCATCACAATCACCGCCAATCTTCGAAGTACGCTTGTGGTGACGTGGGGCGTGGCATTTTTCAAATGCCGGTCAGAGGGTATTGTAATAATCACAAATATGCCCCGGAGTGGCATAATAAACGAGGAACAACTTGCATACTGTTAAAAAGCTGCAGGCACTTTGCAGAGCAGAAGCAGCTTAACGAAAGAAGTTCGTCACTGGTAGATGAAAGCAGTGGGGTAGCCAGCCCAAAATTTTTTTTGGGCCCAAATCTTTTGACTTTAAGCGAGCAACAGTATTTTGTTTGGGACACTGCCTCTCTAAAGCACAAAGTGACAAGATGTGCTAGAAATCTGGAGGGGCCATGACCCCTCTGGCCACGCCTATGGATTAAGGTAGAAACATTGCCAGCCTTAAATCCAATCTTTAGCATATGTCACTTTGCCTCACTGGCCTCTGACCTTCGGTCACTTTGTCTTCAGTCTCAAATTCACGCCGTCCACCAACGTTTTGCAATATTTACGTTGTGGTGAAGCTTGTCAGTGGAACTCAATCTGACAGTTGCCAAAACCCCTAAAAATTTGAGTTGCCTCAGTAACATTACGCAGCAAAAAACGGCGTGTTTGTTTTGTTGACCTGTGATTGTTCTTGGCAAGGCGAATGGAAAACAACCAAAACCCCGGGCTCTGTTTGCTCGTGATGTGTATTAGTTGTATTATGAACAAACTTGTTTTTTTGTTTCAGAGTTTATATTTGGGCCATCATTCCAGTTTGAACATCAGTGTTTTTGACTCACTTTGGGTAAATTGTGATCAACGGACACTGGTATCTCGGCTAAAAAACGCGAGTTTTGTTCGGGTCAAGTGAGATTATTCAGTTCGACTCGTGGCGACGGCGTTTGCACGACTTCATCATGTTAGGTTATTGGATGTGACGGGGTTGCCAGAACACAAATTTATCCGGGTAGAAATGGTTTACGGTAAAATTTAACACAAGGGCAAAAATAGCTGCGGTTAGAACTCGGATTCGTACGCCGTGACTTCAGCAACCACACCGGGTTCACGTTTGAAGATTCATTTTATTTTCAAAGGCCCGCTGGCGGCATAGGTTGTGACGTCACACAGGAAGTTTGTTGTGCTATTCTGTGACGCATCTCGAAACTGTAAACGCGCAGCACTGGGTCGGCATGAGAAGAAAAACTGGACGTTTCGTCAAATTGAATGCACACGTGACAGCCATTTTTTTGTTTTCTTGACAAAACTATCCAGGCATGGAGTAAGCGGTGTTCTAATAATGCTCGATTCATTTGAGGAACCCGATTTATTCGGAAAATTATACGTTGCGTCTATGCTACCACGTTGCAGTATGGTATTTCAGTGAAGTATTTAAAAAAATACTGTGTAAATAAATATCAGAGGTTCATTTGTTTCCGGTATCGTATCGAGAAAAAGTAAACTGAAGGATCTTCGCCCAAAATGAAAATACACAAGACATGAGATTTCAACATAACCTTATTGCAGAGGCAAAAAAACTTTGGTGCACACGTAAAATTTGACACGCATCGGCTCTTTGCGGTACCAGCTTGAGCTTCCCCCTTGGCTTTTCATGTTTTAACAAATGCAGGCAGCGGCTCTCGTAAGTTGAACAAGCAAGAGTTGTCTGAACATGTACTGGTCGACTATTACCTTGAGGGTGCATACACTTCCGGAATTATAAGTGAGCAAGTCGCCAACTGATTTAAGCGACAGATGACTAAGCCACACAAAATTTCATGCAAAGTAAAGGAGTGCAAGTAACGACACAACTTACACAAGGCTGGAAGAAAACGTCAGGAAAATGCTTTTACTGTTTAAAGCCGCTCAATAACCTAAAAGTTTTCCACAAGTTAGCAAGTGTAAAAGTGTTGCTTATCCGCACGTTGCACGATTGGCAGCCTTTTTGAGAACGAGCAGTAGTTAATGAGAACACAAAAGACATCAGGTTCCGCTGCAATCTTCCGTGAATACGACAATTTTTAAGCACGCCGAATTTACCAACAGCGTCCTACGTTCTGAAGAATTTGAAGCTTTCGCTACACGTCTGCGCCATGCAACTGAAAGCGTGATTGTTGTGACGTATGCGAAAGGGAGGGAACTGAATCATGTTCAGACTGAGCGATTGCGCCGATTTGCGGCTGGTTCCTGCGAAAGATAATCGCAATCGAACAAAAGTCTAGATACCGCAGTTTGCGTTTCCGCTCTCCCAGCGAAAAATCGATCGAAATCCAGCTGTGAATTCAATTGGATTCAGTTTGGCTTGGGCAAATGGCAGAGCACTGCATTGCGAGCGTGCCGATTTTGCTGCCCGCTGAGCAAAGCGTTTTCCGAAACAAGGCCATTAACAAACAAAGCGTATGTCGTGGCAAAGAAAACAAAGTTAAAAGCGGAGTCTCGGGCGCAATACCAACATGAAAAGTTTCCGAACCGCTCAGGTTTCGTTCTAACAGCCAAATAGGCGAGGCGGCTTTTGGCGTCGGTGTCCGATAAAAATAAGCGCAGTATTACTGATAACCTAATATACGTCGGAAGAAGGTCGTGTTCCGTTACATTAAAACCATGTGATGGAGGCAGAACGCCTGTTCATGCAGAGCACTGGACATCGCAAGCAAAACTAAAAAAGCTTCCATCATGAACGTGGTGATGAACCGTACGACAGATTGTTGTTGTATTTCTGCGTAACAAACGGTCTTTGTAATATCTGGGGAATGGGAATATCAATACTCACGAGCTTTATCGTCTCGTTTAAGCACGGTGAAGATTGTAGTTCCTTATAAAAATTTTTCTGGAATATTTATGTCGCCAAAGCAAACAGCTTCACATGAGAATGATTTCACTTGTATCAACACAGAAGCTAGGCCGCCGAAAAAACATTAGCTCACTGGAGTCGGATGTTATTTCATACCTTAACTTCCATAATCACGGTCAAAAACAGACGAATGATACAGTGTAGCATCTTTTGAAGATGGCCGTCGAAATGTCACGATTTTTTTCTCTTCCATCAGGTGAATGATTGCGTGACTCGAGTCAACGACTCGACTCGAGTCACGAGTTTTAGTAAAATATTCGAGTCACGAGTTTTAGTGGAAGGTTGGGTGTTCGATTCACGTGTCGCTGAGCGAATCACCGCAGGGTTGGACAAGAGCGTTCACCCCAACCGCTCCGGCAAGAAGAAGCTAATTTCAGGATTCGGCCTACCGCCAACTGCCGTCATCAAAAATCAAGAAAAAAATAATTGTTTACATCACATTGATTAGTGGTAGTAAACGATAAATAGAGATTTGAAATGTATGGTGCTCCCAAGTAAAGGGCAACGTTTATCAAGTGATGTTGGATGGCAGTGTGACATTGTTTGCAAGCAATACATGCGAAATATTGCAAACAGAAAAATGCACTCAATACAAGAATGCAGCCGATAAGTCACAGTATGTATGTATAGACAGCAACGCAAGCAAACAATAAAATAGCGATTTAAATGAATATTCCCAAGTTTCAAGTAATAAAAATTAAGCCACTAAACATAATGATAGACGTTACCCTGCCTACAAACTTGTGCTGTAGTTGGTCCGAAGCCTAAGATTGTCAACTCATGAGGCATCAATTTGCTTGTTTTGACAGTTGGTATTTCATACGTTAAATTAATTCAAAAGGCGTGGCAGCAAACACTTGTATCAACAAAAATTCTGACTGCTTACTGCTTTACTCTAATATGAATATTGTTGAAATATTATGTTGATGTCGTTCTCAAGCAAGTAGTTCACTATGTTGCAACTGTGATTATTATTTTTGCATTCTTTGCTTCACAGCATGAGTACATGCCAGTGACCTGCATGCATGAAAGCTGAATTCACATATTTAAGGCTGACATGCAGTTCTTTCTACGTTTTTACTTCGACATTTGTAAGTTGACTAAATCATGTGGACATCATTGCTCTGCGCACATTGTTTTCATGAGCTACTGTTTTGCACATTGAGAGCTACTGCAGGCTTTTTTGTCCTTGAATGTTTATGTTATACAGGAGTTCAGACGTGCTTGACCAGACACAGGTTAACTTTTCTGCAACATGGCTCCGTAGCAAATGAACTCTGCACATGAAAAGTCAGTGGCTTGAACGCTTCTGACGAACGAGGAGGTTGTAAAACGTAATGCACGCAAACGCAGACACGTAATGCCGACAAACCAATTGTGTAGCGAAGCATACCTTGCTGTATCAAAGTTTTTACTCGGGCGGGGGTTCCGACAGCGAAGTGCACGACAGCGTCCAGCACAGCTGCTTGCTGTTCGACTTTCAGGTGACGGGCAAAAAGTTTTACAGACCTGAAAATAAAAGGCGGTGCATATTTTTTTACTGTTAACCAGGTTTTAAACTGAAGAAAGCAACAACGAAGGTTCCTTGACAGTTCACATTCACTGACTCAATCATCTGAAAGGCCCCCGGAGCTATTCGCAGATATATGACGGAGTTTCTATTTATTTGTGTGCAGTGGCGTATCTATGCAAAGTGGCGCCCATGGCAAAAGTCAAATGTGCGCCCTTTTTAATAATTGAAATTTTAAATATAGACCATTTTCGAAAGATAAACCATAAAGAAAATACATTTTCTAAAACGGAAAATATTGTGTTTATTTTTGCTTTAAACTTTTCAGCAAATAAAATATAAATTATCCATAAGGACCACAACATACTTCTATACTCATTTATTTTCATTATGATGAACATCAAAACATTTAAATAACCTTATCGTAGTCTATAGGTCTACACAGTATTGCCTGACAAAATGGTAGATCTTACAAAAAAATCAAATAACATACTGCAACTGCAAACGAAAACTTTTCAAAATGAAACACATTCAATCTGAATTGTGTAATAAACTACTTAATGTTAAGTCATGTATCTATTCTGTTCGAAAAACACGATTCCATCGAGACACAGACATATCCAGCCTTTTCCGTTTAAATTACACAAAAGTGCTAATTAAAACAAAACAACACTTTCCGTGCCTTTATCGATGCAAAGTCGTCTATGATTTCATCAAACCAAGCTTTTGCTGTTTTATCCCTTTCTATTCTCATCAAAGCTATATCACATAACCTTCCCTGACTTGTTCTTAATCAATGAGGCCCGGAGGTATGAAAGGAACAGTTTTAGTTTACTGAAAGATCGCTCACATCTGGAAGTAAATACTGCAAACTGCCATTATCAGCATTATTTGCAAAAAGCAATTTGAAAAATGTCAGGAGGACTTCACGACGTGATAATTTTAAGTTACACCACTTGAAACTAGCATTTTGCAATCTAGTTCTCGTAATCGCTTGCCACCTACCTCTGAACTGTGCGCAGCTTCTAAATTGTCACACGAAGATTTTAGTTTCTCACAGTCAGGACCTTCTCACAAGGCCCTGGATATCGAACAGAAGGCCAAGTTTGGACAGAAAAAGCTAGATCTAAGCAAGACTAACAAATCTGTTGCATGAGTTTAAATTTTTGCTAAACTACTACGTCAACGATACTAATTGCTAATTTTTCAAGGACTAACCAATGTTCTCTACCTTACTCTTTGGACTGGAGCATTGCATTTAGCCTATTTATCCGGCACTCGTGGTCATCGAATAAGTTTCATAAAGTCGGAGTGGGCCGCATTAAAGTCAGGGGTGAGGAACCTATTTACTGCCATGGGCCGCATGAATTGTGCATTAGCGCTGGCGGGCGGCAAAATCAATTATTTTTTTCTTAAAATTCTACCTTCCTCTAACTATGAGGAAGAGAGGCTTCTCTTGACTTACTATCTAAGTACCTGCTTGTCATGGAGCTTCGTTATGACGCGATTTTGTACTCTAACTTGTATAACGAAAATTATGTAGCGGGCCATACCAAATGTTCACGCGGGTCGCAGGTTCCCCAACCCTGCTTTAAGTAATTTGTAAATCTGTAGGACGTCAACAACAGTTATTTGCGTAGCAGTCAAATTCTCATAGCCGCGGACTTTAACTCGTCCTGACTAGTATCTTCATGCGTGAAATGCAGCAGTGCGGACTGACTTATCCTTTCTTATAGCGCGAGAAGGACGAGGCCTCGTAGATTTGGCAAGCGAGCGTTCTTGTTCTGTCACAATGCCTGACCCTCGTGTTATGTCATGTCGCAAGCACTGGTGCCACTCCTGGTGTTTTTTCCACTAGATCTAGTGTTTTTTCATTTCATCTTGTGCGTTCTAGTGTTTTTCATGGCTATCTAGTGTTTCTTTTGTTAGTGAGCTGAATGTAATTAGTGGCACAATTTTATGTAATTGCAACTGTAATTGAGACCTTTTGATTTCGTGCATTTATAATTTGCCAAAATTCTACCTAAGGCTAATTAGTTTTTAAATTACACAAGACCATGTAATGTTTTGAGTTAAACCGTTGCGAAGTCCTTGTGGTCATCTGTTGAAAGTTTCTGTGACCTGTACAAACAAACACAAGCGTTGCTGCTATCTCCCGTTTTCGTTGTCTCTGGTTTTAACGAGTTGTACAATGCCTATGGTTGGCATTGAAACGCATTTTCTGGGCATTTCCACTGTGTGTAAGTTTGCTTATGTAATCCAGTGTTTTTTATCATGAAATCTAGTACTTTTTCGTAACAACGGAGTGGCAACACTGGTCACAATACTGTTGCGATCGGAAATCCCGAGCGGCATGTGCGCAAAGCTTCGCACCGTGGCAGCAAGCAACAATAGAGATCACCCGACGAGATCACTCTCGTCGTTACCGTTAGCAGGCACAATCAACTGTTCAACAGGTTCACAAGTATTATTCGAGGTCACCCACCAAGATCACTCCATCGGGATCACTCTATTATTGCTTGTTCGCGCCACATACATATATTTTTGTTCTTCGCACACATCCCGTTCGTGGTGAATCACACAATCAACGCAACACCACCGGAGAGGTTGCAACAGTACCGCAGTTTTGTCATAATGCTTGGAGGTGCTGGCGTAACACGCCCAACGTAACGATTTAGGTAAGGGCGCGGTGTTGATGTAGCTTTGCAGTTTATGCATGCATGGCGCAGGGGCACAATGAGGAGGGCACAATTTCCCGGGCGCGGAATCACCATGGGGGCGCCGAACCACTGCGTGGGGCGCCGAAAAGGTCCAACAATGTCACAAGTACTTTCTTAAACACAGTAGCCTACATTTGCTTCCGAAAGACCTCAGGTTCGAACGTGGGGACGTCAGACTTGCTTATGGTCCCGGGCGCCACCTAACCTCGTCACGTCCCTGGCATGGGGCGCAAAACAGAGGTTCAAGAAACTATACATAAAGATTTTAATTTTTTCCAAGCAATTTTTGCGCCCCCCGTCAAAGTGGCGCCCATGGCACGTGCCATGCCTGCCATATCCCAGATACGCCACTGTTTGTATGCTGTGTAATGGCAGGTGGAGAGGTCACTTTTGCTTGACACACATTTTGCAACCTGGACAACAACCAAGTTTTTCACTTCCTGTTTGCGCTTGTTTTCGAAATGCAGTGCGATCATCATCAGCACGCATGGACAAGGTCAACTTCAGAGATATTTCCATTCGCCTCATGCAAACATCACAAGCAATATTTCAGAAAATACTGCGCGGTGCTCGCGTGGGTCTCCAAATCAGCATCAATAGAGTTGAAAATGTCACCACGGCGTTGCTGAATCGCTTGTGAGCTGCTTCGCCCAAAGTCAGGAAAAGTACAAACGGCAACAAGAAATTACCATCATTGGGCGAATAACGAAAACTCTGCAGAAAACGCACACTTAAATTTTTGCAATAGCTTTGAATTCTGTTTTACGAAGAAGACGAGCGGCCAATTTACAATTGTAAAATACATACAAAGGTTAAAAATATGCGGAAGTCGCAGTTGAAAATAAAAACCATACGAAACAAAGCTAAAGGTATTTAAATCAACCGCAAAACTAGTGTCAGTTGTAAAGCTTGTTGAATGCGGATGATGTACGTGGCGTACGTTTCTATTTCCAAGTAACGTAAAATTTTGCAGCACAGCACCTGCCCAAGTCATTGATGGACAAGCAAATCAAGAAAAAGACCCTTAGCAGGGAATTTTATCTCAAACACAGGCAGGGTCGCCCACATTCTCTAAAGACGAACAAGGCATTCTCACTTGCAACTGGTTCCCTTGAAATCGCTCGCCTTCGCGTTGAGGTCCGTCGCTCTCTTGGTGTTGCCGCACAACATGATTATCAAGGGCGACCTCTTGTGCTTGTGAGGTTGCAACAATCGCTGCCACTTGGGGGCAACTGCATCAAACACGGAGACGTTTCACAGTGCGAAATCAATCATTTTGGAATAAAATTGTGCTTCATTGGACGGATTGTGAAATGGGCGGTCATCACAGCGGCACTGTGGGGAGATTATCGTTTGCACAATTGTAGGCACGTGCCCGCTGGAGATCCTAAGAAAAGTTCAGGAAATTAAATGGAGCAACACATTAGCATGGGTACCACAAGTAAACAACCTTATCAGTTTAGACAAAACTCACATGAGTTCTAAAAACATGTTTAGAACATCAAACGTCTGATAAATACTTGTTTTATGGAAATGCGTCACTTTTTCCTGCAAAAATATGCATTTTTAAAATTTGTTACAATATTTTGTATGCGCCTCAGGGAAGGTGAATTTATTTTTGAGCGCAACAGCTGCAAGCCTGTTGTTAAAGAATAAAAAAAATGGCGATCACCTACCTTCACGCAGAAAAGATACAATTGTGTGAGTTTTGCTGAAATTAAAGGCGGAAAAATGTTCGTCTGAAAAAGAAATATCATACAAATTAAAACACAAGTGCCACAAATAAGCCAAACGTAAGGGTTGCTGGCATGGACTAGCTTCCAGAATGTTGGCAGATATTTTTTACAATGTCAGTGTTCACAACTCGCGCCAAGTGGCGGAAAATGTGTGTTTGCAAATGCCAAGATAATACAGCGATCAAATGCCAAATGTTTTACAGGGGACGCTCTACGGTAAAGGCTAGGTTGCGAGGTTTCGCGCGTTATAAACGGCTTATGGGAGATCATTTTAAAAAGCTTCAGCGCGTTTCACCTTTTGTGAAACACGCAACAGCGGATTCGAGAAACAGCAACGCATGACATGAAAGACGATATACAGCCGTCCCTCGCAGGTATTGCTTTATGACTTCAGACGAGAAGCACCTTGGCGTGAAATTGCAGTTCCTCATAATAACAGTGCTTCAATCCAGCACTGCAGGTAGAACTTGAAACAGAAGATTTGTAGTGTGTTGTTCATCGCGTCAGTGAGATTATAAACAGCGGAAGCGCTTTACACTGCTTTGGGTGTTGCAAGGACTACAGCCACCTTGACAACTGTAGCCCGGGAAACTGCCACCTGCCACCCGGTCCTGTGCCACCTAGGACAATCGCTATCCATGACAACTGCCACCCGGAAGACTGTCACCTAGGAAAATCGTCACTTGGACAACTGCTCCCTGTGTTTGATGCCATTAATTCCATTTGAACTTGACAAGGTGGTGCATTAATGTCAACAATGAAAGCACAGATGTATGCCACAACAGTTTCTTGTTCCTCTGACCACTTTAAAGAACCTTCACTTCAACTTTAATACTTTCGGGTGGAAAATGACGTATCGACGGATGTCATCAACTCTTCATAAACATCTTGAGTCAGTGCAATCCTTAATTTTTTTATGAGCTTTTTCAATTTTTTCTCAGCGCAATTCTCTCATGCACATTGTTGAATCCTATTCATTCCACACACGCAAACACGTTTAATTCCGTGCGTTATAAGTTCCTATGCATTGCTGTACCTTAACTTTTGATTTGTGAGTTACATGACAGCAACTGAGCAACAGCAATGTTGCAACGGACTGTTGCTGCACCAGTGGCGTAGCTAGGCCAAATATTTTGGGGAGGCCAAAATGTTTGCTTTTAGGCAAATAACACTATTTTGTTTGGAAAAATGCCTCTCAAAGCACAAAACGACTGTATGTTCTAAAACTTGGGGGGCATGGCCCCTTTGGTTCCCCCTGGCTGCGCCTATATGCTGCACGGTATTGAAGAAATACCGTAGCACAGTGGTTCCCTGCCGCATTGTTGCGAGGAACTCTTCTACGTGCCGCAACGCGACAGTGCAAACTGAATTGACAGCTCGTATGTGATCTGCATAACGCATTATCCAAGGTTGCAGTTGTCAGTGTTTCCGATACGGCTCCGGACGCCCCGCTGACGACGAACCAGGAGTTGCCAAGTGGCCCGTGCACTGCTCCGCATGGTAACTCCTGGGCGCGAAAAAAAAACAAACAAGGAAATAAAACTAAAAAAACAACAACAAGGAATTGCGATAAAACAAGGAATTGCGCCGGGCGACTTCTGGCTCGTCTACAGCGTGGCGCCAGAAAGCTCATGGAACATCACAAGCAACGTTCCCAAAGAACGTGACTGGGCGCTTTCTTCCGCAAAAGTTACAGCATTTTAACTACGGGGCAACATTGTCCGGTGCGTGGATGTTTGCGATGGGTTTTGAAGATCTTACACCGAAATAAATTTGCTTATTCAGTATTATCAGGTGGGAAAAGCTTTGCCCCGGCGAACTACAAAAGTCCAACACCCAACGAACGCATTACCATCAGGCGATTCATCACGATTTGATGAATTTAAAATAAATGTTGATGCAAGTGCGGATCATCACCTTTCACTGAAAGATCGTCTTCTTCTGCAGCTGACAATTTATCGAAATGTCGCTTCAGCATCATGCGCAGGGAGTTTGCGTCGCCACCTACTTCCGAAATGATCCCGTCCGTGATTTTCTGTGCGGTTGAAACATTTCAGTGAAAATACCAGTCAGCGCACGTTTGCCGAAATGTTACTGGTAGAATGAGCAAGTTGCATAAATCTGCGTTCATGAAAAATTCAACCGTGAGTAAAAAAGTTTTACGACTTTTTCCGAAACAAAATTTTCGAAAGCCTTGATTTGCCAAATACTGTAACTATACACGGCTTACGCAAATTCTGTGCTGTGGTAATTACGCAAGCGTTGTCACAAATGAAAAAACACAGTTGTTATTCGTTGTAATTTCACAACAATTACTTCTTTGTGACCACTGCGCTTGTATGTCTCATCATCTGCTTTGTCGTTTAGTAGTAATTAGCAAGTTCTGAACAGCGGTCATTTAAACCGCATTAGCGTAAAACCACGAAATAACATTTATTTCCACGTCAAACCCCTGATGTAACCTCAGGTAAAGGGGAATGACCCAGAAGTGGGCATTTCTTCGGCGAAAAAACATACTCGCGTTTAGTGTGAAACGAACTGCGTTACAACCGCGAACATGAATTATTCACACAGATCCTCATCCTAGTCAAGACCTCGTCCTCTGCAGCGCAGTTCAGGTGGCCTTCGTCAAGCGAAGCGTGGTCTGAAGTTCTGCGCAACGACAACTGAGCATTTTCCTTCGCAAGAGACAAGCGAACATTATTCATGTTTGATCAGAGAGGAAACTGCAATTTCCTCGCGAGCGCGTGGAAATGCATTGCGCTTCGACTAATACAACTTTTAGTCAAAGCATGCGCAGCAGGCAGAGGCCGCATGGAACTGTACACTGGCACAGCTGCCAGATAAGCTGAGACGAAAAAAACAGGCTCAGCATCAGCGCGAAGAGTATGTTTGCTGAGAGTGCGAACACGAAGTTGTGCGTTTGGTTGCGGAAAGACACTGCGCTGTAGCATTTGCTGGAGAGAGCATCGCTTGAGCAAAGCAAACACGAAAATGATTAATCTCTGCTAACAACAAGTAACGATCAGAGCATGAACGACTGCGCGCAGGCGTGAGGATTACGTCACTGGAAACAAGAGCACAGTTGCTTTCCAGTTCGAGGCAAACCGCTTCTTACAGTTGCCTGGCGTGGTTGTTTTCAGCGGAAGATTGGGCTGTAGAATGATGCAGGCAAAGAAGGCAGGAACAGGGTGGTGGGCCACGTAATGACGTGGTCAGTGGTCGAGAGTGTGATTTCGAGTGGCAAGTTGAAAATAAGCAACAGCGCTTACCGGTAGAGTATCCTGGGTCGGGAATAAAACTAACAAGCCCTTTCAACAGCGACTCCATACAATGTCCTTAAGTTTGTGCTGTGAAAATTTAAATCACAGAGATCTTAGCGGATACTTTAAACGGCAAAAGCGGTCATCTTGCATTAAGTTGTGGTATTCATGCCTGAAGGTTGTTGTTTAAGTGTTAGTGGTATAGTCGGGCGTTGTTGCAGTTAGACAAATGTGCACCATACTCCAAAAATCGGCAAAATCTTTTCATCGGATCTCACTATCGGTAGAAATGGCATTCCTTGAGCAATTAAACTGAGCGTTGCTTGCAGTCCAATTTTGCAGTTCGATGTTAATGCACAATAGTGTATTTAGCTACTAACGATGAGATTTATAGCTCCACAAAAGTACCATTGCATTTCGCTTCGTTGACAACTTCCGTAACTTAGCTGTGTGTCTGAGTCTCTGAGAATTTACAATGAAATTACAGTCAATCAACAATCGATCACAATGGAGATAGAAAAATATAAACCGTGCACGCATTCACTTTGCGACTGATAATTTCTTGCGAAAACTTATTTTGTTGACAGCCAACAAGTATAGTAATGACCCCATGCGCTGGCACGCAAATGAAAACAACTACTTTATTTTTACGTAAAATTCCAAATTACTTCAGTTTCACGTAAAATAACATTCCCAGCGGGTTATTTCAGAACGACATGCGCCAAGTTCAAGATTGAGAACAAGTAAAGTTTTACGGTTTCACGGGAGACCGTCACTTGGTTTAGAGGTCAAAGACTGACGTCATGACCGAAACCAAATCTTGCGGCAAGCTGCTGACCTAGACTAGAGAACCGCTGCAACAGTTTCTTGTAAACAGCAGTTTTGGCACCCTGTGACTTTTAAATACACATGAACATTAGTCGAATCCAAAGCAGTACCACTGCCAAATAAACTCCCCAAAACTTTCGTTACTAATCTCCGAAGTTGAGACTGTCGGTCAATTACATCGAATGTCTGAAGAAACAAGTTCAATTAACGAACTAACTTCTGAGAGCAACTCAACCATCAAAATCATCACCACGTTTTCATAAGCAGTCAATTTGAAATATGCGACGAGGCCGTAAACATATCGCACATAATGCTTCAATAGGTGCCGACGTACGGACTTTAGTCGGATGGACGTTGGACCGGAACGATGACATTTAACGCAAATACATTTTTTTAACATCTGCAATTCTAGTACCTCCAAGTCCAGCAATTGTAATAAGACCAATTTACACTTAAACGCAAATGACAATGCTTGTCAATCAGGCCAGCTTAGAAAGCTCAAGTCAGTTTTCTAATTATCCGTAGCCGATAAACGTGCATACAGCTGTATGATAGCGTCGTTATTTGTTGAGGGTCTTCGACAGCCACGAGTTAAATTTACTTTCGAACCAGGTGCGGGACTGCTGCGTAAGGCGGAGTGCACTGGAAATAATGTTACAAGCCACGGATTTCGTTGAGGCAGCATTTTGCTTTGGTCATGGTTCCCAACAAGTTGCCGTGTGAAGGTGCGAAAGGCAAACAGGAAAAGCCAAAACAAATAGAAAGCGTATCTTTTCATTGCACTGCACCCTGACCAAATATGTACTTGAAATGGACGGATGACAAAGCAAAAATCCCAGCTGTCAAAATATTGAAATCTGACTTGATTATAAACGTTAGAAAAGAAATGTTACATCAGCCTCGCTTTCACCCAGATGTCGCATGTGGTCTGCAGCGAGTACCTTTGCTGTTTTTGTGACACGCAGGCCAAGTGGCAACTTATTACTTGGGTAGTGGATGCTGTAAACGCGGCGACATCGCGAGTGGACCTTAATCTTGTTTCACGTCATCAACCCATTAACATTGAGTTGAAAGGCAAATACGCTGCAATACGCGCGTCTGAGCTGCAGAGCATAACTGCAACTCACCACAAACACCAAATCGTTAAAACAAGAAATAAACAAAAAACTAACAACCTACTAAGTTTTTTCGAAACCCAGCTGATTACAGCTTCTGATGTCCCTTGTGATACGCAGGAAAATTTGAGTGTTGCTACGTGAGCAATTATGTTCCATCGCATGCATTGCCCATACACGTCGTGCAGCATGAAAACGAAGAAATGCAAAACTCATTCCGAGAAAAATGATCCAAACAACGGGAACGTATACATGTTAATGCGCTGACAATATTGACTGACACCGCTTTAATTATCAATTCGCTCTCACCAAAATTAGTGAACCCCCCTACACTAATGGCGCGTTGAAATTTAGGGCCGTGTTTAGAAATTTAACGTCGTATTTAGAAATTCAACGTCGCATTTAGTGGTTTACAACAAAACCGTTACATCAAAAAATTGGCTTAGAGAAGCACAAAAAAACCCACCTTTCGTTTTCGTAGCTTTTTCTTCTTTTTTGCCGGTTCTCCTCTGATCATTTCCTCGTCTGTTTGAAACTTGCGTTTTTCTGCAAAAACAAGCGGACGGTTCGTTGAAGCCGCAAAACTTCAGTCGGTTCAGCAAAACCTCACTACACAAAACATTCACGGCTTCCGCCTGTGACTGCTGAAAAAACGACAACAAAAGAGTTATTTAGAAGGCAGAAAAACAACGCACGAGGTCTTACGAACGAACCTTCACGAAGCGTTTACAGAAAATCGCTCAGCCAATACATCACTTTAGGTGACAACTTGGCCTACGCAATTTGTCATTGTCGCAGTCCTAGAATTTTAACGTAATTTCTGCTGCCAAACACAATCGGCCAAGTTTCACAAAATTTCATTGCCTGTGCTGTTGAGAACAGCTTGTCGCTTGACCACGAAATATGCCGTAAGCCTTTTCTTACGTTTTTGAACACAAGATCAACTTTTGTAGCAGACAAGAGCGAACAATTACGCAAGCATGTAACGACTGCACAGGGATCCGCAAAGATATGACAAAAAATATTGAAGTGGAACAAATACATTGTACAGCATGTACATGGGCGTCCGTAGAAATTTTTCCAAGGGGGGCAAAGTCGACATTTTGCGCACTTTAGAGGGAACACCGGTTGAAAAAATGCGCTTTATTAGCAGCAATGCTTCTTTACACATGGTATAAACCAGGAGTGGGCAAACGTGTTCAAGGAAGAGTCATTTGCAGAAAACCAAAAACACCAGAGAGCTGCAAAACCAGTTTGTAGTGTCAATACAAATACGATAAAGAATGCAGGTTTTACATTAAAAGATGTACGGTAATTGTCAGTATTAAGTTTTTGTTTGATATTTTAGTCCCGGAAAATCTGGTGAGTACGTTGTTAAAGCTGTGCGAATTAATTCTCCAAGTGTTCATTTTTCGGGATTGCACGATGGTTTGATTTCCCGAACTTCATTACAGATAAAAAAAAGTCCACAGCAATATGTCGTGCTATACACAGGAATGAGTTATACACTGGTATTTTAAATTCTTGGAATTAATTTTCTGAAACTCTCGCCAAAAATTAAATGTAGAGTGGCACCGACTAACGTTTTTTGAGCCAGATTTTCTTGCACTTCGGTTAGTTTTATTTTTACAGCAGACAAGTTTGTAACAAACGGTTAGCGAACTGGACAGCCATCACCGATACATTAACATTGAATCGGTTTACAAGTAATTCCAGGCGTGGTTTTAACTCTTGGAAATGATCAAATATGGCTTGGAACCCCTCCAGTAGCCTTACAATTTATTTTAGTATTCTTCCACTTTGTGGTCGGCAATTGCCTCTGCGAAAAACATTCATTTTCATTCTGACATTGGGAAAATGACAGAATGCTTTTGACAATATGTGTCTTTGAAAATTTTTATTTTCTTCTGGGAACTTAAGTAGCCTAACTTGCGATTTAGGTTCACTGTCGTTGTTATCACATCGCGCAGACTCCTTGGCGACCACGAGTGTTCCCTCAAAGGTGGGCAACTGCGCAGAACCACCAGAGCATTTGCGCAGTGAAATCTCATCTTTGCGCACTTGCAACATTCCAAATTTGATATCTTATGTACATCGCATAGCCCCGTCGAAACGTTTCACTGGTTGTGTGTCTACAATCTCCATGGTTGTGAAATTGCATGCGCATTGGAACAAACATTTGCTCATTGCAAAATGTTCGTACAGGGGACACTACACTGATGGTGACAATTTCACGAACTTGTGTAAACACAGTCATGAATGAAACAAACGTCAGATATGAAGCAACAACTCTAGAAATTTGAGATATTGCTGTTCATCTAGAAGAGCCACACAAAATATGTCGGCGACCCGCAATTCGCCCACCATTGGTATAAACTATAAACCTACCTGCCCTAGCGCTATCAGCAGTCACTGTCTCACTGTATTACCTGCCAAGATGTCTGCGTTCAATACCGGTAGCTACACGCGGCAAAACGCCTACCACCATGACCAGTGTTGCCAGATGGTTGTCACATAAACCTGCCAAATCACGTCACGAAAAACTGTTAGATCCTGCTAAAAAACATGCCACAAATTTTCAGTTAAAATCTGCCTAAAATAATGAAATATAGCTTAAAAATGCTATTTTTAAGGTGTTTAAATAAACTTGTAAGGATATGTATCCGTTTTGGTCTTGGACTCACTATCAATTGACCAGACATTAGGCCAACGACTTCCTGGCGATACTGAACGACCTGGAAAAATGATGTGTTGTGGGATATAAATATATTCTGCCAATATAGTCTTTGAAACCCTATGCGCTCACTAAGCACAGAGGCAAATCATTTAGGTTTCAACAAGCCTTTCAGTTACTTGTTAGCATGATGCAATTTATCTGCTTGAAGCAGCTTCGCGGCGTCACAATAGAAACTCCAATGGTAATAGCAATGGTATATTTATGCATCCAAATGGTTGTCCTTGTGTTGCCCAATATAAAGCGTCAGAAAGAAGTTAAAGATTTTTTTGATGAAGAAGGAGTAAAAGTTTTCATCTCTAAAAACTGTTGGAACAAGTATTTGAGCCACGAATTTGTTACCTGCTTAACCTGCCTAACGGTTTTTAAAATCCTGCTAAAAAATGAGATAACTGCAAGATTGATAATTTTCAAGCTAACAGTGAGAAAAACTTGCTAGATTTAATTACTAAATTAGCAGCAAATCAGCTGAAATGGTAACATGTCACCAAGTCATCTAGTTACAGTAGGCTACTTGTATTATGACGCAATTATACGCTTGAAGCATGTTGGTCGCGTCACAATAAAAACTCGAAATGATTGAAGCAACTTGTACTTGGCCCTGGTGTTGCCTTTTTCAAAGCGCCGTCAAGAAGACAAAGTATTTTTTGATGAACAAGGAGGAAAAGTTAAAAGATTATCACCAAAAACTGTTCATACAATTTTTTTCTCAGGAATTCTTACCTGCTAAACCTGCTAGCTGCTGGATTGAAAAATTTCCAGCGAACAGTGAGAAAAACCTGCTAGATCTAGCAGCAAAACAGCTAAAATGGCAACGCTGACCATGACTTGAAGTGCATCTTCGAAGATTTGTTGTCAAGTTATTGTCACGCAACAAAGGCCAACAGCAGAACAATTCGCTCTTCGCTCCCGAGTGTCGCAACCTGCCTATGCAGGCAAAGAAGCGGATTTAGTGAAATGCAAGCTCATAACTGCATGTTACCAAAACAGTGAACCTGACTCTTGTGCTGTGTGAATGTCATATCGGCAAACAACTGTCATTGCAAGAATTAACCCAACTAATTGGAATTAAACTGCTGATTTCTCGTATTACAGAAACTTTTGCTTCTTAGTCCCAATTTCCAGGGGGGGCAAATGCCCGTTTTGCCCTCCCTGCGGACGCCCATGAGCATGTACTTTGTCGCAAATGATTACCACAGTGATTCTATTTGATATACAGTATTGTGCAGTAAAGAACCCCATCCGTTCCATGAATGTTGTAAGTTTTGCACAGTAAAACATTATTCAGCGTCATTTATTTTTAGTTTTGTGTTATTCTTCCAAGCTGGTTGGGCGAAAAATTGATGCGACATAAGATAGGGGTCCGAGAGAAAACAGATTCACAAATGGGGTTGTTGCCCCAATCGAATCACTTGCACAATTGCATACAAAGTCTACTGGTTGCGGTTGGTTCAAGAGCCAAAATAACAACTCGTGTTATCGTGTTAACACCTGTGATTGGAAATTATATTGCTTAGATAGCTGAATGAAATTGCTTTCTTTTATACAGGGTGCCTTTTTCGCGGAGTAGCAGACTTTCCCGAGGTTCTCAAATACCTGAATATCAAACAACTGGGATTACCTTGGCTTCGTCAAGGTACGGAGCACTGCGTACATCGCTCTTCGACAATACCTTCAAACTCTTTCGAGATTCATCACTTTAAAAAAGCAGCTCAATTTTTAAACGTTGCTTGGGCTTAAGTAATCAAGGGCGTGATGTTTTCCCATAAAATACAGGCAGAAACATTGCAGTTGCAATGAGAAAAGCAATGCGCATACCGCGCTCAGTGCGTCACCAAGCTCACATGAGACTCTGACGCATCGCGAAGCTTATGCGCAACGCCGATTCATCACGGAGGTCATGTAATGCAGCAAATGTGCAGATTGGAAAAAAACCGGTGTCCACAACAACAACAACAACGCAAAAGCGTGACTACGCTTCGATTGAGCTGCAGGAATTACGGGCCTCCCACGGGAACGATCAAATGATTTTCGTGCATACCGAGAACACACGCGCTAGTCATCCGGCAATAAATTTCAATGAAATTCGAGGTCATCCGTGCCCGTCGCGCTGGAAAGGGCATCCCAGTGTGCAATAGATCACGGCCGCTCTCTTCTGCCGAGATCGAACCGATGCGCGCAACCGATTTACGAGCGAACGTCCACAGTTGCTTTGCCATCGCTTGTTGCGCTCGAGCCAATCTCGTCAGTCCTCTTGAAGGTTTTAAAGGGGGATTTGCGGCGGGTTCAGGTTTCCCGAAGATCGACGAATCGTGGAAAGCGAGTCGACGCAAAGGACGGCCGGCACAATAGATCGCGATAAACCCCAATGTTACGACTTGTGTCTTGGCAAGGGCGGCACCTTCGCGAGATGCTTTCGCGTGCGCGGTGCCATTGTGGAGTGCTGAGGGTGTTGGCAAACAGCATGAACAGGCCGATCCGTGGCTTTGTGAGGACCTTAGCGTGGCGACAGCGATGCTTTCAAGGATGAGAGCGAACAGGCGGAAATGAAAAAGCTTAAAAATGTGAACAAGTTTAATTTTTCGAGAACAGACAGTTTGCAAAGTTTTAGCAAGTTTTTGGATATCATTTCTATGGTAATATCAGTAATAAGGCAGATGCTGCGTACCTTTGAAAGCGCACTCGAGTATCTTCAAAGTGAAGCACTTTTTGCTGACGCGCATGAGTTGCTGTACAGCAGTAACGACTGGCTACTGCGAAAAGGCACGACCTTCCTATACTCAGTCGTTATCTATCGCGGTGAGCCCGCGCATCAGCCACGCTGGACAAATAATCCGACAGTCAATCATCGTAAATTAAACAGTGGGAGAGCAGACGTTACGAAAACAACTTGTTTTGTTTACCCAAGAAACGAGGGGTGTGTTTCCGATAACTTTTTCCAAGACCCAAACAACGCTTAAAGAAGCTTTTGTCAGAGGAGTCTTTACGCTACACATCCGGTTTACGTATGAGTCAATCATCGACTATAACCCAGTTTAGCTTTTGAGTTGAGCTGTATTGGAAACTGCATCCCTTGTTCCGTAAGAAATATGAAATACTGCAATCCAACTCTAGGCTGCAGAAATTTCCAGGTGATGTGCACAGCAGATGGCAAATTCGCAGTGAACAAAATGGCACCCGATCTATTCTACTTGAAGATTGTGTTACCGAAATTTCTCAGACAGGTACTTTCGGAAGCTTTTTCCAGTCGAAAATACTGTGCCATCTTCACAACTTTTAGCACGTCGCGGCTTTGATTTTTAATGCAGTTGAACTGTAAAATTCAGGCGCCAGCGAACGTTGTGGCAGTGTTGGAACTGAAAGCGATAGGCATCAAGCACGCGTTCCGTTGCACTGGCACAATCGCATTTTCGAGACAGGCTGGTGCAACACCCACATAACGTCCCGTACGACTAGATGTACATTGTTGACTATAGTATAAGCCTGATCCAAACTGTTAACACTGGGTGCATTTCGTCGCGATCACCACTTGAAATCTGCCACGCGACGCCCTGTGGTAGTGAAGATACCCACGAACGCTTTGGCGCTTATGTTACATCAACATACGTGCTTGTCTGGCAAAGGTCATGGCCTTTCCCTTCCACTCAGAGGGACAAAGTGGTGACATCGCCAGACAACATGCACCAAGTCTGTGAAGCAGAAGCACTGTTCCAACGTTCAAAACCCGGCGAAACATCAGACACTCGCCAGGATTTTTGACTAGCACAACGATAAGTTGGTTGCAGGAAAGTGTAGCTTTGTGTGTGGTTCCCACCCACGTCATCCAAGCACATCACCGCTGTTATTATATGCAGGCAAGGACGTCGGAAGGATTTTTTCTAGGGGTATCCACTACTGGATTTTATTTTTCCAGGGGGTGCCAACTGTAGTGAAATTTCATTCAAGTGAAAACTAGCAGAAAAACCTTAAACGATTAACAGGAAAATATCAAATTTCGAATTCCAGGGGGTACAAGGCCTTCCTCCCTCCTCCCGGCGCCCATGTAATATACAGGTGGGAATAAAGGGTTGATGCGCGTGCTTTGCTCGTGACTTACAGTTCCTTTTAAGTCTGTGCTGTGGTTCGAGCGGAGACCCTCGTGCAAATCCGTTTCCGTCTCAGGGTCGAACTGGTAAGTCCTCGTATTGAGGTCGCTGAAACGAAAGCTGTGTTATGATCTCACAATGCCTCACTGTATCAACTGGATCTGTAAATGTGAAGGTCGCCACGAGCGACATTAAAACCCGGGAAGACAAGTCGCAGACTGAGCCGCGTCGCGATGTTTGTTTGGCGGCTCCGTTCGAGCGCAGCGATCGATGGTTAGCGGGCGACTGTGTGGAAAGTTATTTTCGAACTGACAAAATATCTCTGGAATTCGATTACGTGCCTATTTCGTGTCTTCGAAACCGAGGTTGCAATTGTAAGTCCTGAACCACTTCAAATAGCTCAAAGCACCGCTGCACCCGCTGCAGCGCAGATGCTCAGGACGTGAAGCGCTTTTGGGACGAGGCAGTGCAGCTCTCTGCGTCATGCGCGAGATAATGACGATATGGGTGGAAGACAGGTGATAAGCGGTGGCGTGAAGCTTCGCAGTTTGAATCTCACAGATCGCTGATTTCAGCTTCGACTGTCCTCGCAGCCTCTCATAATCGGTGAGAAAAAATCCATTGCGTAAAACAGGAAGGGGGGTGCGATTGATTCTCTGTTGCTAGGCAGCGAATTTGCCCGCACTAAAATGTCGTGATATCGGAAATGAGGTTGCGTTCGCAGTGCGTTAAAATTTAAGGTAGTGACCATCACTTTGACAAAACGCAAACGTTTGCATAATTTAGCCTGGAGCTTTGAAAACATGCAGGTGTGGCTAGTACCGCGCTTCAGATTTTACATGGACACGTCTATTTTCTATAATTGGTTTATTTTATATATTGTCCTCGGTGTGAGTGTCGTATTCATGGCTGGCACGGCCTCTGTAAGCTTGTGGTGGCCATGGATGTTAACACAACAGAATCGTTGTTACGACAACAAGATTCGACAAAACGTCTAGTTTTCTTTCGTTGCGATTTTTCGGGAAAACACATCCTGCAATACGCAAGCTAGGATTCCAGCTTGCAACACCTGTTCGTTTAGTATAACTATGACTGGAAGGCTGTTTTAACTGCATTCGCGGCTTGCCATGCTGTCAGCAGTGATTTAATTTGGTCCGCTGTTTCAAACATTTTTGAACAGTGAACCCTTCCAACTTGGATAATAAGTATGACCGAACTTCTCGCAAGACAGTCGAAATGAAATCTTATGTGAAGACTTTTGTCTGCATCGCTCTACAGTTCGTTTTGCGGGCTAGCAAAAGATAAATTTTGGATCTCACGCGGGTCCGCAGACTTCACTTAAAACTGGTCAGATTCAGGTTTTAGACAGTATGAAAACATAAGAAATATTTCCATTGCCCACATTTACATGGGTTTTTCGCAAAGATGATCGTTGGGGTAGTGATTGTAGCGTCTGAGATTTTACAAACACAAACTCTGTCCATCAAAGTGGTCACTTTGTAACGTACCCAAATAGAAAACACACATCAAATTAGTCTAATGCCGCCGTGGAATACTTAAGTTCAAAGAAAATCTTTGCAGCAGGAAGCCCGAACTGTTGTTTCTGGGAACGGCATATATCAAATAAAAAAACTTAACAATCGTTTTTATGTTTTTAAGTTGACTAGTCGTTCTACAAGAGAGCTTGCCTCCAGACTGGAAACGACTGCAATTTACATGGATAGCAAACCGTAGCTAGACGATGTAATGTCTTCAGAATCACAAAAGAAGATGAACTGAGGCAATTTTGTTTACAAAATAGACTTAGAGTTTGCTCTGGCTACGTGAATGTGCGATACTGTGCACTTGGATTTGCCGTTTTTCCATACGGGCAAGCACTGGCGCTTAAGCTTGGGCATCTCTGAACTGCAAGTCAAAGAATGATAACTTCCAAAAGCACGATGCCAGTAAGTATGCTCGATGATTTCCACCTTGCAGTTTTCATTTACTGAGTGCGAACCAGACTTCATATTTCGCATATACTTTTGTCGGCAGCGTAAAACATTTTTCCCATCGCAATACGCTCCAGCATTGCAGGACATGTATAGAAAACACAGAGCAAAAATGACAATTGTTTTGCGAGTACTTCTGGAATGCATATTTTCACAGCAAATAGAGCTGTGACGAAATGCAACGCTTCTGCTGTTTGTAGTCAACACATGCTACTGCGAACGACGGCAAGGCAGTCAATTATCGTGCAGTTTCTGAAGTTGGCAGAAAAATGTAGCATAAATAGCCAAGTTTACTTCTAAATTCGAGTCTTAAGACTTCCAAAACTAACTTTCAGAAATTTGTCCCAAATAACACCTGCTGGCCACAAAATTTTCGCTTGGCCCTTTGGCTCTTTTTTGGCCCTATTCCAGGCAAGATTTGGTCCCTTGCAAAAACTAGATCTGGTCACCCTGAGTCCTGTCAGAGAAACCGCATTTTTTCACTTTTTTGTCGAATTGATTGCACATATTGACAAAATTCCTAAATGCTGAAGGTTTTCGATTACGAAATTTTGTTAGGAGCGTTAGCGTTTATGAGTTAATGTGAAAATAAGTTTATCAGACCGACGGTTACTTGCAGTATGTAGAGGTGGCAGTGAGAACGGTTACGTAGCCTAGCTTGCTGCTATTTATTTGGTCAAGTGCGTTTTCCCAAGGTGCACGCTTGTTGGTTGGCGACACATGGAAACTAAGTTGTTCTCTTACCATCTTTCACCACGCATTTGTTTTGCTGTTGAGCTCCAATTGTGATTGAGGACCATTGCCATTTAATGCATTACTGAATACGAGTTCATATGATTTTGTAACTACTAATGAATTTGGAAATGATAGTTGGCCCTTATTTGGGCCCCTCTTTCCAGGAGTAGATTTGGCCTTGGGCCTTGGAAAAAATTAGATCTGGCAACCCTGCATCCAAACGCGCAACTCCTGTCCGCGGTATGAGAGCAGCTCGTTCTCCGACTTGACATAAAATGTGCACGTACGTAACTGCTAGGATAAAGAACAGAATGACACGAACAATGCTCTTGTGCATATGAAAACGGAAAATCAAACCATTGTATAAACCAAGGGTTCTCGAAATGGGCCATGCGCACCCCCAGTGATACGTCGTTGAAATATTAGGGGTACATGAGCAAGTCAGTTGTGCTGGCACATCATCGTGGTTCGCACGAAAACACCTTTTGTCCTAGACCAGTGATTCTCAATTTTTCATGGTTTGTGGCCCCCTTCAAAGACGCTCAACGCTTGTGGCCCCCTGCTCATCAATAAAAATACCTAGCTTTGTTTTTAACGTGTTTCCATCCGTCATTTTATTCGAAACGTTTAATAATAAGAAAAAAAGTCAACACACGAAAGTCTAAGAATAAATATTTAACTGGCGCATAATTAATATTGTTGCACTTGGGTTTTGCAATAAAGACCTCTGCTCGTGGCCACCGGAGGACCGCTCCGTGGCGCCCAAGGGGGGGCGAGGGCCTCGGTTGAGAAACCGTGTCCTAGAATTTCAGTTGAACATTGACTTACGCGCGTGTCTTTCTAAAACAGTTCCCACAAATGATTTGCTTGAGAAGCAACGCCAACCTCACCCACACATTCAATGCAGGCCTATGCAGTCATGACTAAACACTTAACCGATACTTTGTGTGCTTTGCATTTCAATCGCGCACAATTTAAGCTGCATTGTTTATAAAGGGCACGTAATATAAAAAAAATTGAGAATCCCTGGTATAAACAAAAGAGCTTCGAAACAGGAACGCGTTTCAAGGTTTTGCATCGTAAAACAATCAATGGTGGGTTTTACGCGTCGACTCCTCGAATCCGAGTCTGACAACATGCTCCGAATCCAATCAAGCTTTGATTGCGTGACGGGAATCAGCAACGGGACAGCAACGCATTTGTGAGCGCAGCCAGTGTTGCTTTTCGCGACAACCGCTCTTAATAATTCATACCCTCGTGGGAATCGATCGTTACTGGGCAACTGCAAAGCTTCCCGCCACCCGCGTCCTTTTTGACAGTGAACTAGGACGATATTGAACGGCAGCGTCGCTGGTCTAGACGCGCTCACGACGTCTCCGAACTCGATGGCGCTTCCTAGTTACGGTTTCTTAACAAAAAGAAACGGACTTTCACAGATAAACTGCTATCAGATGCTAACAGCAAAAAGGGATGATCTAAGAGTAAAACATCTTGCATTGCGCCGTGCCATTCTTTCCGCCAATTGAATAAACTTCATTTTTCTACCCACGAGCACAGTTCTTGATCATCATTATCGATGATATTATCGAAAAGTTGGCGCTATTTCGTGACCTTGGATTGCTTCGACTGCCATTTTTGCTGGAAAGCAAAGTTTTTTTTCCATTTTTGTTGACGGCTATTTTTAGTGCAAATACCAACGTTTCCAGTCTGTTTTCACGGCCTGTCTGATATCCATGTTTGTTCGCTTTGACCGCTGTGCCATGTGTGCAGGGATATCTGGTTGTCTAATAGTGTTTCGAAGTCGGGTTTTACCAAACGCGAAACTCTTTTTTTGCTTTATCCTACCATCCGAAACCTGGGTTTTTAAATGTGTCAACCATGGATTTTTAAAAATGTGGAACGATTTCGGTTAGTTGCATGCTATTCATATTATAAATTTACTGTTATGTCAATATTGTTTCATTTCATTGCAATAGCGTGTTTTCGAAGCGCTTTAATTTTATTTTCATGCATCGGTACTATAGGAATCAGCAAGAAACTGTGCTTTTATGCTTTAGCAATGAAAATTTTATGATGTTGTGTATTTTCATTAACTTTGTAATCGTTTGCTGGAATAATTGTATGATCTTTGATGTCTAACTTGGTACTTGTGTCATACTTGGTGTGCGGGTGTGCGTTTTTGTTATTTGCAAACTTCGGCTTGCTTTGCACGTACGGTTAATCACGCTTTACAATATTTAATGGCTTAATCGATTGAGCACGTGCCACCAATGTTGGTAAGCTGGGTTCGATTTCCGGTCGGGTCATACCGAAGTAGAGATGGCACGGGCCGCTAATGGTCTGGTTTTTGGGCGGGCCGCTAAGGTTGAACGAGCGGGCCGCTACCGATGTTTTCAGCGATCAGATTTTACCGAGCCGCTACCGCCCGCTAATGATGAAAAATTTTTTTAAAATATTGTTTTGTTTGGAACTACTCGGTGGCATGTAAAGTGAGTGAAACCACCTGCCTTTTGTTGAGACTAGTTCGTTGAAAATTAATAGGTGTTTTATTGTATGTACCAAATCACTATCGTATTAACAGTTATATTTGTAAGTAAACCGTGCCAATCGTTTAGCGGGCCATGGGCGGGCCGGAATGAAACAGAAGGAATGTCCTCGGTGCACGGGCCGTTAATGGGATGGATTTTGCGGGCTATGGGTTGTCCGGGCTCAAAAAACCT
>Ga0210059_1001666_pt1 | contig 33888 bp, 26 predicted proteins | sample Ectturendosymbi2_FD_188042 | JGI IMG/M metagenome (GOLD analysis project Ga0210059, IMG submission 188042) | Ecteinascidia turbinata endosymbiont from Florida, USA - Sample 2 (SPAdes) (version 2) | ecosystem: Host-associated > Tunicates > Ascidians > Unclassified | place: Key West, Florida... | reverse complement strand
TCTATTTTTTGTTTTATGAATAAGTGTGACTCTGGATTGTTGAAATGCTTGTTTCTGTCCAAGTCGCCGATAGCTTTGTCTCGTGTGTGTTGGGGCGTGTATAATTGCCTCTAGTGTGCTGAAGTTACGCAAGTGTCTTACTTTGTTTTATATATGAGCTCGCCATGTCTTGTGGGCCTTGCGGCTGAAGTCAATAAAACTGTCAAACTGTAATACAGTAGAATTTGCTTAATTCGGGGATAGAAAAAAGTGACGAATTAGGCGAAGTGACGAATTACGCAAACAGGTGAAAACTCTATCATAGAAACTCGTATACTTTATCATAGTAACTCGTATGCATACATAGTGCTCTTATTTGCAGTAAAATACAAGTTTATGACGTTATGGTTGAATACAACAATTAATTCCTCTACTCTATCTGGATTCCTCCATTCAATCAAGCACCTTTTAAATCTTGAATAAACTTTTACGCGTTCTCTCAATGGGGAGTCGAGTCGCGCTTCGCACCTCGTGTATAAATTCGATAAACAAATTGCGAGGTGCAACAATTCTCAGATAAAGATCCGTAATTTGTTTGAATTCCCACACGTACTAGCTGCTTAGACATCTAACGCGAAACTGCAAATGACGAATTAGACGAACAAAACGCTTCTCAGGGATAGAAAGAGGTGACGAATTAAGCAAATTGACGAATTAGACGAACAGAAATGTACACAAAAGATAGGGATTCTGCCGGGACCGACGAAAAAGTGACAAATTAAGCGAATTGACGAATTAAACGATGACGAATTAGACGAGTTCTACTGTATAAGCAACTACAAACAGTAGAACGTATTTCACAATAAGCTGATTTACGTTTGGAACCATGGTTCCAACAGACAACTTTTGGAATTTTGTTACCGAAGCATAGATTATCATACATCAAACATTTACTGCTGCTCATTGTTCCCAACAGACATATTTCTTATGTGTTGTACAGAATAAAATCTTATAACGATTTTTATCTATGAATTGCTATGTTACTGATTTAATATGAAAAATAATACGAGCTGCGATGAAAGGAATGTAGATAAAACATATCTGAATATTGCGATATAGCAAGGTTTCCGTACTTCAGTCGGGTAATGTACAAATAATTTGCTGCAGCCTGCGTTGAAAGATGTAGCTGGCAGCGCATAATCATAAGTAACTTAAACCAATTAATCAGAATAAAGCGTAACGACTGGTTGTAATCCGATTCCAAAGTTTGGGTAGAAAATAACATAGAAAATTGCAAAGAAATGCCACTTTTTAACAGCGCTCCACTCAACAGAAAGCCTGTACTTTCAAAATAAAACCACTGATTGATTGGGAATGGCATTCTAGCAAAATCATTTTACTTACTTATGCATTTTGCAAGCAAAAGAGCATCTTCGGCGTAACCACCCGACCATCTGTGAAGGGTGACTCGATTACACACCTCCCAGATTCGGTAGTGACGTTGTTGGTTTAAAAAGTCGTAGCCCTGGACAACACCATATTACTTGAAATTTGTGTGTAAACCAAGAATTAACTTCCCATGCATTCTCACTGCAATATTCCATCCATACCAACAGTAGCTATCAACTCCGCTAAACAGGCGATCAACAACGCATAACGGAAAAACTTTAACTTCCACCGAAGTTATTGACTGTGACACAGCAATTGGGCTTTGTCGCTGGGCAGCATAGGGTTGACAGAATTTTAATTGACTAACTGCTATCTTTTTGACATGGTATTTAGGATTCAACAATATGACGAGCATCCCGTCATTGCATGGCACTAAACTGAGATGTTGAAGGTTCTATACGACGGTGCAAGCAACAATTCTGCACAAAGGGGCGTCTCACAAAATATCATATGAGCAATGTACAGCGCAGTGATCTAAGATTTCGCAATGCACTGTGAAGTATTTTGCCTCCACTGAGCACCCCAGGTACGGAAAAGATGACCAAAGCTGAGGTAAACTAGTTGTCATATCACTTGAATCTTTTCCAAGCATATTTTGACTTCCAGAAATTATTGACTTTTAACTTCATACCCACTTTGAATACTATTTGGCTAATGTGGTGTAGTCAACCGGCTTAACTGCAATGAAAGGGCAACTGCAAATGACTGTTACAACCAATATTTTATCGAAGACAAAATTAAGTGTGCTTTATTCAACTTCAAAACCAAGGTGAATGTATTATAATTTTCTATTCTCTGCGCTCCGCCATGTTCCTAGCAATGATCCATTGGCGCATAATAATCGTATTGTTCCGTGACAGACGCTTGAAGTACGTGATGTGGTCTACGCGGAGGATATGATATCTTGGTGCCGCATGTAGCCTTTTCAGCGGCGTAGACCTTGAAGCAGGAAGCTGCGTGGCTGCTAAGGTTTATGTTTTAACTGAGCCTTTTATTTTTTAAGCAATAAGAGTTGTAAACTTGTAGACGGGTGAAGTAACTGCTGAGACAAGTGCAGCGAATTATGTGCAGCTCTGTCATCAAGCGTGCTTGACAAACAGAAACAGTTTTCGGTGAGTCGAACGCTGTGACTTTAATTGTTTCTTAATGGCCAGTCAGTTGCTAGTAGACTGTTGTACTTACTTGCTTGGACAGTAACCAACGTCGGTGGGCCGAATCGAAGTTGGCGGCTCTGTGTTTTTGACTGGTGCGCCTGTGTGTTGCAGATTCGCTGTGCACCCGAGGAGCTACAATTGTCCTTTTACTATTTTCGTGATTCTCTTGAGTCTGTGCGTTGTGAATATAATCTTGACCACCATTGGCAGTTGTGGCCAGCGTATTTGTCAATGAGACGGGAGATCGCGAGAGCAGTTTATCCCCCTCCTGTAACGGCGGTTTTGGTGCCCATCCGTTACAGTGAAAAAATCAAGATAAGCAACGTAAACAACCGATACAACGGACAGAGTGAGCGACAGCGAACGAATGAGTCAAAAAGCAAGTAGTGAACGAAGTAAACACAAGAATGCAATCAAGCAATCAAAGGAAAGCAAGCGCAAAAGTAATTATGCGTGGAAACGAGCATCACAATCTTCCCTCCTACATGAAAAACATATTCAGTATGCGATGCAGATTTGACAATTATCATATAGTCCATTCATTGTCAGGCCAGCGTCTGATGGGTTTCGGCACCCTTGACGACCTGCGAAGACGGGAAACCTCTGGCGAAGGTCGCGAGGCACGTTCGTCTGAACCTGAAGGCTGACTGTCAGGTTCGTCAGATGCACCAGGAACCGCGACTGCCTCAGTAAGATTCAAAGAAGTATCTGTAAAGCTTTCACAACGATCAACAGTAGCATGACTACTGCCCGAACTCTGCTCGATACACACGTCCTGAGGGGAAAAGGTTTCACAACTCGTGTCCTATTCTGCAAACGAAGGACATGGGGCTAAGTTCCACGTAGAGATAGACGTTTCTCGCCCATCAGCACAACGAATAAACGCAAAATGTGGATTTGCACTCAGCAATTCCACTCTGCCAACGAGAGGGTCGCTTGTTGCGAACAAATCTCTTCATAAGCACGGGACCAGGCGTTAAAAGCCACGCAGGTAAAGACCTGCCAAGCATGGAAGTCTCTCGAAACACAAGAATCGTTCGTGAGGAGTCTGGTTTGTAGCAGTACAGAGCAAAGATCTTATTGCATGCAAAGCGTCGGGAAGAATTTGATCCCACTGCTCTTCCTGAAGGTTTCTAGTGCGCAGCATGAATTTTACTGTTTTCCACAAACTCGAATTAACACGCTCGCACTGAGAGTTCCCCTCGGCGTGATACGGAGTTGTACGGCTTGTAGCCGCATTGCGTGATAGCAAAAATTCTCGAAATTCCGATGACATAAACGCAGATCCTCGGTCGCTGTGAACGTAACCTGGCATTCCAAATAGACAAAATAACTGAGTTAAACATTTAATAACAGTTTTCGCGGAAACATCACGGCAAGGAAATGCGAATGGGAAACGACTGAACTCATCAATGACAACAAATACATACGGTAATTTGCCTTGCACGGGTCCCTTAAAATCTACAGCAATTCGCTCCCATGGACTTTACAAGCGTTTCTCCTGCTTGCTTGTAGAATTGAGGCTCTAATTCTGCACAAATTTTGCACTCACGACAAGTGCTTTTAACTTCATCGAGAGAAAAAGGTAAATTTTTTTGTTTCAGGAAATGGTTTAAGCGTCTGATGCCAGGATGACCAAAAAGGTCGTGAATCGGCTTTAACGAATCATGTCCCAAAATCGCAGCTGCCACACCGGAGGGCCGTGAAAGTGCGTCTGGGACCACGTTTTCTACATCAGGAGTGTGTTCGACGCGATAGCTGAATGTACCAAGCTCTGCTCTCCATAGCAATATTTTGTTATTCTTGATTTTTGTACCTTTCAACGGATCTAACACAAAGACCACGGAGCGTTGGTCCGTGACAAGACAAAATGTCCGGCCATGCAGGAAATGTGCCCACATACGCACAGCTTGTATAATCGCAGTAGCTTCGCGTACCACTGTGGGATATTTTTGCTCAGTAGGAGAAAGCGTTCGCGGCATAAAAGCAACCGGCCTACCGTTTTGACTGAGAGTTGCAGCGATTGCAACTTTTGATGCATCGCATTCCACTCGTAGTTCTTGGTTGTCGTTGATGTTTACTAAACAAGCTCGGATTAGACCCTGCTTCAAATCTTCGAATGCATCAATTTCTTTACCAAAGGAAAAGAGGTAGCTTTAGACAAAGCGTAGCTGCTGTCTGAAAACTTAGGCAGCCATCACGCGTAATATGCAAACATACCTATCGTTCCTTTAAGCTCGCGCGGATTTAATGGAGGTTTGAGTTCAATCAAAGGTTTGAGGCGGTTCGGGTCTGGCCTAATAGACCCAAGAGAGTCTGTACCCCAACAGATCAATTTCAGTTGATCTTTTCACAGTCTTTTTCGTTAAATGTAAGATTTTTTTCTTGCGAGGCTTTGTAAGGAATGCAGTGAGGTTTTTATCGTGCTCTTCCACAGTAGCGCCACCCACAGCAATATTATCCAGGTAAGCATAGGTACGACGCAGTCCGTGCTTTTGAATAACGGTGTCAATTATCCTTTGAAATGCCGACACTCCATTCGCTACTCCTAATGGCACGCGCGTGAATTGATAAGTTTCCCCAGTGCTTCAAACCCTGTGTACTTCTTATCTTCAGGGGGAATAGGCACTTGGTAATACGCAGACTTTAAATCCAAAATGCTAAAATATTTACTTTTTGACAGTTGCGCCACTTGGTCTTCAATCCGCGGCAAGGGGTATGCATCAAGCTGAGTAAACCGATTTATTGTTTGAGAATAATCAATTACAGTTGTAGGCTTGTGTCGAACATCCCGTGCCACTAAAACTTGAGCTCGCCAAGGAGTACTAGCTTCTTCAATGACACCTGCTTTAAGTAATTCTTGGACTTCCTTTTCAATGAACTTAGTGTCTTCGGCATTGTGCCTTCGGGTTGATATAGCAATAGGGTGGCAGTCAGGGCTAAAAAAGTTGAAGTCGCGGAGGGTTGACTTTAGCACCAGCTAAGCAGCAGGCAGGAATGTTTAAAGGGCGTTCAGCGCCAGTTTTAATTTACTTCAGAATGGAGTTTCATGAATTCTTGTCCCGAAAAAACATCAGAACAAAGGGACCGTAAAGCACCAAAAGTCACTGTTTTGTAGGTTCGTTAATATCAATAGTTAACGTACCGAGTAGTGACTGATCGAACGACGTTGAAGCCATTGCTATTCTTTCACAGCTTTCGGCCAAGTTAAGGTCTAAACTTCTCACGAACGAAACATCGATAAAATTACGTGAAGCACCAGAGTCGAGAAGAGCTTTAGTCTCTTGACCTCCTACAACAATAGGCAAAGTAGCTGAGGCAAGACTCACCGGAGGATCTTTAGTCACGGCTGAAGCTAAGAAAGCGGCGTAAGCTCAGGCTGATTCAGGTTCACTCGACCAAGAGCAACGAGAACCCTTGTTTTTGTGGCAGACTCGCGAGTAATGTCCCTTGATTCCGCATACCTTGCAAATGCTGTCCCGAGCAGGGCAGTTCGAACGAGTGTGATTCCACAAACCCCCACAGAAGAAACATAAGCGTTTACCTTTCGACTGTTCTTTTTTTTGTACAACTACAGCAACAGTAGGAGACTCCGTCTTTGCAGAATTATCATCATTTTTGCAGTCGGCAATTGCTGAAATGGTAGCTGGCACTTTGCATGAAGAATACGAGGCCGACTGTTTTTGCGCCATGTCCAGAGAATCTGCAAAGTCAATAGCGGTTCGTAGATCTAATTGCGAATGCTCTAGCAAACGCTGTCGTATGGTGCTGGACGTTATGCAACTAATAAACACATCCCTTACTAGATCTTCTTGATTTTTAGCCGCTGTGACACCTTTGAATTCGCAATCCTTCGCCAGAACATTTAAAGCCTGAACGAATTCTGCTAGAGATTCATCTGGACGTTGTCCTCTTGTAGGTAGCAAATGTCGAGCGAATGCAGGATTCCTCTGCTTTTTGTAAGCCTTCTTAAGAGTCTCAACAGCTTATTCTTATGACTGAGCGTCTTCAACGTATTCTTAAATTGCAGGAGATAAGTCAATAACAGCCTAAGTTTTGGAAGGTCTGTCGTTCTGGAGGACGAAGATGAAGCTGTTACAGCTTGGCGCTCTTCTTGTAATATTTCGAGGAAAAGATCAGAACTTGAAAAATTTTCCAGCATCGGGATTGTGAGGATCGACGTCCAATCGTTCAGGCTCATTACCTTGGACTCCATTTTTTAGCGAAGCATTCAGATTGTCAGAACGCTACGGGGTATTATTTAAGTTGAATAAATTGTTGCAACCAAAATTTTATCGAAGACAAAATTAAATGTGCTTTATTCGACTTAAAACCAAGGTGAAAGAATCAAATAAGGTAAGCAACGTCAACAACCGATACGACGGACAGAGTGAGCGACAGCGAACTGCATTATTATTATAAGGGGTGGGGTGGGGGTGGCACTGTATGACTGCGAGGTCTTGTAGTGCCAGGGCAGGAGTAAAGAGAATCTATATACGTATGCCTGACTCTCGCACAAAAGCTTCCACATGCTTGGCAGCAGCTGTGCTACGGAGGATTTCTGGATTGGAAAAATTAATACCAAGATTTTCGACTGCGTGTTTCAGACGTCGTCGCGCCTCTGAGAATTTGGGACAAATTTCAATAACGTGTTCTACAGTTTCTGGTATTTCACACTGGTCGCAGAGCCCGTCAGGATGAAGACTAATACGGGACATATGATGATTTGGGTGACAGTGACCTGTGCACAAACGAAAGATTATAGTAGAGAGGGAGTGGGTCGACAGAGAGGACCGCAGCAGGGCAGGAAAGGTAACTTCGCATACATTTCCTCTTGTGTCGTTCTGGCATTGAATTTCCTAAGCGTGAAAAGAGTGCTGGTACAGATATGGCAGCATATCAGTAAAATTCAATCGGGTATTTACCCGTTTGTAGCGAACACATTGGGGTGGATTGGTTGATGGTGTGGCAGCGGAGAGTTTCGCTAATTGATCAGCTATTTCGTTTCCTGGGATGTTTTGGTGACCCGGAACCCAAAGGAAACGGACCTCGTATCCCGAAGCTGAGAGTGTGGAGTAGAGGAGGGCAATTTTAATTGCGAAATTATGCTTTTTCAAGTTCCAATTAGTGATCGATTGTAATGAACTGAGACTGTCTGTGACAACAACTACCTTAATTTTTAATGAGTATGCCAGGTACAATGCATGAAGAATGGCCAAGAGTTAAGAGGTGATGGAGGAGGAGAACTTGTTTATTATAACAGAATATCGTAGATTCTGTAGCACAAGATGCGACCCCTATAGGGTGGCATCGTAATGTGCTTTAGATCCAATAGACATCATTTATGCGTGAGTCCTCATTACTGAATATGGGACCGTTCTCGCAGAAGCTATGTCTGGTTAACAGACGCGATTAATTGCCCGTTTACTACTCATTTCTCAACGGTTAACACTAGAAAATACACACACCAAAGAAGCACATGATTCTCAATCTTGTAGCTTTTATTCATAACGACATATGTTCAAATAAAACAAAATGGTACTCACCAAAGTATGGTACTTTGTAATATTCAAGCACTTCTCGACATGTTACAATGCTCACATAACTTTCATATCTTAATTCTGTTCGTTAAGATTTGCGATAAGGAGATCAACAATCTATTCGGATCGGTTCTCCTATTCAAGCAATTTGCTTATACAAATAAGACTCAATTTTCTCTGCCTCGATAATCTTCAGTTGGTAAACTACTGAATTGCATTAAATATACGTGTTGTGAAATATTTCACTCAAGGGGCGTAATGCATTAGAATAACTGTACTCAGTGGGTGCGTATACGTTTAAGCTGCTGACACTGAACTAATATCGTCATGCTCACGTTTCACTGCTGGCGACTTGCGTTTAGTTCTGTGAGGCAAGGAATGTTGGTTCAGGCGGAAGTTTATCATTAATCAGAATTTCGAATGTTGCTGTTTTTAGTCGAAAGTAAGTTCAGTCAAGAGGGGCTGATTCGAAGGAGAATCAAAGTAATTCAGTGACAGCTGCCGAGCTGGGTTCAACCCAAGCGGGTTACAAAGAGATGTAACCGACATGCCAAGCAGGATACAGACGAACACAAAAGTATTCGTGCGTGATGCGACGATACGATGACCGCACTCAAGTGTGGCTAGGCCACGGCGGTACAAAAAGGAGGATTGCTCACCTTTTATACGGCATCCGGGAGTGGAAGCGGAAGAAGGTAAAACCTTCAACGGCGAAGAGAATAAACCAATTGACTGGACTTGCGCAGCAAATTAACGGAGATAGGATTTAGTCATAAACACATTTTAATCCTGAACAACTTGCCTGACAAAACTACGCTAGTACAGTACAGCATTTATAATTCAAACTGGCAGAACTTACTTTCACAGTATGAATTTCATAAAATAATCTGACAAAACTTCATTCTCGCAGTCTGACTTTCAAAAAATAATCTGACAGAGCTTCGTTCGGACAAGCCACTTTCTGTAATTTAACCTGACAGGGATTAACCCGGACAAGCCAGTTTTTCCTGACCATTACTGGCGCTTAGGCTCCCGTAACGGCTTAACCGCAACCCCTGGTTGTCGGCGGAGTGAGTCTTGAAAAAGACTTGTTTTTAGTCCAAATGTGGCTGTATTTATACTTGACGGTTGCTCCAGAGTTGGTCAACTCCTCTTTATCCTGTGTGTTCCTATTGGTTGCTTCTTCCTGAATCCTCCAGTGATTGGCTGATTTCAAAAGCTTCTGGAACCTTCGGGTGCTTGTAGGTGCTTGGGGTTTCACCCTTTGATTGTCAGTTCGTGTTACGTTTGCACATTTCCAGTCGTAATCATTTCCTGGTCGTGTTTGACCTTTACCTAATTTTAGCTAATTGTCTTGTGACTTCTGCTGACGTTGGGTGACGTTTTCACCGGGGTGACGTGAGGTTAGTGTCCTAGGATAACAGTTTTCAGTCAAGTCAGCTGACTAATAATCAGTTTTGATTGGTTGTAATCTTTTATCTTTGTTCTGGCTGCCTCGGATTTGAGGTCTTTTCAGCTGGTTTGTTTTCTGTATAAAGATGAGTTGTTACAGGCAAACTTGCCTGTAACAGTTCCTATCCGCTATGTATACACCGCAACCGGCTCGTGCAGAGGTTTTTGATCCGTTTGTTTGTATAGATTTTTTACAAATTGATCATATATATTGTGCAAATGCAAAGAGAAAACCGGTGCAACGAATGCAGATGCCGTCTGACGGACAAACTGTTAGAGAGTGAGGTCGATGACGGCTTTTCGTATCGTATCGGAATGATCAACCTCAGTCTTTGTGAACATATTAAAAGAGCAGAAACCAAGTGAGTCAGGAAAACGTTCCTGCCAGCAATCCTCAGTTAAAGACAGGGCTGGATGGTCACTGAACGACAAGAGATGGGCTTTAAACTTCAGGCACAGGAACTTGTGCCTAATGTTCAAAGGCATCTCATTGCACGCGTGATGAAGGCAAATCACTGGAGCGCTGACCAGGGCTTCAGTACACAAGCGCAGTGCATCATTTTGGATCTTTTGTAATGGTTTTAATAGATTGGGAGAGGCGAAAAAATAGGCTTCCATACCATACCCTATTACAGATCTAACCAGCGACCTATAGACAGTAAGTAATGGACGTTTGCCTGCACCCCAGGACGTACCTTTCAATATCCTAATAACATTGAGCCGAGCCCGGCATTTCGCCACAACTTTCTGTATATGCGTTGAGTAAGAACCGTTTCGTTGAAACGTTAACCCTAAGTACATGTATTCATTTTTTAGTGGAAGGCGGGCACCGTCCTGCAGACGCAAGGAATTAGGTGCTGGGTTGTGTTTCCTTGTAAACAGGAATGCAGCAGATTTCGTGCTAGACAGTTTGAAACCAGTCTTCACACCTTTTGTACACTTTTGTTAAAGAACGTTGACACAGCTGGTTTAAAAGGGTTATATCCGAGCCACATTCCCAGAAGTAAAATTCATCTGCGTACAGGGCAGCATGAGAGGTGATTCGCTTTGGGAGATCGTTTATCATCAAAGCAAAGAGTATGGTACTAAGTACGCTGCCTTGCGGAGTGCCATTTTCTAGGCGTTTAGTCATGGATAAAGTAGAGCCAATGCGGACTTGGAAGGTTCGATTGGAAAGAAATGAGCGGATGAAGTGAAACATTCGACCTGAAATGCCAAAGCTAAGCAGCTTGGATAGAAGAACCTCTTTGTTCACCATGTCGTAGGCCTTTTCTATGTCAATAAAGACAGACAAAAGGCTGTGTTTATTCGCCATGGACTTGCAGATTGCGTCATGGAGACGGAGAAGATGATCCGTCGTTCTGCGGCGCTGTCGGAAGCCGGACTGCGAGATATGAAGGACATTATGATACTCTAAAAACCAGTTGAGGCGACATACAACCATTTTTTCGAAAAGCTTACAAACATTGCTGGCCAGGGATATTGGGCGGTAGGAAGACGGTAAGTGCGCAGGTTTGTTTGGCTTTGGAACATGGACGACAATGGAGTGTAGCCAGGTTGGAGGAATTTTGCCGGTGAACCAGATTTTGTTAAACAGCTGTAGCATAACTTCCAGAGATTTTATGGACACATGTTTAAACATTCCGTAGCAAATGTTGTCTGGTCCGGGTGTAGTGTTCTTAGTGTCATTGATAGCGGAGAAAAGTTCATTAATGGAAAAATCTTGATTTAGATCTGGATCAATTGGCGTCGTATGGGACATCGCATTTCGCAATAGTCGCGTTTGGATTGGTAAGGTCACATAGACAAAACGCGGTGGATAATTTCGACAACTGCTGGATAAAGCGAACTGGTTTGCCAGCATGTTGGATTTGTGTTATTTATTTTTGGCAGAAATGCCTTGGGCATGCAATGGTGGGATGAAATAGCTGGAGCGGTGACCGGAGAAGCTTTTGATTACCTTCCAAACTTTTGAGAGATTAGTGTTGGATGATAGCGTTGTGCAAAATTGTCGCCAGGAGGACGACTTTGCCTCTAGGATAACCCTTCTAGCCCTGGCTCTGCACCGTTTGAAACTAATGATATCACTTAAAAGCCACGTCCGTTTCTTTCTGTTGAAGGCATGCTTTTTCTTTTTCACAGCAACGTCGCACTGCTTATTCCACCATGGAACAGCGATTTTAAGAGACTTCTTGGATTGTGGAATAGCTTCTAGAGCAGCTTCGTGAACACTAGTTTCAAAGAGGCAATAGGCGTAGCTCAGTGAGATGGAAAAAGAAGTCAAAGTTTGATCGCAGGCCGTGCTAAATTTCTGCCAGTCTGCTTTGGAGAAGTGCCATTTCGGGACACCATGGTCTTCCGGTGTGGTGTTCGCATTAACATTTGTTAGAACAACAGAATGGTCACTGCCCAAGAATTCGCTTGTTACTGTGCATGTGCAGAGGGAACCACATGAGCTAGAGACAAGGACCAAGTCTATTAGGCTCCATGCATTACGTCCAGTGAGTGAAAAATGCGTTGGCGTAGTAGTGTTTAGGACAACTAAATCGTGTACGTCGAGAGCCTCTACCAAAGACCTGCCACTACAGTTTGTGTACTCGCTTCCCCACATCCCGTGGTGAGCGTTGAAATCACTACAGAGAATCACTTTTGCAAAGTTGGATAAAAAATAAAGGGAGGTGGAGGTCAAGGTGTTGGAGGGGAGTTGTAAATACTAAAGATGGAAAAACCGTGTACAGCAATGCCTAGAACTTCAAGAGTGCTGCTGGCATGTAGAGTGACATCAATGTTTGAAAAATCTAAAGACGTCTTGACACAAACCATTAGGCCACCACCTTTTCCTTTGGAAAGAGGCCGGTCTTTACGAATTACCTGATAGTGGGGCACGGAAGGCTGGTATTTTGGTGTCAGATGCGACTCTTGGATGCAGAGTATATCAGGTAAGTCGTCTAGTGCAGAAAGGTAGTTTTTATATTCATGCCATTTTTTAAAGATGGAGCGGGAGTTCCATTGTAGTATTGAAAAACCCATTGTTAACTAGAAAGAATTGTAACTGGTCGGCATCTACTGGGTAGACCCATGCGATCACCAGCTGCCTTAGTGATAATTTGCCATACGTCAATACTCCCGTTGTTGTCTTTTGCCAGCATGTTTTGCCTGATGACTTCCGCTAAAAAGGCGAGGAAGGTCACCGGGTTGCCAAACAAGAGGTTGGAAAATCAAGTTGTTCAGTAGTAATGATCATCTCGTCTTGATCCGGTGGGATACCAGCGGCATGTGGAAATGGAGCGGCACCAACAATAGATCTTGCTTGTGTACGATCTACTCCTACTGTCTTTTTCGGAAGAGGGGGAAAAGCGGATTGTGAAACCATATTCGGAACGGGACGACTTCTGGCAATTGTATGTGCTTTACAGGCATCAGCATAGGACAGTTTCGCCTCTGTTTTTAGTTGGATTTCAGTTTCCCGTTTGTATCTCGGGCAGATTTTATCATTCGCGGAGTGACCGCCTCCACAGTTTGGACATATTGGAGCAGCAGCGCTGCACTCGCTATACTTATGTTCGCCACCACAAATTGAGCAGCGCAGTTTACCTCGGCAATGGCCAGCGACATGCCCATAGCGGTTACACTTAAAACACCGTAATGGTCTCGGAACATACTGTTTCAAGCGGAAAAACATCCAATTTTCACTTCACCAGGGAGGTCAGCAGTAGTAAACTTCAGAAAAACAGATTTAGAATCCTTTAACTCAGAAGAATCACTACGTTTGAAACGAAGACGTTTCACAAATTTAACCCCTTGACTTGCAAGGCATGCCACGAGATCGTCTGTGGAGATATCCAAAGTCACTATAACCAATCACGACTTTGGTCCAGATTACAAACTACACTAGCCCAAATTACGCGGATCAGCCCCAAGTGAATATAAACTATTAAAAATTCTTTCACCGTTCACAATTTTTGAACAACTTGCGCTTGCCCTGAAAAAACAGAGTTGCCCTAAAATTTTCACTGTATTGAATATACTTTTTACATTCAGGGTTTTTAACATCTTCCGCTTGCCCTGAAAACAGTTTCCCTGAAAATTTTCACTGTATTGAATATATTTTTTACCATTCAGGATTTTTGAGCAACTTGGGCTTGCCTTGAAAAACAGAGTTGCCCTGGAATTTTTCACTGTACTGAATATGCATTGTTTATCATTCAGGATTTTTGAGCAACTAGCGCTTGCCCTGAAAACGGACTTTGCCCTGAAATTTTTCAAACCCGGGGGGACGCCTCGTACGCCTATGTGTGTCTGTAACCCTATGATTCAGTGTCCAATGCCGTTGTAAAACGTTTTGTTCTGTACGTTTTTGTCATCCTGCGTTGTGTAGAAAGTGTGTGTTTTAACTATGAACTTCGCGTCTGCGGACAAAAAAATACATCATCATCACGTATATAGTTATGAGCAGAACTAAGGTTTCACCATCATGTCGAAAATGTTGCCCAATCTTTTTTTGTTTCCAAAATGTCAACTTTGAAAAATACAAAAGACAAACTGTATTTTGGCATTTCAAAGGTGGTGCATGAGGTTGTCGGGAGTATTGGCATACCTATGCCTCTAAACATCTTGTAATAATGTGCAGGTTCTAACAAACCTTGTTAAACGGGTCTAAAGTGATTTTGAGCGTGCCTGTAATGTAAAAATCTGTGAATTTTTTGTGGGTAGTTCTACAGATTGCTTATCTATCCTCGTTAAAGCTGAATTAACTATCCGTTACGAAACAGCGAAAGCAAAAATATTTTTTTAAAAATGTTAGACGGAAAAAATTGTTTTATCTCAAAATTGCATCTCGATTTATTGAAAAAGAAAGCGTGAGGAGTTTGTAACAACAACAAACGTCCTAAGTCAAACAAATTTCGCAAAAACAGAAAAGAGATTAGCAAATGAACTTCAAGTTATGAAATTTAATGAAACGTTTGTTGTTTAAACTCTTGTGATGGTTTATCTTATGATAACCTGAGTTATTAAGCAATCTGAGCATTCTCTTTATGGATAGACCAGGATGATAACACAAGAGTAAAACAGCTGTTACCTGCGCACACATCGGTTGGCAGTATTGTGCTTGGTTGGGACCTTCTTTGCCAGCAACTACACACAACATAGCGCCATTTGCTGGAGGGTGAGGCTCTTTGCAATAGCCTGAAGTATATAGAAAAATCATATACCCACACTTTCTAAATTGAAAACTTTCGTAAAAATCCTGACTTAAAGCATCACTGATTTATAAATTAAAAACCAGTAGTTGGAGTTTTTGATTTATTTCGCAATACCACAAAGACTTACGCCAAGCCCTAAATATCAAATTCAAGGTAAAACTAAACGCAGTCAAACTACGGTTAACAAAGAAAAAAACAGAATAGCTATTGAAACGCAAAACGACCAATTGTTTTTAGCTTGTGGTGTAGTACTAATGCAGACCTCGAGTATGCGATAACTGCGAGGGTCAGCACACCATACTTTTGTCAACAGGAAGTTTTGCTCTTACTGCGTCATCACAAACTTAGTTTTTGTTTGTGTCAACATTTTTATCCTTTTCTTAATTACTCAGAAATCCGGACTGACTGTTGGTTAACACCTAAAAAAAGACGTGTGGAAACGCAGCCAAAAACTAGCCATTTGCAAGTAAAATAAGTGTGGGAACGCAGCCAAAAACTAGACATTTTCAGTAATTATACAATTATGCTAGGGTACGACGCAAGAGATAGCTTGGCATTTGTTCATGTATGCGACGTATGGAGCTGCACACAGGAAGTTTGAGTAAAAACACATATCTTAAAACTCAGGTTACTATGAAGAAAATGTGGGAACGCGTTCGCACCTCAGCACTACACACCTAGTCAACGCGCAAGTATTGATGGTACGAAGCTGTTCCGGAAGACTGCTACGTCACGATAAAACCTATGCTTCTTTGCTTTCAAGTTTACCTGTGAATTCAAGCTGAAGCAAAATATTTCAGCGATGGATTTGACGCACAATGACAATAGCAAACCGCTTTGGAGTACGTTTAATTCATGTAACTGATTGTTCGGTCCTTTCAGGGCTCAAGCTACAGTACTCAGTAGCGTATGCATTGCTGATAGCTGCACCTCAACTGCTGCCAACCTCTATTGCATGATCACCGACTTTTTGTTAATCACCGATCTGTTGATTTTTAACATTACCTTAGGATATAGGGATACCTTACTGGAAAACCATTGGTTATTTTAGAATTGGATGTTCCAGGATTAATACAGAAAAGTTTTTGCTTTGCCTGACACAGGTTCTCGTGCTATCGGATGTAACATAATTGTGCCGTATATGTTCTAGCTTTGTAACCATGATTGTAGTATTCATACAACGTTTTGAGTTGTTGCAACGCTCTCCCAAATAAACATGAATGAATGAATGAATCTCAATTCATATTAATACAGTCTTACACATAGAAGGACGAGCTTCAGGTAAGCAAGTGCAGGCAGTTCTACGTCATTGCTCATAAACAGTTATCTGCACTGTCAGTTTTCGCGTTCGTACAAACATTCGCTTTGCTTCAAATATTTTATTAGACCAGCGCCGTGACTGATTCCTCACCAGAACAGTAGCAAAGCTTAAATTTCAAGCGCTTCACCTACATCTAGAACAGTGGTTCTCAAAGAGTTTTTTCACATTCCTTCCATAGAAATCCAAACTCTGTCAATTCCTCCCCAGCAAAGATCACAAATGATAATTGCAAAAATTTCACATTACCTACTGTGAAGAAAGAATGGACGACTATGAACCAAACAGACTCTTGTAATATCACTCACTGCAGTTAAAGCAGCTTGTACCTGCAAGTTATTGCGATTGCTACCTGACAGGCGCATGGTCCGGCTGATCGTGGAGCTGGTTGGTGATCAGAGCTTCAACCTTACCACCGGCAACGGCAAACAGAGGAGGTTACGACGCCTCTAGAACGGCGGCCCACAGGGATTCTGTCATCCCTTCTCAACATCTATATCTCTGACCTCCCAACCACTGTATCCAGAAAGTATATATACGCCAATGACCTAGCAACCATGCATGCTGATGGAGATGACAAATAGTGGAAGGGGTGGAAAACAAAGACACAGCAACCGTAAGTGGATACCTCCAGACATGGCAGTTAAAGCTCAATACTACAAAAGCAGTGTTGGCAGTCTGCCACCTCTACAACAAGGAATCGAAACGTGAGCTGAAAGTTAACTACAACAACAAAACCCTGTCATTTTGCTCCGAGCCCACCTACCTCCGAGGAATGTTGGACAGGACAGTCACGTATCACCAACACCTTGAGTCCCTTCGCAAAAAGTTGACATCATGCGCTGCACTCTTGGCCGCTTGCTGGCTCTGGCTGGGGTGCTAGAGCAACAACGTTGCGAACCAGTGTTGCCAGTTGGGTGGTTTTCCCGCACAGTTGGGCTGTTTTTTTCGTTGCGTTGCGGGATTTTTTTTGCTGTTGCGGGTTGCGTTTTTTCGGGCTAGTTTGATAAACTCCATGCATTTTTTTGAGCTGTTTTTTCGAAAGATTTTTCTATCAAAGAGTATACATTTTGTCAATTATGCTGAGGTAGTGAGGTTTGTTTTTGCTTGAAGTAATGTGATCGACGGCTTTTTTCGTTCGTGTCTGTTCTCTTGATGTAAGATCAAACAGATGAAGCTTCGAGATCACGTGATCGTGTGTGTAATCGCATGGGTAACAGTGTTGATCTCATTCAGACTTAAGTTTGTGGACAAGTTCGTGGAGTTGCTGTGGTCACATCATGTAGGCAAATTACTGTTGTTAGTAATCGATACTACGAGTAAAGCTTGTACGCATGCAAGACGTAATCACAATAGGAAAAACACCCACAGCACAATTCGCTATGTTCGTTTGTGCGGAGAGAATGTAGACCTACAGCAGTGGTTCTTAACCTGGGGTAAATTTCATTTTCAAAGGGGGTAAATTTACTGAACCATAATTTGCAGCAAATGTAAATTTTTATAAATCATTCTAAACTGTAAAAGTTTGTTAATTTCATATTTTTAAGAAATGAGCACCATTGAGTGTATTGCGGTAAATCTGGTAGTCTCGTTTGATAAAAGGGGGTGAGGTATGTAAAAAAGGTTAAGAACCACTAGCTTACGGTATTGCTATAGCTTATGCTTTTGTTGACACTACACTTAACACTGTTGATTTAGTTAAACAGCAGTGTACAAGTATCAGAGTTTTGCGAAGGATTTGATGCAAAGCTTTGAGTTGATGGGCCCGGTATGACAAGCGATACGCCGATTGAGAAAAGCCAGAAAAGGATCACAAGTTTAAAGGCTGGATACAAAACACACTTTAAGTTACAGATAAAAAAAACTTATTATAAAGATGCTGATTTGAAATAAGAGCACATTACAATGATTTAAATTTTAAAGAATCATTCTACAACTCTGCTGAGCACATTAAATAATTGGCTCCATTTTCATCTATACGTAGTCTGTTTGATGCTGGCTATACCAGGGTAGTGATGCTAATAGCCTACATGATGGTGTTAAATCTGCATACTTGAGATTAAGCCTACAAATCGCTGCATATATTGCTTAATTGCCATTCTAGCATAAATGATGTAAGCCTAACATCACCTTAAAGAATTACTGGGCGGTATCAGATCAAATGTATTCTTTCTTAGTTTGAAGTTGCATTTTCAAGTAGCAAAAGATAAAAAAAACAGGAAGCTTTTTTTTTCTATTCCTTAAAGTACGTGCTTGATATAATGCACACCAGGGTTTGCTGCTGTTAACATTTTATTTCGACTGCAATGTGTGGTATTATTAATAAGTTTGATTGTCGTTACGATGTTACTACTTGTTGTTATTTTGTATGTTTGAGGTTGCTTTGTAAGAAAGGTCAGAGTTGTGTTGCACAAACTCTGCAACTGCAATAAGATAATGGTGGTTACTTTCACTGCAAACTGTTAGCTTTATCACAAATTATGGGCTGTAATTTGGGCTAGTTTGGAGTTTTTTGGGCTGGTTTTGGGCTTGTTTTATAAGGACGTTGGGCTGGTTTTTCAACCAGCATCTGGCAACACTGTTGCGAACAGCCACCTTAGTCCTGGTCCATTCAACAGCAGAGTACTGCGCTTCTGTCTGGTACCGCAATGTTCACACCTGCCTTATTGACCTTGCCAACAACGACGCCTTGCGAATTGTGACTGGATGCCTGCGTCCTACACCACCGGACAATCTTCCTATCCTCGACGCCATCCAATCGGCTGAGCTTCGTCGCAAAGCAGCCATACTGTCTCTAACATGCCGTCTCATAGAGCCTTGACATCTGCTCCACTCAGCACTCATCTATCCATCGAGTAGGAATGCACGGCATCTCAAATCGAGACACCGATTTTGTACCTGACGACAATAACAGAAGTGCGGTGGAATGCAGAAAGGTAGGAGTTTACTACGAGGCTGCGTACTTTCATCCCCGACCCACCTTCCTGGAATGGCACTGCCACGAACAGCGTGCAGTAACGCAGCCAGAATGAGACCGAAGAGGCCATGGTCCTGTCCGAAACAAACTTGCTAAGATTTCCGCTGGTGGTTTATACCAATTTTCAATTGTTCGAAAGTGTTCGGAAGGAACAATCGGACGTACATCAGGTGATTAAACCCTCTGACCAAAATTCCTGGCTGCGCCACTGACATCGTGGGTCCGCCCACGCACCCTCCCTTAATGACCATGCTAAGAACAGGGTGGGTCCGACTTAAGAACAGCGTGGGTCCGGCTCAACCGCCTCCATACCGGTGTCGGACGTTTCTGTTCTTGTTCACACAAATAGGGTATGGCCGCTTCTGCAGCTTGTGAGTGTGGTGCAGAAGATCAAACCGTTGACCATGTTGTCTTCCAATGTCCAATCCATCGACCTCACCATGGATTGCACGGCCTGATCTGGATGATGAGACAATCGATTGGATGCTCAACAGCTGCCCTGAGATCTAGTGCGGCCAGGCAGCGGACTGAAAGAACTGACTCAAACGATGATGATGAAGCAGCTTGTGCTTGCCTATTGTAGACAATCCCATCTAGACCAACCTCACTGTGCAGTTTTTTTATGCGTTGAATAAACTAATAGGAAGAAAATCTTAAGATTTTTCCACAGCTTTCCCTCCCCAATTCCTCCCTGGGTTTAAATTTCCTCTCTCAGTGAGCCAAATGACTCCTGTTTGAGAACCACTGGTCTAGAACTTTTGTGATCATAGCTCGCTCTGAGTTCTCTTGTCAGTTGTGGACAAGGATTAATAGCAATAACCTAAGATAAATGAAATAAAATTCGAAAACTTTGTAAGATTACACAGATGGAAACGGTATCTACGCTGCGATAATCTAGGAAGAAAATGAATTAATCAATAGCTTTTTGAACTCGGTTACCGCAAATTTTTTGTCAGCAAAGCTTTAGCACAGCAATAATGTTACCATCAAGTGGCACTAATAATCTTAAGTGATATACTTGACCTATGTCTCGGCAGTCTTCGCGTCCGTTGCCGATACATGAGCAGCGCCACCGTATGTGGGAAAGAGAGTGGTGCTTTTTTATCCAAGTTTCTCCGACAAACTTCACGATTCCCTCGTTTGTAACACAATGGGGATCTAAAAATAGGTGGAAATTGTTTCAAAAGAAAATGTTTAAAATATTTCAAGCTTTAATGCCATCGTTTAGGTTGGTTGCAGAAGTCGCAAAGTAATGCAGTGTCCATAGGAAAGCTTTCTGAATGATGATAACCCATTCAGAAAGGCATCTGTGCTTTTCATCTCTACAAGCAATCGTACAAATGTAGCTTTTGAATTCTCACAAAAACTTCATACATGCTGAAATAAAGCCAAACATACTGAGTATAAATTAATTTTAATTTCTCCAACATACTGAACGGCAAAATTTCTGAAAAAAGCTCTAAACAAACATTCAATGTCGAATCAAAACAACATTGTTAAAAAATGTTCTGATTAAGAAAATGATTGACGTATTTAAATGCCATTACAGAGCAGCGAAGAAGGTAATAACGTGGCTCTTCCATTCAACGGCAGGAAGACTTCACAACACACTGTCAAGCAATAAAATATTTAAGCAACGCCTTCGATGACATTCATGTCATGTGAAGACTGTTGAAACTCTGATATAGAATCTTGAACCGATTTCACCTCTTCGTGAACTGACAAAAACATTGCATCCTTTACCAAGATCAACTTACGTTTTACGAATGTAATTTTGCACAGCGCAATGACATCACGGTAATCAACGAACTTATGAGGAGCGCACTTCAAGAGCCTAAAACCCTTCTAGAAGATGTAACTTGCTTTCTGCATGTATGCCTATCCTTTGTAGATGCACTGCAATCGTATGTACGCTCAGAATTGGATATTTTGTTTGAATGCAAACGAGGAAAAAAGGAAAACTTAACTATTGAGGCAAAAGTGTCGGCAATAGACCTAATGAGTTAACTACTCAGCCAGCCCTATTGTTGGCATAAATCAATATTAAATTTAAGACTGGATTTGCTTGTGCAAAAATTTTGCAACTGTCAGCCAGTCGTTTTTTAACACATATTACAACTGAAATGATAGCTGTTGTCGTAGAAACTCCGTTGAAGCTTCAGGATTGACATAAAATGCACAAACATTTTCAGTGAAGTGTTTGCAATGCAGAACGCAGTTAGTCGACCACAACTTGTTGCAACTGAGTAAAGCAGGCTTGGCTTAGCAGGTTAACCTCCGCTGTTGAGAGATGAGGGCAGAGGCGTAACGAGGTTAGATGGCGCTCGGTGCAAGAAACAAGTTTGGCGCCCCCATGTTCGAACCTGAGGTCTTTCGGAAGCAAATGTGCTGTTGAACAAAGTAATTGTGACATTGTTGGGACTTTTCGGCGGACCCACAATGATTCGGCGCCCCCATAGTGATTCGGCGCCTGGGGAATTGCGCCTCCTTTGTTGCGCCTCTGGACCACGCTAGTTTCTCGATGGTGATTCTTGGCTTTTACGAGCAGCTGGTGACTCAGAAATATTAAGGACATCCACCATCCGGTTAGTGTGTTGCACTTTTGCCCCTAAAATTTGTTAAGTTATAATATATTCGTTGTAGACTTGTCATAAAATCCTTCGCAGCGCTATTGCTACTAGCGTTACGATTATTTGTCGCCACAATTTGAAAAGACTGGTCATAGCATTAAACGGTGTTTACAGACCAGAGCTCTGTTTAGAGGGGTTTAACGCTTCCAAGCTTTCTTTTCGCGACGGGCATGTCTTGAATAGCTAAATGTATGGATATATTTTCTCAAGATGTGATTCGGGAAAAACTAACCTTATTCTTTTAGAATTCTCAAGTAAATGTATTCCTCGAGCTCATTTTGCTTTGCTTATACAAAAAATACTTTTAAAATAAGCCATGGTGGTGAGGAACAAATATGACCCAATTTGGAACGAGCTGTGTGTTTTCGGTATCGTTAACGCAATTGATCAAAATTGGCGAAAATCATCGTGTTTAAAATACAGTTGTTGTATATGTCAATCTGAACATACCAACTATAACCTCTTGACTTTTTGGAGTTTTTGTTTATTTTGCTGCAATTGAACATCATAAGTTTTCTCCAGATTCAAGGAACAATAGCATTGCTTTAAAACTGTGTTGACTACACTCACCTAAAAATTGACTGGCAGCAACCAGTTTTGGGATATTCCCAGCCCTAAGTCATGACGCCAAACACTAACCTTTAAATCATATTTATCGAGCTGTAGAGCAAGCAACAACGATGCGCGGGGAGCAAACAAGCGATAAAATTGCAATGTTAGGTCTAGTTATCAGTCGACAGTGTAATGTCTATGGAAAGAAATCCTTTCTCAGCAAAGAATCAGACACTTTAAGATCTTACAGAGTATATATTTCGCCTACGATGTAGACATCATCAGCTCTTATTCAAATAGAAACTTTATTTCGGTTTTTATTTCTATTCAAATAGAAACTTTATACTCGACTTTAAACTTTATTTCTATTCAAATAGAAACTTTATACTCGACAGAGTAATGACAGGAATTGAACCGAAATAAAAATCCGCAAACTTACCCCTATGCCGAGATATGGTAACCGGTCTGCAGCGTATTAACGCATCTCTGCACTCGCATTGCTCCACGGTGAAATGTTGTTCACCGACTTCGGTTGTGTGGTTCCACGTGAATCCATTGCTAACAACCTGAACAAAACCGGAGTTATTTCATGCAAAAACACCTTTTTAATCTTCTATCACTTTTTATATTGGCTGCCTGTAGTTTTCCAACGGTCCTCCGTACCCCATTACATCGCAGGCCAGCATCCTGTTTCTTTGATCAAAGCATTGTTGTGCTGGGGCAGGAAAAAAGGTACTAAAATAACGATATATTCTAAACGGCATTTTCAATTACTTAAAGCTGTGCACGTGCAGCCTTAGAATTGCTTTGTGGTAAGGTTTGGTTCTGGCATGAGGAGTTTATTTGCTACAACGACAGGTGTCAAGTGTAGCCTACTGTGAAGGAAAAGTTGACGTAATGTCAACAGTGTCTTCTCCGTCGGCCCAGTCATGAGCAAACTGTCAACTCCATCCCAGCTGTTGTCTTGCCTTGAGTCTGAGCGATTGGTTACGAAGTATTAGAGCAGTGGTTTTCAACCGGTGGGCCATGGTCCAGTGGTAGGCCATGACGCTTTCCCTAGTGGGCCAACCAGGGAAGGATTTATACATAGGTCAAATAGGCCATGGCCTAGGGCCTCGCGCTTTTGGGGGCCCCTCGCAATTCTTTCCTATGACGACTCAATTTTAACTAAAAATTTGCAAAACTGCGCAGAGGCACAACTTCACAATTTACCTTGAAAGGAGCTGAAATTCAAATGTCTACTCTAGACCCTTATGAGTACAGTAGAAACACGACAATATTATACATCTGGGCGTGAGAGAGATGCAAGCCGTCTTATGAAAGCGATTACAAAAAAAGAATGAAAAAGAAAAACGGTGCTTGATTGATGTTCAATTTTCCAATGACAAAAAGCTCGCAACAGGGCAAGACCGCCAGAGAAAAACAATATTTTCAGTATTGGATCCTACGTTTGGTTGTTTTTACTAGATTTCGCTCAAACAGAGATTGCTTGTTGAAACTATATATTAATCAAATCAGCAAGAACAGTTTCTTGTGAGCTTTACTGGGAAATACGAATCGACATTGGGTTTACTTCATTTGGTTAGCTGAGGGTGTTGCGACAATACTTTGCTGCTGTGCAAAACTTGTCTTCATGCTGTTAACCATCGGCCTATGGCGTAGAGCAGGCCTTCTCAAACTATGGGTCGCGGCCTCAAATGGGGCCGCGAAATGCAATTTCGGGATCTCAAAACCAATTGGCTTGACAAATCAGATATAACAACTTTTTTAAATTTACAAGAAAATGGAAAGTAGGCCTGCAGTGAATCTATTTCTACTGCATTTTTATTTTTAGGGGCAATATCCTACTTTATGCCGTCAGTTGTTTACTATGATTCCTGCCTGACCTATCAAATGATAATAAAAACCAGGCACAAGTTATGCGTTGCTACACCATGATTGTTTCAACGTACTAACCGATGCTGACCTTATTGCATTCATTCCGGCACGAAGGGATGCTTCTGTTTAGACTCTACGTCTACAGTACTCTACGGACTGGGCTAACTGCTTTGAGAGCACACCAAGTAGTTTCAAACTAAAGTTAAAAGTTTCATACACAGTTTCAGAAGCACTTTTGACTTTGATTCAGGAGAGGTTGGATCCACAAACCATACAAAATTGCAAACTTTCGGAGGCCACACACCTGCCATGCCCGGGATGAGTTTGCGGAGTTATTAAACGATAAACTTTTGCAACGGGAATTTTCAAAACAGAGTTTAGCCTATATGTCATTTTTGGGTAAGAACAAAAAATGAATGTTCAGTCATTTCTGATCTAGCCATTCATGAACTCTTAGACTTTTGCACAACATATTTGTGTGATGCGGGATTCTCAAAATTGATAATCATCAAGTCGAAAAACCGATGGTTGTTGAAAAATGTTGAGAATGTCGTTCTTCCTGCGTTGGCTGATTGCATCAATCAGCAAATGGATGGTATGTGCAAAAATCATCAAGTGCTGCTATCCCATTAGTTGTGCTTGATAACTTCTATAAACTGAATTGTTTTTTGTTAATTATTTTTCGCCTTACTGTTTCCACTACGTGGTAGTTTTATTACTGTTTAGTTACTTTCGTGGATTGTGTGCATTTGTAGGATTCCGCCATTGACAAAAATGCATCTTGAGATTTGTAATCAGACGTTCAAATGTATCATTAACATATAGGCTATCCATCAAGGGGGCCGCATAGAAAAACCTTTTTTCAAAATGGGTTCGCAGAACAAAAAAGTTTGAGAAGCCCTGGCATAGACGATTAAAACACTATATTTTGTATTGCTTGGAAAATGACATCTTCAAAACGGCTTAACCAACCTCTGTGTCCACTGAATGGATTGTGCTTGTTTGTTCAATAAAATATGTGGTTACGGTTACTATAAAAAAGGAGTTTACATACAAGTCATCAGGTTGACAGCTAGACGATATTTTCAAGGGCAGCAACACGGTCCCACATGAAAATGTATACATCCGATAAACAAACCTACAAAAAACGCTAGAACTCACGGAAATTTAACGAAAAGAACTTCTGAATTACACGAAAGAGCTATAAATTCCAAGAAAAGATCGCAATGCCGTTTGTTCTTGAAGAATGTAGGAAAGGCTTTAATTTCTGTTGAACATTTAAGGCAAATGTAGAACCAAAGTTGGCACAACAAAAGAGATGTTTGAGGGGGCGCTACACATAAAAGGGGCATACGTTCACACTTTTCAGACAAACAGCCAGATAGGTCACACCTGCTTGGGGCCCCAAAACTAAGATGACCTAGGGCCCCGCGCTCCCTAAATCCGTCCCTGGGGCCAACCACAGAGCTTGACATAAATCAGAATGAAAGCACTATGAGACTTGTATAATGATGTCATTGTTATCAAATAAGATACACAAATAGAAAAAATAAATTCAATCTGAATGTTATGTTGGGGACATAACTCTTACACAACAATGCTAGTTGAAGCAGTGCTTACGAGAATTGCTATGGCAGGAAGCTTTTGTCTGACGGCCACATAAGCTTTTACAGTACACAACAGTTCGAGGACCGGACATCTTAGGTAATATGATTGTTTCAGGATATGGTACATTCTACCAAATCAACAAGTTTTTCATAAATACATGTTATTTTTTGATAATCGACAATTTCTTCGCGGGCCGGATGAAATGGTTTCGCAGGCCAGGTTTGGCCCGCGGGCTGTAGTTGGAAGACCCTGTGCTGTGGCATAGCATTGCAATTGTTATAACGCAGCGGCTAAGTGCGTCAAATGCTACCGAAAATAATTTAACAGATCCGCACTTTAAGCGAAAAAGATTGAGACAAGTTTTAAAGTTCTCTATAGATATTTTGTTTGTAAGAAAAGAGGCGATTCTGGAACAACGATTAACACAAAACACGTAGAGGTGTATCGAAACAGATTTGTTTGTGGACTCAGACTACATGGAAGATTGCAATTGTGGATAGTAAATGATAAAGACTGGTATTGCTTGGTTGTTGCTTGGACGTGTAACTCGGAAATATTATAGTCTGGCTGTGTTTATTTTATGGGCTCTGTTCAGCCAATTTTATACTTCATGGAAATCAGTTCAGCAACTTTTGATACCTTTCCTACAGACCACGAGAAACAGTAAATTGTAGCCTGCCTCACTTTTCGAAAGGTCTTGTCGTTGTTTTAGTTTTCAAAATCACGTGTATGCAACAACATAACTGCAATTGAAACGGTGGAAAGCATGGCAGTTCTGATTAAATTTTCATCACAATAAATTAAAGAGGTCTTGCATTGTGGTTCTTGATGCTTAAAAATAGGTTCACTTCTTTCTGCAGGTTGCTGAGGTGATTTACAAAAAAAGAAACCAAACTAAAAAGAAATAAAGCGAAGAACCCAGATGTTTTTTCAGCATTTAGAAAACACTTCACGCAAGTTTCCCTTACCAATCTTATCAGCAGGAGAATCACCATATGCTTGTACTCTATACCAGATCATTGACGGCAATGCGATTATTGCTAACTAACACAATGTGTCTTAATTTTGAAATTTTGACTTTCTACGATTCAAAATCCACAGAGACTTTGGCCAAAACGAAAGTCGGTTTAAGCAGCATTCGAGCTTGAGATTATTTGCAAAATCTAAGTTAACTCTCAAATAAAAAATGTTATTCCAGAACTTTTTATGGAGCAGTTTTGCGAATCTCCGAAAAAAATTTAATGCACTGTAAGCTACATCAAATGGTCATGCGATGTAACATCATGGACGTGATAAATTACTCATACAAAGATTACTGAACTACCGTAACTTGTCAACTCATAGAAAAAAAATGTTTTGTATCAGCTATAAACACTTTCATAAAATATCCCAGCAAAGTGAAAGCTACGAGACAGCAACTTCAGGTACCCCTAAATTTACACACCTTATAAAAAATTATGAAAACCTGTTTTTCTGTGACAAACTCTGAAACAAACGTCTTTTCACCGTCAGGATTTTCAAGATTTTCAAACAAAATATTTCAGAAAGCATGTCAGCGAGTACTGCAGTTTGGAGTATGTTATCGTGTCTAACTCCATTTACGACGACGTATAATTAATTCTTAAAGTTAATAAGACCACTCACATCGCATTATAGTTTCAGTGCCTAACAGTACATGAAGGTGCCTCAGAAGGATTTGGTGGATGGACGGACGGACGAGTCAAAAATGGGGGTCGCCAACGCAGCAAAAGAGTAAACAACAGAGCAAAGAAGGTAACTGCGCATTGCCAGTAGGGCACCACTGCAAATGTGCCGGTGTTTCTCTCGGCCACCGTATTGGCGACAATCCTGCGTAAAACCCTCCCCATTTTGAAGTGTCTTAAAGCCCTGCATATGGTCATTTATCTCCGAGTTAAAAACGCATATTGGATCAACTTGCATTACTGCAAAGATAAAAATGCGTTTATGAAAAATGCGTTATCGTGAATATCTTTGGTACGAATATCATTTTAAGGTTTCATTTGTGATATCAAGTAATGAATGCAGTGATATTGGTTGTAAGATAATTACACCAGACATATTATACAAGATCCCCTGTCAGTGGTATTTCATCATATACTAATGAACGCAGAGAAGGGATCTGATATAGGTTGTGGGGAAGAAATGAAACCAGGAAAAAAGGAAATATGAACTGTGTGATCAACAAAGAGTTAAGAAAATGCTTGCAATTGCCCTCCCCTCATCTATCTGAGTTCCATAAACCTTGTTAGCCTCGCACTCATGCAAGCATACTTAAGGAAATAGCTCAAAACGATCAAGATTTCCATCAAGTAAAATGACTGCAATTTATCACCTATTTTGCAGTTTACGTCAAAATTGTTTTCAAAATTCGATAATATTCAAAATATCACTAAGTTCTCTACGACATCATCAATGAGTTGGAGTACATCTTGTGGATTAAAAAATTGACTGCACTTATGCTTATGTACTGGGTGGCCACACGACCGATTTGGACTGGGACACTCTCGGCTTTCGGAGATGTGTCTTGTTCTGTTGCTTGTCGTGGAACACCAGATCGGCTGTAAACATCTGGAAACGCAATTTTGTGAGAGGAAACGATGCGAATAAGACATGACATTTTTTACTTGTGTTGCGAGAAAAGCACGTGACATTTTTTGCTCTTCAGAGAATTGTTAGCGAAAATCTTGCAGAAAATCAGTGGTTTAAAACTTTGTCCTAATCGGATGTACGCTCAAATAGCATCATGGCTGTTATTTAAACGTTACACAAATTACATTGTACAAAATCCAGGTATGGAAAACATTATGGTAATCTTACATACGCAGTTGGACCAGCACATACGGACAACTTTAGAACACACAAAATACAAACTTTTCTCGTTTTATAATATCCTATACAATGTACTTTCTGACTCAGTTTGTCTGGATGGCACTAGTACAGTTACATCATTGTACATTTTCGTTGGTTATCTGATGTAAAACGTTAGTGAAAGCAACGTACAGTACATTATAAATAACAAAGAAAAGACGCGGTCAAGTATTAATGCGAAGCGTTTGTATTTGAATCGCAACGTTTAACTAGATTGCAAACTTACCCTGTCTCCAGTATCGCACTTTTGCAACGTTGCTAGTTTTGGGCGAAGAGCATGACCTCTGTAAACGATATGGTCTCGTACCCACTGCGGGCCGGTGGATGGTGGAGGGAGTTCAGTTGTTGCTGCATGAAACATGGAAACGTAATTTAGATCAATGTATGTAGTACAACATACATGCTGACATAAAAATCTGGATTCCATCAGTGAGCTTTGATAGTGCGTTTTATGATAATCATCAGCTGCTATTTGACAAAATTACTAATTTACCTTCAGAAGGTCACATGTTTGACAGTGATACTTTTTCAAAGGCAAAAACTACAGTAATTAGGCACCTGAAATCTTCATCTTAACATCCGCCGCAAATAACTTATAAAAACCCTGGTAGTTGATGTAGTTGTTTCCCCATTATTTTCTGCCATTCTTTTAAATGCAAGATCACTAGATTCTGCTGCTGAATGGCCCAATCATAAGATGAATTTTCAACATTTCTAAAGCACCTGCCGGTGTTAAATTGGGTTGTGTGGGAACTCGTCAGATGACGTATCCGTACATACTCAGCTTACCTGTACACAGTAACAACCCTATGTTAAGTATTCAGATTTCAGTTGTGATTGGATACTTGTGGTCTGGATTTACTTGTAATTTACGCACATCGGTACAGTAATAACCAAATTACGCGTAAGTGTTGCCATGTCTTAAATTGAAAAAAAAAATTAAAGAAATTTTTGAATTTGGCAGCCTTGCAGGATACTCTGAGTAAAATTGATTCGATTGCAATGTAGGATGTTATTCATGCTCCACCGATCTAAACGGGTTATTCGATTAGTTTTTATTAGTAGGCAGATCGTTTTGCCTTTCCGCAAGATATTTTCTTTGCAAAAAGTGGCAAGCGTAAATGCATAAGTATTCTTTATCATGCTATGCTGTCGCTTGTAATATTTTAAAATCTTGAAAATTCAGTTCAAACACAAAAACTCATCGACCAGTAAAAACATTGCAAGTAAACCAACTTTGAAATAATAATAGTAAATGAGTTCGTAAACTTCTCGCAAAAAAAAGAAATTTCGAAGCATAAAATGGAAAGCGTTTGTGATAATCTTAGCCACTGGGCAAATACAACATGATTTTTGTGTTGTTCACAGAAGTGCGAAAAAATTTAGACGACATTCAACGCTTTTCTCGTCTAAACAAAAATTGCCCAAACACCATTCGCCGAAAAAACACGCCAGATATCTATGCACAACACCGCACGCACTCGTAACGCGAAAATCCAATTGAGCAGTTGCCTATGCCAAGTTGTTCACATTTTATATGCACTACCATGGCCAGCCTTAAGCCTGCGCAGCTGCATTGGGCCCCGCGCCTCTGGGGGCTAGCGCCATGGTGTTTGGGCAGGTTGTTCATTTTTGCCAGATGTTCCTTGCGCTCGAGAATTGTGGAAACGGCTTATGAATCGCATTGTTAACAAACAACTACCTCGTTTGAACGAACGGTGAATTTCGTCTGATTATATCGTACGTTACCAAACGTGTTTAGCGTTACATCTGCTCTCCACAATGCCCCACACTTTATGGTGGAACTTGGTTCTTAGTAGTGCCAGTTAAGACTACATTAGACCTACAGCTATTGCAAACAAGGTGTGTAATGATTCAACTCGCAATGAACAGGTCAAGATGAGTGTTTATCGTACTAACGTCGATGACGTTTCTTCCAATGTAACGTTATTCAGTTCTCAAGAGATCCTTCTGTCTTGGGAAGTTTTTGGGTGGTTGCGGGTCATCTGCATTTTTACAAATGCTTGACGTTTTGCTTCATGGCAGATTTTGACATAGATTACATATTTCAATATTTTGTCAAAAACTCCATGACACTGAAACGAATGGCAAAAGATGAAAGCAGTGGTGTCGGGGGCGGGTGTGCAAGCGCACCCCCAAAAGTTTTGATTTGGTGAAAATCATGGCAAAATCCGTAGAACTATGGGCAAAATCTGTGAAAATTCTTAAATCTGGGCAAACGTCCTGAAAATACGAGCAAAAAAGGCGCCCAATGTGCTTTGGTTTGAAGAAATGGCGCCGAAAATCACACGAAGACTTTCTTTTGGCGGACATCCGAAATACGGTCTTCATAAGCACAAAAAGTGGCCCAAAATTTTTTCGGGCAAGTTTGAGGAGATTCGGGCAAAAATCCTTCGCACCCCCAAAAATTTGCCTGCTCCTACAACTATGGATGAGAGGTTGAACCCGTGGAAGCCAAAAATTTCATGCAAACCAGTGCAAAATTTTGTGAGGTGTTCGCACTTAAATTTGCCTCCTTTTCTTTGTCCACACAATTGTTGCGCGTTATTTGACGTTCGTGCAAGTAGTTTTATAGTCTGCCGTCCCACCAAACTTTCATTGTGTTTTGCTTCTTTGCGATTGTTATGGAGGCTTTGCTCCATAACATGCTCACTGAGAAAAACATTGATTACGCTGAGGACGAAACAAGTCACTGAGTTGTCGGTTTTGGCAGTGCGATCGAACGCCAGAAAGAAAGTAACACAGGCGAAATATCTGTAAAGAAGCAAACAAGCAAAACATTCATAAACACGCAAATGCCTTAAATGGGAATTATGTGCAAGATCAAGAAATTCAGTAGCTAGCCACTTGCAGAAGAACAATTAAAAGCGTGAAATGAAAAGGAACTTTTAGAGCGACGAAGCAAGAAGTGACTATTAAAATGAAAGAAACAAAGGACGGCGAAAACAGCGCAAAACACTGTTATGCACTAAAATGAGGAAAACTGCGGGATGAGGCATAAAAACAACATATTGTGATGCAGCGATTGAGACTATGTTGAATTGAATTTTTACAATGCAATGTTGTGTGTTAGCTCTGTTGACGAAACTTCATTTTTCAAACACATATGCTGAAGGAAGTGAGCTACGCACTGGTGAGGAAAATGGATACAAAATAACGGAATTCAGAGACACCTCGTCCATCACAAGCAGGCTTCACATTGTCTGATTTGGAGTGAAGGAATGAACATTTAAAGCAACGAACCGTATGAAAGCATTTCACGTGTTATTGTATGCTCTTCAGAAGCAATAGGAGTACCGCGACGCAAGACCAACATTAACAACATGCCAAAAAGCTAAATTGCACAAAACATAGCACGCTCACAAGAAATGAACAAGCTTCTTGGAGAAACAACGCAATCACATGATCAGTGCCAAAACTACGTCATAGAAGGAAGAGAAAGCCAAGAGTCATTTAAAGTTATTGTCGAACGTTGGCTAAATTCGGCAAGTGACAATAACGACACGATGTCACATGATATAACAAACTTATAAGAAAGCGTCAGTCAAGTGCAGGTGTCGCCCTGAGATGATTACGATTGATACGCCAAACTGAAATTAAGAGCATGCATAAGACGGGTTCCCACCTGAACGTATGGCATGGAACCTCGGTATGAGGAAGGTGTGAATGATTGCGAAATGCGCTGTAGAATTACGCTTTTATGACGAGTATTATTTAAAGAGAGAGAAAATAAGTTAAAACAGGAGAAATCACACTTTGATGTATGACGGTGATGGGCAAAGCTGATGTAAACCATCACAAGCAACAAAGATTATTATGTTGAGAAAACGTGAATACGAAATTCACATTTTAACGTGTATTTATAACAATGCGTGCAAGAATGGTGAGCTCCGAGCGTACAGTTTTAAAGGAGATGCGCTGGTGCAGACGGGGTCAGTCTCTGACCATCCCCCAGGTAGAAAAACTCGTGACTACGCTCGACTCTTGTTTTATCCAGGCATGTCTCAAAGCTTCGGCGATAGGAAGGGCTGGATTGGAAGAGTTTGGCGATGTATTATAACTGTACGAATAGCCACACACACAAGTGGTTCGGCAGCACGAGTTCTTGCTAAATTTATCCAGTCCCGGCTAGCAGGATTGTGCGGAAGGTGCATTTATTCTGGCCCAAGTGCACCTAACATTTACGGAGTTCTTCTGTGTCTTGTCTTGCAGAAGATTGACTTCTAGGAGATATGAAGAATGGTTCTAAACTGTTCTTACGTGCTCTCTTGCATGTATTCTTGAGTTGTGCACAGAGGAGCTTGATCACTTTCCAAAGCAATGAAGGTTGAGAGTCTTGGGACTAAATCTTTCGAGAACAATTACGAAAGACCTATAGCAATTGCAATTGGTGATACGAACTGACACAGAAGTGCAGTTGACAAAAGCAAAACTAAATTCAGATGTCTCTTAGGTGAGAGAAGTTTCATCTGTGAAAAAGGAAACTGATCTTTCGAATTTGAGACGCAAAACAATTTGGGAAACAATTTGCTAAGGAAGTTAATTAAACAGAGCTTGTATCAGTCCAAATATTAGTATAACAATGGACTTGTTGTGTTTGCAATGGTTATATGTAAGTACTGAGTGTTATCATTGTACTGATACCCAGGTGCGCAGCCAAGATTTTTCTAAGGGAGGGGCTGAAATTATGGAAGCAAAAGTTATGAAAAGGAAAAATGGCTTATGATAAGAATAGCCAGGAAAGCACATATATTGTGGATAAACAGTTGACTGTACTGACCACGAAACCTGGGGTCCTTCCAACTAAACTGCCATCTTCTTTGTCTGATATTCTTTCATGACGACCGTAAAACTCAACCACCTTGATTACATGTCTCAGCCGAGTTTTGATTTGATCTATTATTTTTTTCTACTGTCGGAAAGCATATTTCTCACGTCCACGTTTTCTTCATTTTTGCAAAGTTTAAGAAACGCATCAAACTTCTCTGCGCAAAACTGGTGGTATTGACGTGTTTGATGAGAGTTTAATCTTCTTTCGCCTTTTTCCAATTTTTGTGAGCTGATTTTACCAACATGCCAAGGGTCTTAGTGCTGCAACTGACAACATCAAATGCAAACGCAACACACATTTGCAAAATGACCCTTTATGAATTTCATTATAGGCTAACCACTTAAATTCCTCCTCCAACTATTGCCTTTTGGAAACGTCGCTTCTGGATGCCTGTGTGTACCACAGA
>Ga0210059_1001665_pt1 | contig 33890 bp, 24 predicted proteins | sample Ectturendosymbi2_FD_188042 | JGI IMG/M metagenome (GOLD analysis project Ga0210059, IMG submission 188042) | Ecteinascidia turbinata endosymbiont from Florida, USA - Sample 2 (SPAdes) (version 2) | ecosystem: Host-associated > Tunicates > Ascidians > Unclassified | place: Key West, Florida... | reverse complement strand
CTTCCGACTTCGTCGTCGCAGCCCTGATCGCCAGGCTCGCCGTTGACGCACAACCTTGTGCGAACCGATGACCCCCCACCGCAAGTTCGGGAACACTGACTGTAGCTCCCCCACGGTGACCAGAAAGCGCACGGCTGGAACAGAAGAGCGTCATGCAAGAGTTTTGTTTTTACACGCAGAGCAAAGTGTGCTTATTTGAATGTGAACAAGGTTCACTTTGTTTATTATTCATGCGTTATTTTTTTTCAAAAAGAAAACAACGTCGATAAGAAGAAGCCAACTAAACTTTTTATATTTATCGTAATGTTTTCGAATAAATCTTGTCCACTGTTGCGATTGATGAAGGTGGATCCATGTTTCAGTGGATCGCATTTGGCGAAAACAAAAATAACACTCAAAAACAGAAGTCGATAAGAATTAAATTGCGCCTGTAAATGTTCATCACCATGAAAGGCCAACCTCAGACATTGCAAAGGATTTGCAACCCACCTTGATCTGGCACACCGCTTCCTCTGTCGTGTATCCTTGGCAACCGATGTCGCCCACCTCGCCGGTGTCGCAGGTCCTGGAGTGGGAGTACAGGCCGGAACCGCAGCTTCGGCTGCATGTGGTCCATGGTCCCCATGGTGACCACGTCGGGCAAGCCTGGAAAGTTTCAATTTCACTTTAAAGAAAATACGTTTTCCGAAAAATGGGGTAAAAAGTTCTGCGAAGTAATAAAACTACTTGAATAGTTGGAAAACTTTATATATGTATGTTGCAAATGGACAAATGTTTCTAAATACATATATTTATTTTTTAAAAACGCCGTTTTTTTTATTTCCAAGAAGAATACTCCACAAAGAATAAAGAAGAATACTCCGAAGAAGAATACTCCACAAAGAGATGAGAGAGAGAAGAAAGAAGAATACTCCACAAAGAATATTCCACAGCGCCGTTTTGATTTCCAAGAAGAATACTCCACAACGACTTCGCAACGGAAAATATAAAATGGAAAGCGAACAAACAAAAAGTTTTTGGTTAACATCAGACACTTGCACAGCTGCTCACCTGGGTGTTACAAGAGCCTGTCTGCACAACATCGCCAGTACAGCCGTCATTTCCGACGACGCCGTAGTTGCAGACTCGTCGTCGGTAGTAGCTGCCATCGCCGCAGGTGGCGCTGCAGGATGACCACACCCCCCAGGCAGACCACGAAGGACACGCCTATTGAAATACGATGTTGTTAACAACAGGGGTGACTTTTTTCTGATGCGTCTGCGCAGTGGAGCTGAGCTCAGAAATGGGTGCGAGTGCCTGACGAACAGGTTGAGCAGCAGCCTACCACGGACTCAACTTGCTTATTGTTGCTCTGCAGCGCAATAAACGCACGATGGAATGAAACAAAACTGCGAACCTGGGAAAGGTTGCGACTGGTTCCAAGTCATGAAACATCGGTTACTTGCCGATGAAGCGTTGGTGCGTCTCAATGTAGTAACTTTGTTAATTAAGTGGCAGAAAAAATGTTGAACAATGTTCAGTGCCGGCAGCTTGTTGCGTGTCTACCTGTGGGTTGCAAATTGCACTCTGGGTTGCGTCGCCTTCGCAGCCAATGTCTCCGACCTTCCCGTTGCTGCAGGTTCGATCCCTGGTTCGCGCCCCGCTGTTGCAGCTTCTGCTACAAGATGTCCAACTCGTCCAAGGTCCCCAAGATGGACATAGGTCCTCCTACAAAAGAAAACAGCAATGCGAATTCGCAACACATCATCTCTGCTCAAGTGCCATCGTACACGTCAAATGAATGGCGTCACGTTTATTCGGCGCCATGCGTGTACGAAAACATTCTGAAAAAAATGAATCAGCCATCGCACAAACTACATTCTTTACCGCGCTTCCGCAGCTTTCCAATTGACTAGAAACGCCATTGCATCCAATATCTCCGATTAGTCCGTTCGTACACGTTCTAGTTCTTCGGTAAACTCCCACACCGCATGATACTGAGCAAGAGCTCCATGATCCCCATGCGGCCCAGGATGGACAGTCCTGCAGAAGTAAAATAAAAGAAAGTTATGTAAATGTTAACAAACTATAAAAGCACTGGATTATAAAAGTAAGGGTTGCAGGATTTCTCCTTGAAAACACAAGAAGGTTGTCTGTTTTGAAGTTTTTGAAACATGAGGAAAATGGGTTCAAGTGACAAAATCAAATATTATTTTCAAGTTCAATAAAAAAGTGTTTCGTGGTGCATTTGAAGTTCATTTAACTTTAGTTACATCCAACAGCCTTTCAACTGAAAGCATAAGGAACAAGGTTAATTTGCCCGATAATAGATATCAAAACACAAAGCAAGACACGCATTGAAAACCGATGCTTTGAAAGTACGAGTCATGCAAGTCAACTAATTTGGTAAAAACATGTGCTATGGAGACTACAAATGTGTAACTGCGATGTGGTGGATTGCATCATCGATGCATAACGACAATACTTACCAACATCTTTTTTGACAGGAATTCAATAAAAAGATAATTCAAGCAGTAGACGTACATCGAGGTTTTAAGTAATTTCGCCACAGCCAACGAGTTACGCAAACATGCGTTAGGTTAGCTCAGGGGTCTCCAAACTATTGCTCGAGGGCCAAATCCGGCCCGCGAAGCCATTTCATCCGGCCCACGAAGACTTTACGTCAATAATGAAAAATAATACATTTACGAAAAATTTATTGATTTAGCAGGATGTAGTATATTCTGAAAAAATCACTTCACGTAAGATGTCTGGCCCTTGAACTGTTGTGTAACAGCTTGTGTGGCCCTCGGACAAAAAAGTTTGGAGACTCCTGGTTTAGCTTAAATAAAGCAAAAAGAATACAGCATAAAAGTAGTAGGCCTGCACGCATTTAAGTTAACATAGCTTTATGTGTAGTATTCATTCAAGATCTTCTGAAGATTAGTCATGACTTCTGTATTATTATCAGTTGGTCTACACAACTGCAGCAAAAAACTTTCTTACCCCTCCACCACAATTTTCGCTTTGTGTTGCGACTCCACTACATCCGGGAACCCCAGCCTTGCCATTGACGCACGTACGTGACCTGCCACGTGCTGCTCCACCGCAAGTTGCAGGACAGAGAGACCAAGAAGACCACGGTCCCCAATATGGGCATGCCTGAAGGAAGATGAAAGCATGATTTAAATTGATTTGAAATGCCCAAATTTCAAGAGCAACGGCTCTATTGCGAGGACCTAAGAACAAGTTAGTAATGCATCAAGTATAAGCCCTAAACACCATGCATCGTATATAACATTGCAAAATTTCTGATTTGACTCTGAATTGAAAAGCAACCACGATGGAGACGTCACGAAACCATGAAAATCCCTAAAACGAAAATCAGCGCAATGACGTAGAGATTTTGTTGCCACTTCTTGTGGTGAAAAGAGTTAACGAGAAGAATCGGATAAACTTTTTGTCTCCATGTACCAACTAAAGCAACCGCAATTAAGTAATGTGACGTCAATTCTGCACATCCCTGTATTGTTTCATAACTTAACATATCAATGCATTGTTTTCAATACGCCTTCCTCGGAAAGTCAGATACTTGGCCTCTACTGTAACTCACTCACCTGTATATTGCAGACTTCTTCTTCGCCAGGTTGGCTATCGCACAGCAAGGTGTCGACACCCCCACTGCAGTCCCTGGATCGGAACCGTTTGCCGGTGCCGCAAGTCTGAGTGCATGCGGTCCATGGCGTCCAATCTAATCGCACCGGGCACGTCTGTAAAAGGCAGAAAACGTCAAATGGTCGACGGAAGGACGGTTCGCAGTTGATGACGCTTCCGCATTGAAAAGCAAACAGTGAACGAAAGTGCGAAACGAATCAATTGAACCCACGTCCACCACACATTCGTCTGATGGAGTCGGACAATGAGCTAGTTTTGGGTTCTATAAATACTTGAACGCAAGAAATATTAGCAATTTTACTGTAGTTTCACTTACCCTGATTTCGCAACTTCCGGTTTCTTGGCTGTTTCCGTCGCAGTTTCCTTGACCAGCATTTCCGTTGATGCATTCGCGTCGGTGAGTTCTGACGCCGAGACCGCACGTGGTTGAGCATCGGGTCCATGGGCCCCAAACGGTCCAGTGTTCGCAGGCCTGGACAAGTTACGCGGTTACTTGGAACAAAATCTGAAGAACTCCACTCGATGCATAATGTCTTTCGAGGAAGCATCGCAAACACTTCCAGTCGCGAAATCTTGCATTTCAAGCAGAGCATTTTGTGGTTTGACGTAATAACGAGTTTTGTTACGCAACAAAGGTTGATTGACCTTGATGAACATCACAAACCCGCGCCTTACCCGAACAACGCACGGCTGTTCATCATACGTTCTGCCGATGCATCCGCGCTGCCCGGCGTCGCCATTCGAGCACGACCTGGTTCTGCGCTGTTTGCCCACGCCGCACGGTAGGTTGCACGGTCCCCATGGCGACCATTCCTCCCAGACCGGACACGCCTGAATGACAAACAAAGATGTGAGCGACAGTTTACCCAACAAGGATGAACGGAATGCCGTTTTCGAACTCAAGATGTCTTTCACGAAACAGTGCTCAAGAGATTAACTCTAACATGCCGCTCAGAGCAGGGTTCGGCACCGAACATCAGTACCTGAGTGTTGCAGGCTTCGGATCTCTGATGCAATCCGTCACAAGATCCGGCGCCGCCGATGCAGGATCGTAGCTGCCTCCTCGTGCCTTCGCCGCACGTGGCGCTGCAGATGCTCCATGTCCCCCACGGTGACCACGTTGAGCACGCCTGGGTAGGAGGAGTGAGTTAAAATCTCGCTAAAATAATCCGCAATGCGTCTACCAGCTGTGGCAAAAAGTGACACCATCCAGAACAATATTTTCCGCTGCTACAGGAAAGCAGTAGGATAACAGGGAACACGTATATAAAGCTATGGAATGCACTGCAATATTACAGTAAACAAAAGAAAAACAAAGAGATTCCGATCGACTGACTTCTTCGTTGCACGCTGCAGTCTCTTTTTCGTCACCCTCACATCCAGGGTCTCCGGCGTTTCCGTTCAAGCAGACTCGGTAACGAGTCTGGTTGCCTCCTCCGCAGGCTTCCGTGCATGTTCCCCAGGATCCCCAGCGTGACCACACGGCGCAGTTCTAAAGCAGGTAAGCGCCAAAAGCGTGAATGGTCTGTTCGTTTCACAGCAAGGCGTGGTTCAAATCATCGCGAATGCGAGGTTCGTCAGAGGAAGTTGATACAATTAACAAGTCGCAAACGAACATATAAGGCTGAGAAAAGAAGTGACAGTTAAAAGCTCTAGGTCTGATACAAGCTCTCGAGGAATCACCCGCCTGGAAAGAAGAGATACCCACCTGGATAAACGCCATGATAAACGAAGGAAAATCGATAGAAAACTCGCGCGTGTAATCCAAACGCTGTGTTTTTCAGTAGCATTTCGAGCGCGCTTTGTGGCTGGCACACACGTTGCGATCATCTTAACGCGTATGCATTTATCTGCACATACCTGGCCATTGCAATACCGTTCGTGGGTTTCGCTTCCCACGCAGCCCAGCTCGCCCGCCACGCCGTTGACGCAGAATCGGCGTCGAACGGTTTCACCCCCGCCGCAAGATCTCGAGCACGGGTTGAATTCTCCCCATTCACTCCAAACCGGGCATCCCTTGAAGAAATAAAAAGCAAAAGACGATTTGAAAAAAGAAACTTTGGCAAAGCACAAAATTTTTTGAAACAAATCTGCGGTCTGTCCAGCCAGTTTCATGACTGACTTAACAGGGCGATAAGTGCATTTTAGTAAAATTCCCAGCAGCTCTTTCGCACTATATTAGGTTCGTTCGATAGAGTGTGAAACTCATTAAAAGAAGTACAAAATCAACCATTTATATCACTCAATAATTTATCCATTCGAATGTGTGTCATGCAGAGCATGGTAATTTAAGGCAGTTTTTTTAAGGAAAATGTTAGGTACCCGGAACGGATCTGTAGGGACCCGATTTCTCTGATTCTAGGGACCCGATTTTCTCTGATTCCAGGGACACCGATTTGAAATTCTAGGGGCCCGAATCAGGTACCTAAAACACCCTAAAACAACCTGATTTAAGGGAGAGTTGAAATTATATATCAAGCATTAATTTGCATATAACATCTCGTCAGGTATTAATTTACATGAAACGTCTCAACTGAAACGCTGTTATCTCTCAATATTTCTGAGAAAAAGTATTTGTTTTCTCGTTCCCTCGGAAATCAATGCCAAAAAATGCGATAAAACATCCACTTGTGGGACAAAACCTTTCCTACACGAGCAGCTCACCCGTGTGTTGCACTCGCCCCGTTGCACAGACATTCCTTCGCATCCAGTGTTTCCTGCAGTGCCATGCATGCATTTCCTGAACCTGGAGCGCAGACCGTTGTTGCACGACTTGTCGCATGAGCCCCATGCGCCCCAGTCTGCCCAGAACGGACAGTTCTGCAAAAACAGCACACGAGCATACAACACGGCTCTGTGCCAAACAACTGTGTCCGTGCAACAGTTTTCATGTTATCGCAACAAAGAACTGAGTTTATGCCATAAACCACAAAACTGAGCATCGACTTACGCCGAGAATGCACGTTTTGGTTGCAACGACGTCGCCTTCACATCCGCTGTCGCCCGCGTCACCGTTGACGCACTGACGTAATCTTCTCGACTCTCCCCTGCCGCAGCTCACGCTGCAAGCCGACCAGTGGCCCCAGAAGTCCCAGTAAGCGCATTCCTGTCACAAGTGCAAGTTTTGCTTTTAACATTTGCTGAAGCGACTCCCAGCCTCCTCACTTTCGTTGCAAGCGCGACGCGTCGTCGTGCGCATTAATTGCCAGTGTATTTCCGGACGCTTCACTTTGTTCATTTCTCAAGATATCCGCTGGCAAATATTAAGGAATCACAAAAAACATGTTTTGCGTCATTCCACTTTATTTTGAAACGAACTATGCAGTGGAGTTGAGGGAAATGTTGATGTTCAAAAAGCATATTCAACTACCATTATCGCACATTTAGCAAGTCCATGGGAAAACGTATATTTGCTTCTCACCTGTACATTGCATGGTTCCGTGAAACTAATCGACCCCGAACACAGGAAGGAAGGTTGGCCGGCCACCAAGCACTGGCGCGTTCGCGTCCTTGTGCCGCGGCCACAGGTTTTCGAACACGAAGACCACTCAACCCAATCAGTGTAGGTAGGACAGGCCTGCAAAGCAAAGTTGCTATTTCAATGTGTGTGTGTGTGTGTGCGTGTGTGTACGTGCGTGCGTATGCGTGTTAGCTCGCTCTAAATTGAAGAGAAAGGCTGAATGGCAGCTGAACTAGTGAATATCACTGACATTCACTAGTGAATGTCAGCTGATAGCCTTGAATGCCATTGATAACAGTGAATGTCACCTGATAGTAGTGAATGCTACTGATAGCAGTGAATGTCGCTGATGGTAGTGAATGCCACTATTAGTAGTGAGAGCCAATGTCGCTGGAAGGAAAATGCCACTACAGTATGCAAAGCGAGCAAGAAACTGAAGAAAAACTATGACTTAATCGAGAAATAAAAAGAGTCACAAACGTTAGCACAACATCACTTTGGTTATATCTGGGTAAAGGTTTTAAGCTGAATTGCATCAGCAGCCACAGACACGCCCACCTGTTCGTTACAATCTTCGCTGGCGATTGCTGAGCCGAGGCATCCGCCATCTCCCAACGTACCGAAGCAGATCCTCTGCCTGACTCGTCTGCCTCCCCCGCATGATCGAGAGCAAGAACCCCACGTAGCCCACGTCGCCCAGTAAGGACAGGGCTGCGAGATTAGTTTGCAGAGCGCGTAAAAGATTAGCACTGGGTGAAAAACGAGGAAATTTTTCCTTTAACAAAGGAGAGTCCGCGCTCGTTGACCGACAACACTCTATGGACGACATCAACAACACACATGATGCACTACGTGTACAACCGACAACTTTTGTTGCGGATTCGGAAATTTTATTTTCATCGAAAAGGAAAGAATACTTGTGATAAACAAGGAATGGGACCAAGAAAGTGTTAGTGATGGACTAAACAAGGAATGGGACTAAGAACGCATTCGCTTTTGGTGTTTACAGTGGATCCTGCGATAAAACACCACATATAGTTGTTTGGCAGCATCTAACCAACCTAAGAAAGAAATAATTGCACAAAAGCATGAACTTATAACTTTTCACGAGGAACAAATCGTTTGCTGTTTTGATTAGACAATCAAAAGTAGCGCACTTCGCCCATTAATAAATAAAAAAATTCCAACTGGTTTGGTTTTAACTTAGTTATTATCCATGGCACCACTAGAAACGTACGTATATACGGAGTAAATAAACAACAGCGCGTTTCTGCGATGCATTTGAATCGCGCGTCCATTCTCACCGATCCGCCACAGTAATCCTCCTCGTAGGGCGCCCCAGTGCACCCGAATGACCCCACATTCCCGTTTACGCACGTTCTATTGTGCGATCGAATTCCGCCGCCACACGTCACAGAGCAAGCGGTCCATGGAGTCCAGGACGACCACGTGGCACAGTCCTGCGCATGAAACAGGAAAATCAGATGATTGTCTTTGCAGCAAGCTTTGTCTCGTAAAAAACAAGCACTACGAAAGCTCTTCGTCAAGTTTCAGAATTACGAGCTGAAAATGAAAAATATGAAGTTTTTTCTATAGAAATATGTTTTGAAACCAATATTTGACATACAGTTTCGTCGATGGTAACACTGATAGGTGGAAAACGTTCAATGTTGCGTAAAATCTGCAGAAGAACTTTTTTTGCAACAAAACATTGGACCATCTGTGCATCTGTGAACTACTAAATAAACACGTTTTGCTCAGTTTGACGTCACATCTGCTTTATAACGCTGCAGTTTTTACTAAGTTGCTTCAGCTGCTTTTCTTAGACTATTAAGAGTTGAGCAAGAAAAAGCTTTCCACTTATAAAACGTGAACAGCACACAAACAGATGCTTGTAAAAAATGTAAAAATGCCTGTTAAATTTTGAAACAAGTTTCGGTGATCCACCAAAAACGAAAAGAAAAATCGGACGCCAACATACTCCACAAAGCAACGAGACCAACGTCCGAGGGTTACCAGCGCCGGGCGACAAACCTGAACGTTGCAGAACTCGCTCTGCGAAGGCAAACCGACGCAGCCGCTATCGCCAGGCACGCCGTTGATGCACTGCCTGGTGTGGGTCCTCTGCCCAACGCCGCACGGCCGCGTGCATTCGCTCCATTCACTCCACGTCGTCCAGTACTCGCAGCTCTGAGAACGGAATTGCAGGAACATATAGTTTAATGTCGATCTGCACTGCGGTTTCAAAAACGCTGTCGACGCAGCTGTTTCTAGAGTTTTTCAAGTCGTAAAAAGTCTGTTTGGTCAACGTTATGAGATGGGAGTTGATATAAATACATGTCTGACGGTTTGTAACTAAATTGATATAAATAAATATAACTATGTTTGCGGTTTTGTATCACACTTTAAAAAACAACAGTTTATTTTATGGAAAACATCTAGGAATGCTTCAAACGATGCCTTACTCCGCGAATGCATTCCTGCAATCCAACGCTGTCGCCGTCGCAACGTCCTTCGACTGTACAATTTCTCGAGTGTGACCGCACGCCACGACCGCAGGTCACGCTGCAGCCACTCCACAGTCCCCAAGCAGACCACATCGGGCAAGCCTGGATGAGCATTACAGGACTTAATACACTATTCATGCAGCGTTTTCTATTGTCCAGCAGTGATGACGTGCAACACAAGTGATGACGTGCAACACAAGTGATGACGTGCAACACAAGTGCTGTTAAATGCATTTCAGTTGAACGCTGTTGCGATCATTGTTGGATGGTTTGGGGCAAAAATGCTGGTTTTGATTACTTGTTTAAACGTGTACTATTTCAACAGCAGGTGCTGTTTGCTCGTGAACGACAAGTAGCAGGGAACCATTCCTAACTAGTGCTATATGTTGCTTGTTGTGGATCGGCCTTGGAAAGTGCTCAGAAACAATTTGTAATTCAGACAGTTTTGCATTGTAAGACACAAGCTCTGAAATTGTTTGTTCCTCACATGCTGGCCGATAATCTAGCCACGCCCATTTATCTAACCACGCCCATTCCCAATGAGAGTCTTTTTGACCAAAGAAAGACATATCGCGACAGATAAGCTGCAACTTCAAACAATCAATTGCTTTCTTCACTTTTCTTTCATAGAAGCCTTGATCGATGTCTCGATTACTCTTGTTTCCGAGTTAGGTCATTCAGACCTGAAGCTATCAAAAGCCAGTATACGTGCTGCGTACGTAATGCTTGCATTGCAATTTAAACTAAGCTCGAATGAAACACTTAGTTCAGACATAACAGATAAAAACGTTCGGTTCTTCGCCAGGCGAGAACACATTGCACCTTAAGAAACGTTTACTTTGCAACACGTAACTATAAAAGCAATGCTCTAAAACGATGACAAATACGCTTACACAAAACCCTGTGAGTTAAGACCGTCAAGAGGACAAACAACAAGATTTCTTTACCCCGGTATTGCATTCTTCTCTCGCACGTTCGTTGCCATCGCAACCGGCGTCTCCAGCGAAACCGTTCGCGCATGTTCTGCTTCGCTGACGATGACCGCCGCCGCAATCAGCGGTGCATAACGACCACAGTCCCCATGGCGACCATGTAGGACATGTCTGCGTTGCAACAAAGATGTCGTGTGTTGTTTAAAACCAACATGTTGATCTGAATAAGCATTTTTGAAAACAAACAAACTTCTGATAGGCAATGACGTATATCAGCTACGTCACAATTGTAGCGAAGCTGCGAAATTTTATCTGAATATTCTGACAATACCAAACACTTCAGTGCATGAAAACGTCAACTTATACATAGAATCTGACGACTAACCATTGTTTGCCAATTTACCACAGCCACTTTTACCGAGTTCTGACCGAATTCATTTATACCTGAGTGTTGCAGGGCGACAAATCCTGAGATGTGTCCGTGCAGCCAGGCTCTCCGAATTTCCCGTTAACACAAATCCTCTGTCGAGACTTCACTCCGCTGCCACATGTGGCGCTGCAGAGCGACCAAGCTCCCCAGCTTGAAATGCGAGAACACCTCTGCAATAGACATGACACAATTTTGAACAAACAGTCTGTTGGATAGGATAAAACTCGCGAAAGGTTTTCTGCACAGCTTCGAACGGCTGAATAACTAGCAATGCGACGCGAAGATTTACTTTCAAGTGATACTCTTCAATTTCTGGACAAAAATACGCACTTTGCCTACAACACAGTTTTTGGCAAAAATACCCTCAAGAAGCAGAGCTCTCGTTCAGTCGTGCTTCCTACGCAGCCGGCATCGCCAGGTGAGCCATTGATGCACCTCCTCGTGTGAGACCGAGTTCCAGGACCGCACGTTGCGCTGCACGCGGACCATTCGTCGTACACTGACCACGTCGGGCAAGCCTGCTCCAATGTAGTATATTGAACTTTGACGAGATGTTAGAGTGGCACGCGTGAGATGCCAGGTGGGTGTGCACAAGATATTATCTCGTTGCGCACGAGACATATGTGTGCCAACACAGAGATGAGAAACTATTTCAAATCAGCTGACACTTGCGTTAATGCTAAAATCTAGAAACGATGGTTTATGATTTAAACATCAATATCACGATGAAAGATTTAAACTGCCTGCAATTCAGTGCGATTCGTTTCGACATAATGAAAGAACAAATGCATAAAAAATAATAAAGAAAGCTTGAGCGACGTTTGAATCGATTCAGTGCGGAAGCTGCAACAACATCAAACATATTTAACCTACGGCTAAGTCCACTTACGTCAGCTGCGCAGGATGCCACCATGACGTCATTGCCCTTGCATCCAGTCTCACCAGGCATTCCATTGCGACACTGTCTGACCCGGACCCGGCTTCCTCCCCCGCAAGTTGCAGAGCAACGCGCCCAATCAGACCATTGGTTCCAGAACGCGCAATCCTATGGATAACGTTTGTTTGGGTGAAATTGCAAAATGTGACACTTTCGGCTTTTTTGCTGTTTGGCGCTAAACAAATGTTGCAAAACCCTGGCAAAAAAATTATTATCACCGCAGTGATGAAGTAAAGGAATCTCCGCCAAACTATACGTTGGTCTGGAGGTGATGCACAAGTTTTTTCTTGAATTCGTAAATTTTAAGCAACAAACGCTGGCAGCCACAGGCGTTTAAAAAAGCAGGAAAAAGACATTGGAAGAAGAGAAAATGTACAATTGATTTATTTGTACTGATTGGTTCAGCACCCAGACCCAAATCAAATCTAGCGAAAACGAATGGATTGTTTGCATCTTTGAAACAGCTCTCCGTAGGAAAATAAAGCAATTTATGAAAATAAAAATAGTCACCAGCTTCAGCTTCAACACAAAAACTGCTATGAAAGCAATCACAGAGCGAGGCGAAAATGTACAATGCAGGAACTGCGCAAGAAGCGATATGGTTCTTGTCGGAACTTACCCCTTCCACGCAGACTTCACTAACGGAACTTTTTCCAAGGCAGCCGCCAGTTCCTGCAACGCCATTGCTGCATTCGCGCGATCGTGACCTTTCACCTCTGCCGCACGACTCACTGCACGCAGACCAGCTTCCCCAGGCAGCCCAGTAGTCGCACGCCTGTTTGCAGCAATTATACTTGTTTGCAATGCAATAAACAAGCCGGGGCCAAATTTGTTCCTGAGACTGTGAACATTTTGCAGCAAAGCAATATTGCACGTTGCTGGCAGAGTTAAGAATGCTCTTCGTTTCACATAATTTATATTTTACAATATCTGAAAAACTATTTAGCGCATTTGCGCCATGACATGACGATAGCTCCGTACTTTTGCGAAAAATAAATTGTAAAGACAAACATTTACTTGTTCTTACAGTATAAGGTTGGAAAGCTAGTTTTTGAAAACGATCAAAGAACATTACTTGAATAAGAAAAGCGATTTAACCAAATCAAGATTTAAAACGAAATTTATCAAAAGAAGCAAAACATTTGCATTTTATTTTCATTAACAAATATGAATCGACCGTTTGCTTACATTTTCGTTGCAAACACGTTGTTCTCTGGACATGCCTTGGTCGCATCCAATCTGGCCGACAAATCCACCCGAGCAGCCACGTGACCTGCGTTGGATTCCACCTCCGCAAGTTGAAGTGCAGCTTGACCATTCCGTCCATTCCAGCCAGACCGGGCACGCCTGCGCAAAAGATTCATTCGCTCAATATTTGCTACAACGTCATCACAAAGTTTTGTTGCAAACGGCAGCAAAAATCTGTAAGATGCTTGTAGACGTAAACAGAGTGATGACCGAACAATGGCTTTCGACCCATGGTACGTTTATCAATTCTTTGCATGTCGAAGAAATATGGAAATGACAACATAGCAACATCAGGAGGACTCAACGTCACAGCAAGAGTGCCTAAAAGCACACGGTCAATCGGTACCTGTTCATTGCAATCGCCGGTCTGAACAAATTCGCCATCACATCCAAGTTGTCCTGTGATTCCATTCAAACAAACTCGAGTACGAGATGTTGTTCCTCCACCGCATGTGGCGCTGCAGGGTCTCCATGTTTCCCAAGACAGGTAGTGAGGACAAGGCTGAAGTAAACAAACATTAAAATACTCCAAACGTTGTTGTCAGAGGGCGACGTTAAGCCACCACACAACAGTTCGTGGGCCGGACATCTTAAGTAATGTGATTGTTTCGGTATATGTTACATTACCATATCCACGCATTTTTGGTATATGTATATATATTATTTTTTCATTATATTGCGAAAATGTCTTTGCGGCCGGATGAAATGGTTTCGCAGGCCAGATTTGGCCCATGGGCCTTAGCTTGGTGACCCCTGTTCTAAACCAAACTGCACTGATCAAGTGTTTCGTTTTAAGCACTATACGGCGTGCGCTTCACGGTAGCCAGAGGTTTTCTAAACAAAACCTCTTTCACTAGTTTTAAATTGTGGTAAATGAATCGTTGTTTTAGGGCGGACCAACACATTTCGCTAATTGAAAAATGTAACAGCTTTCGCTGAGGTATCTTGGCTAAATTTCAAGGATAGATGAAACAATGACAAAAAAATATTAGTAGGTTGTTTTGCTTCGAAGTTCGATTTCAGAAAGCGTTTTACAGTTGCTCTTTGAAAACATGCATTTTCTTGATTAGTTTCACCAGCAATCTGTTACCAGGTTGGTCGAGTTAAACTGAACATTTTAATCTGCAAAAATCAATTGGCGTCTCCTCCCTGCCATCTTATCTAATGGGTCCGCGAATGTGGATCCAGGCATTTAGTTCTTTGAGCTGTTTTTAGTAAGTCGAAATTCCGAGTCAAAAGCGCAAAAGCTGCTCATAACTTCACTATGTTCAGTCCAAGCAACTCACAATTCCGTTGCAGAATTCCTGCTCAACCTCGGGACCGCGGCACCCCATGTCGCCGGGCTTGCCGTTGGCGCACGTGCGACGGTGCGAGCGCACGCCGCCGCCGCACGAGCGACTGCATGCGGTGAAGTTGCCGAACGGCGACCACGTCGGACATGGCTGCAAACAAATATCGAGCGAGTGACATCTCTGGGTCGCTGTTGCAGTCGTCTTGAGCATTTGCAAGAATATATCTTCGTGAAATGCGCGAAGAAGCTGGTGTTGTTGTTTGCAACGCACAACAGAGCTAATGCACAAACTACAGTAGAAATTGGGTTTTCAAAGCAGCAGTGCATTACATATGTTTTACACAGGCTTTTCTTGCTTTCTAAAACAAAATAATATTAAAAGAAGATTTTAGCAATGAAAACAAAACAAAATAATAAGAATAAAAAAATGATATAAATAAAAACTAAACCCATGTGTATCCAGCAAGAAAAAAATATTGAAAACGTATGTTTAAAAATTTTTGCGGTCATGACAGGAATGCACCATTACGACAGGAAGGAGAAATCTTTACCTGAGTCTGACAGGCACGTGTCTCGCGGACGTCACTGCCGCACTCAGCGTCACCGCGTGACCCAGAATTGACGCAGAATCTGGTCCTGCTTTGCTCCCCTCCATTGCAAGTGACACTGCACACCGACCAGATTGACCAAACACTCCAGAATGGACAAGTCTGTGGAAACCAACCGCACAACACTGACCCACTGCCGTTGCAAAGCACTGATCCAGTTCTTTTGTTTATGATCATTAGGGCAACTAATTTTTTGACCTAAAAACTAAACATTTTGACTTTATAATTTGCAAATTTTGACTTTATTTTGACCTATAAATTTTCTGCGTTTGCAACTGCCAAATAAATCATCATTAGGTGTTGAGATTAACCCAGAAGCATATTTATGCACTCTGGCCAGTGGCGTAGCCAGCACAAAAATTTTGGGGAGGGGCAAAATGTTTGATTTTAGGCGAATAACACTATTTTGCTGAGCAAAACGCCTCTCAAAGCACAAAATGACTATATATTCTGAAAATTTGGGGGGGGCATGGCCCCATTCGCCCCCCTGGCTACGCCTATGACTCTGACACTTCGAAATTTAAAAAATTTGGTTGTTTAACTTTGGGGATCATGTATTAATAAGTACATGAATAAATACTGCAGCATCAAACCTGAGAACACCTGAGAACATCATGAAACACTATTTGCATAATGGGTTGAGCATTTACCAAAACAAGTACTGTAAGACCACATTTCTCGCCTACCATGCCTATCCGACATGTTACTCAATCGTCCATTAGTGGGCAAAACAACATTATTATGTCAGAAATTGCAACAAGCCCATTAGTATTACAGAATTGCAACAAAAATTGCAAAAGCATCTCACTACATGTTGTTGCAGTTTCAATAAAATATCGATAAAAAGAAAAAATTGTGTTTCAAGAAAATTTTGACCTAACGATAAATTTTGACCTAATGATAAATTTTGACTTTTTTTTGACCTAATAACTTGGGATTCCCTCATGGTATGAGCGTGAAATTTGGTTTGTAGACGTTTCACAAACTTTAGAAACGGCAGAAAAATTTTGACTTTATTGACTTTTGGTTGCCTTAATAATCACTTAAATGGAATGATGTACATGAATTTATATCTTAAAATCACTCGCGTCTTACAAAAAACGACGGCAGTGTGTGGATGAGATGATTGTTACGAAACAATACAAAGTGCAGCTGAAAACAAAGCCGATCGGTCGTGATTGGTTGATGCAGCAAGTCACTTCCGTGACGCGACCTCGTCAACTTTGCTGATTCAGCGTGACGCAGCAAGAAAACTTACGTTTTCAACGCACTGGTCAGTCTCAACGGACTCTCCACGGCAACCGGCGTCCCCTGCGTCGCCACCGACGCAGCTCCTGGTGTGAGAGCGTGATCCTCTGCCGCAGCTCACACTGCACGAAGACCATGCGTTCCATGCGCTCCAGAACGGGCAAGCCTGTTTGTTGAAACGGTCGAGTAAGCACATGTGCGTCATCAGAACTGACACGTCATGCTACTGTTGCAAAACCTTGGCAAAACATTCTTTGGTTAATGCCGCGGTGTCAGTAGCAGAAAGGTATGAAGCCTGGGTTACTAGAACAGGGGGCGTAAAACTTCGCAAGAGTGAGTGCGAGTATGACAGTGGCATATTTGTTGAAAAGAATGATAATGGCAAATACGTTGTTGTTGAGTTTTTTTGTTTGACTCAGGGTTTAGGTGAGGCGCGAATATCAATGACTAACGCCAAAGGATCGCGACCGAAAAAGTTGAAAAACCTCTATTCTCAAGGAAACCATCAGCACAGTTCAATGGAAGCAACTGGGCATATCCAAGTAATTTTGCAAAAACACCTTCCTACGTTAGAACGGGACGCATCGAATGGTTAGACTCACGTTGGTGTTGCAAGAAATGTGTTCAGACATCGGTCCTCTGCATCCCGGAACCCCCAGCACTCCACCAACGCATTTGCGGGTTCTTCGCGAAACTCCTCCTCCGCAGGTCTCTGAGCAGCCCGAGAATTCGGACCAAGCTGACCAGGATGGACACGACTGTAAAAAGAAATAAAACATATGCTTGACTTGAATAAAATCCACTTTGATGTATTAAAAAAAGTTCAAACGCTGTGAATCTTTTCTGAAACCAAATATTTGACACTTTTTGTTTTGTTCTGAGTTTCACAGTTTCACGAATGCATCGAAACGTTTCTTCTAACTTCATAAAAACATACTCAAGATCATAGGAGTCATACTCCGACTGTCACCATTCAGTCTATATCAATAACCATCTGGCGTATATCGACTATAATGGAACCTGGAACGGCGTGAGCTTCAAAACATACTTGGTTTCACTGACAGTAAAATGAAGCATGGATTACAAAATAAAAACAAATCTTGAAAGCATTTCGCGCAAAGTACGCTCGTCTATGGCTAGCTTAAAAATTAAGATGTTTTTCCAGTTCGTGTTTTTCGACCACTGCATTCTTGCACGCTAAGTGAAATGGAGCAGGGTGCGTGAAATAGTGCGTAACTTTTGTATAGTGTGCGTAGTGTGTGTGTCTGTGTGTGTGTAGTGTGTGTGTGTGTGTGTCTGTGTAGTGTGTGTGTCTGTCATTGGAAAATATTTGATCTCGGTTATATTTGAAATGAACAAGCGGATATTTTTTTGTGAAAGTAACTACGATCATATCGTTTAAAAACTTTAGCACCTGTTCGATCTCCTAATTACGAAACTACTGTTTCAGTGCGGGGGAGGATAATGCGGCGTGTTCAAAAATAGAATGCGGCCGTACTTGTGTGTTGCACGGCACAGTTTCCGCTGTCGCTCCATCGCACTGATCTTCTTCGCTTTCGCTGATGCACCGCCGAGATCTCGTGCGCACCCCGCCTCCACAGGACACACTGCACGCACCGAAGCGTGCCCATTCCGAGAAGTATGGACATGTCTGCGAAGTGACATCTCGTCAGCTGCTTACATTTTGTAAACGATGGCTTTTGCGTAAGCCTAAACGTGTTGGGAAATCAGAAAAAGAAGATTTGGTGTCAAGATTGTCAGCATGACACAGTTTGCCTTGAGATAGGTCAGTAAACGAAACTTGTTTATTGATGGAATGCTCTTAAGCATTTTCGTCGCTCGCAAAAAAACTAAAAGAAACGGAAACATCAAGAAATATAACACAAGGTTTTGCTTGAATTTTTGGTATTTCACGCAAACATGTGAAAAACTAATTGAAATTTTGATTAAAACGAGTAGAAATTCTCCGCATGGAACCCATTGATTTAAAGCAGTTGTTTCGTCAATAAAAGTGAGTTGCAAGCTGCAAAACAAAACTTAATGCCAGGGAATAATAACTTTCGTATCGTCGTCACAGTAACAACATCAGCTCAAAAACAAACACAAAAAGTAATTTTCAGAAACGAAAAAGTCGCACCTCTTGTTACATGTTAATATACTGTAGCAGTGAACCGAGAGAACACCCGTCATTTGAGCATCGTGCTGAAGCAAACGTAGCCTTTGCTGCCTACGACAGCGTCAAGTTTTGCGATGTAACAAAAGATGTTCTTACCTTCAGATGGCAATCTAGCTCCTCTCGAATAGGTCCAAAGCATCCGATGTCTCCCCTATTGCCGTTGACACACTCCCTGCCCCTCGATATTTGGCCAATGCCGCAGGAAGCGGAACATGACGACCACGGCGTCCAAGCACCCCAGGTCACGCATGGCTGACCACAACACAAAAGCACAAATTGGAATATCAGCAAAGTTTCAACAAAAATTCATACCGGGATTTATTAATTCACTTGAAGTAAAATTATTGGCAGAAGACCTTCAGTCAAACACATAAGATTTCACGACAGAAATTATCACAGATAAAGTTTTCACATTGTGACAAATGCTTTTTCAGTCTTTCAAAGAAAGATGTGATGTATTTGTTAAATAATTCGCAGTTATTTAACATATACTGTAAAAAAGTCGTTTTACGGCAAGAATGCATAGTGAGTAAAAATGCTTTTAGCAGTTACCTTTGGGAAGAAACACGTATTTGAGAAGTGTTAAAAGCGCGGATTACAAACAATGGACTAATTGCGGAATCTTTCAAAAATACGAGAAAAGACATGGATGTCACTTTCTTTATTGTATTATTGAATTAAAATCGTGTGGCAATGTATTTCACAGTAACATCCACCAATTAATTTCACTTTCCTGAACAATTGCAACATGATTTTTATAGTTTTTGTCGCAGCAGATTCTCGAACTTGGTCATCAAAACCTTTTTTCAAGTCATACAAACCAAGCATCACTCCCTCGCTCACCTGCGCATTGCAAGACAGACTTTCCATTGCGTCACCCTCGCAATCGACTCCGGACCTTCCATTGACGCAACGTCGATATCTGCGTCTCGCACCGCCACCGCAAGAGGCGCTACAGAAACCATACTCTGACCATTGCGTCCAGAAAGCACAGCTCTGTTAACAACAAACGCGGTAGGAAAAACGTCTGCGTGTACACTTTAGTTGATTTTATTTTGTTTCATGCCACGAAACGTTCTATGCCATGAAACATTTTAGTTTTTTATCTATTTTCACTTTACTTTATGCCACATTTTGTTCTATGCCATATATTCTTGTTTTATTCTCAAAGGTGAGTCGGATTTTGATAGATGTGCCGAACAAAAATAATTGTTTAACACTGAAACTGGAATCAGCACTGTGGCCGAGCAAGCTTTCTTAAAGTATTTGCGGTAAAAACAAACCAACAAACAACTAACGGATATACAGAACCAATGAATGAAAAGTCGCAAAACAATTCAGAAATGAGAGCAAGCGAAATGTATTGAAAAACGCTTCTGCGAAAGGCCAGCATCTCGCTCACGTTATCACTGCAGTCGGTTGTTTGAGTGATTGACCCCACGCAACCAATCTGTCCCACACTTCCAGAGACGCAAGATCTTGAGCGCGACCTCGAGCCGGCTCCACACGTCACAGAGCAGACAGACCATGACGTCCACATTTGCCAGTACGGGCAGTTCTGCAATTGCAACGTATCGAAATAAACAAAAAAAACTATTTCAGGAAAATTCCCATCAATACGTTAGTTTACGCGGGAAATATTAAAAATAGTGAAATTCGTTGATGTCGGATAAGATCATTCAACAAGCCGCTAAATCAAATTGCTGAAAAAGGTGGTCACTTTATCGAATCAGTATTTTTTCATTTGAAAAACTCAAAAATTACATCTCAGTTGAAACATCCACGTCCATCCTTTGCTAAGGTACAACGAAAAATGCTAAGAATGTGTTAAAAATCACTAGGAAATAAATATTTGAAAAAAATTAAAAAAAATCTGATCCACAATCGAATATGACACAATGGGATGTTAGAAGATAAATATCAAAATAATTATAGTTTCTGCGTAGAAAATCAATAAGTTTTGGAAACGGACGCCAAAAGCATAGAACTCGTCTCACGTCTGTATTGCAAGCTTCAGAACCGGTGATAACCCCCTCGCATCCAGCGTCGCCTGGCAACCCGTTGAGACACACCCTCCCACGGTGCCTTCTTCCTCCACCGCACGTTCGGCTGCAGTCGCTCCATTTTTGCCATTCGTCCCAAATCGGGCAAGGCTGGAAAAAGTGTTTGACGTAGAAACGACGACTGAAATCCATCGAAAATTCTGAGAACTACTCAGAGCAAATGCGAACGTTTGCATCTGATAGTGCCGGGGTTCTTTGAAAGTTCGCGTCTATGGAGGGGCGGTACGGAAATGACGCAGCGCAAAATTTATTTTCTATTTATAATTTATTTTATTTATTTTCAGTATCGACAGAAATGACGCAGCGTAATTTATTTTCTATTTATTATTTATTTTTGTAAAATTCATTATTTTTTTATTTATTTTCTACGCTTCAACCAACAACTTCGTAACCCGGCTACGATCGCCTCTCTACAAATGCAGCAACAACTTCCTGCGCAGTGACGTCAAGGTCTACGTAGATCAAACACTCGCGCTCACACTTCCACTGCACGAGGCGAGTTCGCTCGTGTCGCCGACGCATCCGTCCATTCCGACGTCGCCATTCAAACAACGCCGCGTCCTCGTTTGCGAACCGCCTCCGCATGTGACGTCACAATTCGTGAACGCTCCCCATGGAGACCAGGTCGGGCAGGACTGCGGGGAGGAAAACGTAACATTCAGAGCGATGCGAGCTTTGCCATGCAGCAAAGTATTTTTTACCAAAAAAATATTCAGGAGAAAGTAATCCAAAAATTAAACCACGTGAGACGAATCTGCAAGTTGTTTAGTGGTGATATTCGCATCGCTACTCGTATTTTGTCTTACGTTGACATCATAGCCACACACAGCAAAATTCTGCCGTTCCAAAATCACTACCTCTGTTCTTTCATAAGCAATGGACAAGTAACGTTTCGAGCAAAAAAGACTGTTATCTCACATGTCCATTGCAGTGATCATTGTCCAGACTTCTTCCAACACAACCTGGTTGTCCGACTTCACCGAATGCGCAAAACCTCGTTCGCGAACGAACTCCTCCGCCACAGGAGGTCGTGCAAGCGGTCCAGTTACCCCATGCTGTCCAGCGAGCACATTGCTGAAGAAACACGAAACCTCTGTGTTCTTACAGCGAGAAAATTTCGAACGAAGGTTTGATTTAACTTATATGACTTGCTTTCTATGTTGGTTGTTGACTTGTTGGTTACAACGATGGTGGTTAAATACTATTTTTCCATTTTTTAGGACAAACGTTTTTTGCCGAGGTGAATTACAAATTTTGGCTATAGAAACCAGGAAAAGATTCGCCACCAAAATTGCAATGAAATTCTCAATTTCGATAATTTGCATTTACTTCTCTCCGGTGTATTTTTCTGCAGTTAAATTCCAAAGGCAGAAACAAACGAAATGATTGTATGCATCAAGGTGTTCTGAGCAAGAAGCCGATGTTCCGATATTGCAATTATTTTAGGTCACAACGCTGAAGCAGGCATCACTTTTCGGCATGGTAAGAGCATTTAATTGTCATCCGCAAGTTGTACTGAGGCCACATGTGGCAGAAAATGCTTACATTCAAATTGCAGCGTTGTACTTTGACGTCACTGCCCTCACATCCGTTATCGCCTGGCACTCCGTTAATGCAACGTCGAACTTGACGTTGCTCTCCGCCGCCACAAGAGGCGCTGCAGTCGCTCCAAGCAGACCAGTCAGACCAGTAAGCACATTGCTGAGCGTGGTGAAAAAAGGGCGATTTAAATCACTATTGAAAGCAATCCTTTCCTAGCAAATAATCAGACAGTAAGATCTTAAAGAGTGTATATTTTGCCTACTAGGTAGGCATCATCAGCTGTGCGAAATGCATAAAATATTAAATAGAATAAAACAATCAACCCCACAAACAGTAAAGTTACCAATTAAGTGAAATAGGTCACAAAGGAAAATTAAAAAAAAACTCACAAAACACGCGAAACTGCAGAAATGTCGAGCACGACTACGAACAGACAGTTATCCCAAGAATACATAATAGAATTTGGCGAAATATACTGAAGGCTGTATGACTTACCCCCCGGATACAGGTTACGTCTGCTTTGGCGTCCCCTTCGCAACCACGTTGGCCAACCAGACCGCCGAGGCACTCACGTGATCGTGATGTCACACCCCGTCCACAAGTAACACTGCATGTAGACCAGATCGTCCACAATCCCCAGATCGGGCAATCCTTTGAAACAGGAAGTTAGCAGCAATGACATACCTCACTTTGTCATCCCCAGAGCTTTGTATAATTAATGAAACTTTGAAAGAAGCAAACGGATAAGGAAGTCAGACACGAAGCTGAACTTCAGGATTGATGAGAGCTTACTCAAAGCATAAACGCTTTTTAACGTTTCTTAAAATCACTGCAAAGGTAAAAACAAACCATGATTTCTATCTGAACCACACACAAAAGCATTTTTTAAACTTAATCCAAAGCAAAGTTTAATTTGCAACTACATGAGCAAAAATCAGCTATTTTCATATCATATGTATTTTTTCACTTGCTGATCGCAACTACCAATCTTGGTCAATGTGATTTCATTTTGTTTTTACAGATTTTTATTTTTTACGAATCCAGCAAGAAAGAGTTGCAAGTCGAAAGTAAAACCTCCTCCCAAAGTGAGCAATTTATGAACAACACAAAGCTGTACACGAACTTCTTGCCAGCAACATTTACCTGAGAGTTGCACTCTCCATAATTATCACTTTCACCATCGCACACCACACCGCTCTCCACAGACTTGATGCAAGATCTGGCGCGCCGGCGTATTCCGGCACCGCATGTGGCCGAGCAAGAGCCCCATTGTCCCCAAACGGACCACACAGGACATTCCTGTATGCAAGAATATTTTGGAAACACCTGTTTTGACAAGTCATGCGTGTTGGGTTCTACGTTAACTGATGAACACTTCATAAAACTGATTCTGCTGCGAAATTCTACTCGAACGAAAACATAAACACAGAAAGATAACTTCATACTTATATCCGTTCTGAGATCAGTATCAACCTGAGCGACTGTCGCCGGTTATTACAAAATTGTTCCACCAGTCCCACACGGTATACTTCGGCGCTGGCCGAAGCCCAACAGAAGGCTTTACTGTGAAGAAATTTCGATTTATTTGACACGTACAGCTTCATTGCAGGCTCTAGATTGTTGAGCGCTGCCTTCGTCGCAGCCGTCTTGTCCGATATCTCCGTACAGGCACTGACGAGTTCGCGAATGGGTTCCTCCACCGCACCGCACCAAACACTGTGACCATGGCGCCCACGTGGACCAGCGAGGACAAGGCTGAAAACCAAGTTTAAAAAATACTGTAATTTTAAGTTGTGCAAAAAGACGTAAGTTGAACGAGCCGCTGACTCAGACGTTTTCTGCTGAACTGCTTTTCTATTTTCAGAAGGGACTATTTTACGACCTCTCGCAGTATACACATCGGCACTGCTACATCGAGCCTGCGAGCTTTGATCAAGTTCAGAAAGTGAAATTAAAGACAAAACGTTGAAAATAACACTAAGCAAACACTGACTGAAGCCGAGTACATTTCATTTCAAAGTGGTCCATTGCTATGACACGATGGATGCTGAATAGAAGTTGCATCGAAGCCTGCTTTGACTGAAACAACAAAAAGCGCTTGTCTCCTGGATACAAGCCTCACCATGCCACTGCAGTATTCCTGTTTAGACGAAGGGCCACGACAACCTCTGTCTCCAGCATCGCCGCCAACACAGACGCGCTTGCTGATCCGGTAACCACCGTTGCATGTCCGAGAACACGCCGACCAGGTTCCCCAAGCGGACCACGACGAGCATGCCTTGGAAAGGAACAGCCACAGATTACACACATTATGCGACATTTACAAATATGAGTTTTTCCAAACAGACCAGTTCCACGACATGTACTTTACGGTATAATTTTTTTGACACCAATCAGGTTTTTTTTAAGGAAAATGTTAGGTACCCAGTTTGGACCAGTAGGGACCCGATTTCTCTGATTCTATGGACGCGATTTTCTCAGATTCTAGGGATCCGATGATAATTTTCTCTGAATCTAGGGACCCGATTTTCAATTCTAGGGACCCGAATCGGGTCACTGAAACGCCTTAAAAAAAACCCTGCACCAATGGTCATGGAAACCACCCATTGCCTGTTTTTATTGAAATTTGTTTAAGTTTTATCCTCAAACTCTGCCAACGTCTACGTCAAACATTCTGAAGTGAATCGCTTGTAGCTAAGAGTGCTGAGTGAGTCACCCCTTCGTCAATTTACAACCACGCTGCCAACTTCGTTTAACATTAAGAAACCTTCATTCATTCGCAAGTGCATTACGTCAACCTGACTCGTTTCAGAAAAAAGTTTCTCTCCCGAACTACGCAAATTTTATGCGTGGTCGTAACAAATGCTTGCACCCAACTAAACTAGCGGTTATGAGGACTGTGATCTTCCAAGCGGTTGTTTTACTGCAACGTACAGTTACGAACGTGGACTGGAACATACTTTATACTTCATTTAAAATTGCGCAACATGAAAATCGTGAAAACAAGACTGTTTTTCAACAAGTTATCTGCGGTTACAAAATCTCGTCAAAATCTATGCTTTCGCGACGCAAGTTGAACTTCGTTCGCTGCACAGCGAATGAACAGCGTTTTCACCAACAGCAAATCCTCACAAAGTCCAATGTCTTGTGTACTAGCATCGGAAGATCATGGTTTGGTTCAGCAATATCAGTTTGTTTGAACAAAAAATTGTTATCAAACTAGCTACAAAACGAAACGCAGTCCGTCGTCAACAAATTTCAAACCTTAACAAGCAGACGTTGTTTTCAAACAGACAGTAGCAAATCAAACAACGAAAAAAACAATTAAGATGCATTCCCGCGGCTCTTATCGCTGAACTGCTATCAACAAGTTGCAAGCAGTTTGGATGGTAATTTACGTCGCCATCTTGATTATTATATCGTTGCCAGGACGTGTGTGATGCAATTCAAACTGAATGGTTCCAATCAGTCACCTGGTTGTTGCAATTCTGTTCCTCCCTTACTGGTCCAGAGCATCCTCCATCGCCTACATCACCATTGATGCAGTTCCTGTATCGTGACGTCACTCCTCCGCCACAAACCTCACTACATCCTGACCAGACGCTCCATTCCGAGAAGTAAGGACATAACTGCGACAAGAATGCGCTTGTCAGTGCGGTAATCACGTTTACGAACAGCACAGCCATCAGTCACTTGCATCTATCTACTGTACGTGAATCAAAACGCTATTTTGACTTTTATCCAAAATCCGTTAAAATTTTATCGCAATGTTTCATAGTTTTTGACAAGTTTGAAACTGCCCCGAAAAAACAGTACACAGCAAATCAAACACATTACCCCCTAAACACATTACCCCTTCGACACAAGCAACAGTGGCGGAACTTGATCCGGTGCATCCGGCGTCACCAGCGTCGCTAAAGAGGCAAGTTCTGGAATGCGAGCGCGTTCCTCTGCCGCACGAAACGCTGCACGAAGTCCATACGCCCCATGCCGACCAGCGAGGACACGCCTGATAAAAATATAAAAAAAATACTTCACTGGGTTTGTTGCGTTTTTAGCACTATCAATTTAACGAAATAACTGCTGCTGCAACAAAGGAATCTTGGAATTTTTGTCGTATACATCAGAAAAACAGAACTGAACTGCTAGTTGATGTATTTTTGCGTTTGTAACCATAAAAATATGTACACTAATGCATTGGCGTGGAAAGAATTTTTTCGAGGGAGGCCAACGTGGTATTTTTCTAGGGTCAGCCAAGGATTTTTTCCGGAGGGGGCAAAAATGGTGAAATTTCGATTTTTTCACTCGAAACTTAAAACAAGTTTTTAGCTAAAATTTTAGAGGAAAATTTTAGATTTCTAAATATATGACGGTGGCCGAGTCCCAATCTGACCCCACTTCCGGTCACCACGCACTGATGAAAATAAATATAGAAAACAACCAACAACGAAAGTGGACAAAGAATAAAATAACGATTGATTTAATGATCACCTGACTTTGATGGTTTTATTTCAGGTAATAGGCAGTTTAAATGCATACATTTTTGAGTGATTGATTGTGGAAGAAGGCGAGAATTTTTCAACTGCGGAAGTTTATCACGTCGATAAAGTTTGCTGCTGTACACGTTGCTACGTCACCAAACACACTGTTGCTACGTCATCAAAAACACAGGGTGTACTTTTGCCACGAAGAGTACACCCTGCGTCATTCTGATGAAGCTAACGTCTCGCGAATGAATCTAACAAACAAATCCCAACCTGAGTGTTGCACAACAACTCCTCCTCGGCACTATCTTCGTTGCAACCAATATCGCCATAAAATCCGTTGACGCACTGACGACTTCTTCGCGTTTTTCCTCCCCCACATGGAGCTGAACACGAACTCCATTCTGTCCATTCTCCCAGGAAAGGACAGAGCTGGGAAGAAGGCAAAGAGCAGTTGAGGAGGAATGCGTTAATCATGGAGGATTCCAACATGTAGTTGAAGCACTGCGATTTTAAGGCTATTTTTCCACGTAATGAAAGCGAAAATGGCAATAGGCGTCCTTTGTGAGAAGAAAGACAATTTTATATCGTCGGTGTCTTTCGTGATGAAAGAATTGTAAATGAATTTGGGTAACCTCTTATATCTACTGCGACGACACTTCATAGCAGCACAAAATATTGCATACGTCGCATTTCAACAAAACCCAATCGACGACACGCAAAAGCCATTTAATGCGAATTCTCGCGACATCTTGTTGGTGCATAAAATTTTTTGAATGAGTTTGTTAACGATCAACATAACGTTGAAGCTTTGCGATGACTTTTCACTGGAATAGTTTTGAGCCAACAATTCCGCTCAGGTCACTAAGGGTCACTACTGGGTGTACAGTTGCTAAAGGTCAGGGACAGTGTGCGTTTGCTCACTCTCGCCTGGAAACTGTCAACAAATCGCTGAAAACAGTTCGTTGCAATAAAACCAGCATTGAAATTGAATGGGACACCACCGACAGATTCTAGAGAAGTAACTCTATACGTCACTAAGCTAAGGGTAAGCGGGAAAAAAAATTGACGTCATCTGCTGATGTCATAAGCGGCAAACCGCAGCCGTCTGCCATCGCCTGTGCGTTTGATTTTTGCAATGTTTCGAAAGTTGGTGAAGAGCACTTGAGCACGAAAACTTTTATGGCAAGTCGAGAAATGAAAAAAAGCAGCGGGGCCACATTTTCAACTTGCTTACTTTTGCATTGCATTCCAGAGCCTGCGCTGCAAGCCCGATACAACCCCCTGTACCAGCGTCTCCGTCGACACAAGTTCGGGACCGACTTCGACTTCCTCCGCCGCACGTTGCAGAGCAACTGCTCCAGGTAAGCCAATCGGACCAGTGGGAGCAGGACTGTAAAAACAGTTCGACGAAATGCAATGATTGCCTTTGCCCTTTGCAAGCAAATGTTTACTGCTGATTGCTGGCGTTGAGGATCTTGACAAATGATTTACTATGCTTGGTGGCAGTTCGTAGAACGAAAAAAGAATGAATGGCCCGCAATGCAAATAAAAACAGCAATAGTCCAAAACACATTTCAGCAACAGTCCTTGCACCAATTTCAACAAAATAAATACTCATAAATCTTAACTTGATTCACAGACACGCCATGGTCAATTTGTATCAAAACAAAGCAGTTTCTGTCAACTTTGTTGTTGCTATGGCAATTATTCAAATCCTTCGCAACAACGGCAAACCTCGCTGACAAACTGTCGTGCCACGCAAGAAAAACGAAAAAAAGCAAACGAAGAGCAAACGACGCGGGAAAGTACGTCATGGTCATGTTAGAAGCACTGCGCTGGTCTATCATGTGAAAAAAATGTCCGTCCTTGAAAATTTGAACTTCATCGAAAATTCAAGATAAAAAAGAAAAATGCTTGGTAAAATGTTGTCGGAAATCTGGAGACCATGGGCCAACTCTTCTTACTTACCCCGGCATTGCAGACTTCAGTCTCAACAGTGGATCCAGAGCAGCCAGAAGCTCCCGGTCGGTTGTTGACGCATATACGGGTGTGAGTTCGAACCCCCAGGCCGCAAGTCGCGTTACATGAAGACCACTGCGTCCAGGCAGAGAAGTACGGGCACGCCTGGAAAATTGAGGTATGGTTTGGATGTTGCAAACAGAAACTGCTCAACATAAGCAGACATGTGGTTCTGCCGTAAACCTACCGGTCACACAATTCGGTTTGATTAACTTCATGCTTTTATTTGGTAGTAGGAAAAAATAAAGCGCTGGAAGTCTCAGCGCAAGAAGTAAAATTATCAACGATTTAGTTTACCAAACAAGAAATATTCGAATCAACGCCTCTGTGTTTTACCAGCTACATGCGACAACGACGGACAAGACATTCACGGCCAGACATGTGTCAATATAACTCCAGCAACAAATTATGTGATACTCATGTGTTGGAAAGGTTCGTGATTAAATAACTTAACGCAGCACATACGTGCATATTGCATGAACGCTGTTCAACAGGACTTCCACTGCACGCGATGCTGTTGTCATCGGTGGTACAGGTGCGGGCTCGAGCCTGCACTCCCCCGTTGCATAACACACTGCAGCTTCCCCAGCTCTGCCACTCGTTCCATTCCGGGCACCGCTGTGGAGCATCAAAGCGCTCGAATAACAAGGACCTCGGCAGCATAAAACAACCCGAAGGAAGGAAACAGTGAAGCAATAAATGTGAAGCAAAAAAAAACTCAATTCTCATTTACGTAGCAATGCGTGATTGGTGAAAAGCAATGTCGAGTCGTCTCACTGGATACCCAACAGTAAAGAAGAGCACAAAGGATAAACGCAATTTTGGACCACAAACGGTTAAGTAAAAAGACTGTGTCACTTTAGACCAGGCGTCTCAAACTCAAATTGCTCCGAGGCCAAATGAGGACTTATAAAGTAACTCGAGGGCCGCGTTAATTTTCAAATTTTTTTGCGAAAGGTACAGTGAGTTATAGGCAAGTCACTTCTAGCTGTCTCTAGGTTCGTTTGAAAGTAACTTGTTCACTCGGTAACCGAGCACTTTAACACACCGGCGAAGAAAGTAAATAACGTACATTTTAATTATTTCAAAATTCCCAAAAATCATCGCGGGCCGCGTGTTTGATATCCCTGGCTTAGATTGCTCTTAAATTGTTCGAACATATTGTTCAGTTCAGTTTCGTTATGCTTGCTTCTGCGCTCCTTTCGGAGTGTTGCGAGATGTCTGCGGCGCCCATCTCCACTTGCTTGCGTCGTGGGCCACGCGGTTACTTTGGCAGTGAATGCTGCACTGGTGGAGAGTCAGTGGCAACACTGCGCGTGGACTGTTCCCTTGTACCCACGCACGAATGACGAGCACGAGGCTGGACTGGTCGCACGTATCGTTTTTCAAGTCTTCGACCAGGAATCGAACCCGATTTACCAGCTTTGGTGGCGCGTGCTCAAGCAACTGCACCACTTTTCCGGTAGCGTATTATTACAAACATGTGCAGTAATTTTGCCCATACTTTAATTGCAAGTTGAAGGTGCGAAGCGCTTTGTTGGTGTATGTAACGAAACAAATGAAACAAGCTAACATGTTCTCACTCTAAGATTTCTAACTGCTGTTTTTTCCAAGATTAACTTTACTTCTAATCAGAGAAAAAACAAGTTCCGGTTACCTGAGTGTTGCAAACGCCAAGATCTGCGTTTGACCCATTGCATTGTCCAGTAGCTTGGTTAATGCAGGTGCGGTAACGGACTCTCGTCCCACCGTTGCAGTTGACTGTGCATGGTCCAAACTCATACCATGCTGTCCAATATGGGCAGGGCTGAAATGGGTAGACAAGGAGAACAGGTTGAAAACAAATGATTCTTAAGATATCGCAACACTTCAGTGGATTATACAGTTGCGCAGATGAATTCTGTCCAGTAAGACAGACAGCACACTGCTCATACTGAATCTACGTTTACCAAACGAACTTTTTATAAGTAAGAAACGCTCAAGAGTATTTGTCAAATACACGAAATATTTCTGCGTTACTTTGAAAAAAGGTGGGCATACGTCTCATTGGAGTAATTGTTGCGGCAAAATACAGATTTTTATCTTACCTGCGCATTGCAGGACTCTTCAATAACAAGAGGCACATTGCAGGAACCACCTCCTGGATTAAGACATACACGCCTGCGACTACGAGTGCCTCCACCACACGTGGCGCTACACTCGCTCCATGGTTGGTATTCTTCAATTATTGGACAACCCTAGATACAACAATACAGATGTGAGGTCGAAAACAGTTGAACCTTTGTGCTGTACATGCCCACAACGAACAGTTAAATTCATTTTCGCTTGCTTCTTTTGTTCTGCAAGGATTTGCACCTAGCTTTAGAATTAGCTTTAGAAGGATATCAAAATCTTTTCGTTACGAAAAACACCTTGAAATGATTGTAGACTATTATCTAGCGAGGCTGCATTTGTGCTATACCCAGCTGTAGGACTGCTTGGTGGACGTTTATGTTGAGTGACCTAGCCTAGCGAAGAAAATAGAATGAAAACCAAATATTACTATGGTCATACCTGCGTGTTGCATTCAACCGTTTCTTCGCCGGCGCCTTCGCACCCTTCGCTGCCTGCTTCGCCATTAATGCATTTACGTGACCTGCTGTAGGTGCCTGAGCCACAAGTTGCTGTGCACTGTGACCAAGACGACCAGTAGCTCCAATAAGGGCAATTCTGTGATGAAATAGACGCAATTATTCATCATGACAACGACAAAGCAACAAACGTTCTGACGTCAGTATGAATTGAAAGGAGTCATTTGTCCCTAAGAATCAGCCACATTGATAAAAGTATATATTTAGGTTACTGAATAGGCATGCCACTCAATTTTCACACCCGCTTTTCCTCTGGGGAAGGTCGCAAAGGTTTGCAGCCCTCGAAGAACTCGAAATAACTCTCAGTTTTCAGCAGTTTCTGATAGTTCCGCTGCCTCTGCACCAATGGTTCTCAAGCCGGGTGCCATTCACATTACCGAGATATGGGGCAAGCTGATACGTTTTCCACTATATCATAAAAAATACATTTACAAAATGTCACCGAACTTTAAAGCCATGGGTTCGCCACTGGGTGCCGCAAATTATATTTCTGTTCTGTAAGAAGCCGCAAGCAATGCTGGAGATGTAATCACACCACTTGGTGGTTGGTCGACTTCTGAGCCGCTTTCCCGTGGTTGTGGTCAATATCGTTTTTGAAATCTGATTAAAGTTTTTAAAATACAGCGCAAAAGACAACGGGTCGGACAAAACCATGTCGGACTTTTTCAGTGTAGGTCTGACGATGTAACTATCTCATTTTGAAACAAATAACATGACTTCCATCAAACTATTGGCTTTTCATTGTTGTTTGTAATAACTGTTCTTCATACTCCAATTGCTTAGCTTCCGTTACGGGTACGTAGCATATAATGCCTTCCGAGCATAACACTTGTAAAAATTAAAGCATGAATGCAACATGCATTCCAGCAGCTCAACTCACTCCGACCGCACAACCAATCGTCTCCTCTGCTGGACCGAAGCATCCACCAATCGGCGAACTGCAAATACGTCTTCTGCTTCTTGTTCCGATGCCACACGTTGTTGTGCAAAGTGACCATGGTGACCACGGTCCGTAAGTTGGGCAAGGCTGCAAAATGATCAAACATAAACAGCAATGGTTGACGAAAGGAAGCTACTGGAAACTGCGTGTTTGCTGAATATGCCAGGATAAAGGAGCTTCATACAAAAAAGAACTGAAACGGCAGTCACTTTTGTGATTGTCAGAAACAGTGGAACAGTATTTCGAAAATGCACAACGAACTCCTTTCACTGAGCTGACAATATGCTGCACAGAAGCATTGTACCTGACTGTTGCAAGTCCGGCTTTCACTCTTCGCGTCGGTGCACCCAGGCATGCCGAATATCCCACCGACGCAAAATCTCGTGCGTTCCTGTTGTCCTGCGCCGCAAGTTTCACTGCATTCTGACCATTCTCCCCATGCACTTAATGACGGGCACACCTGAAATAATGATACACAGAAATCATTAGTTCCCAGAAAATTTTGGAGAAATGCTGACCAAACAGGCGCACTGCTAGCAACACAAGCGTCTTGAATTATTGTAGAACTGCTGCAAAAGCTGTGTGGAAATGAAGGGAATTATTTCGAGAAGGCAGGAAACACGATATCTTGCGCTCGCGGTATTATCTGGGAATCAACATTGCATTCGTGAAGTATGTGACAATCGCAAAATCAAAAAATGCAGAACATCATCAACGTCGAGAATGACGAGTCAAGGCAAACTCTGTATAGTATCCCCCACAAGAGAGCACTGTTGGATCAAGCAATTCATAGTTTCTTTGGCTATGATACTTTTGCTGCATTGCTCCAACACACACGAACATCATTCGAATAGGGACTTCCGGCCTGGGTACATGGTGAAAATACATAAAGCCTGGGACCACTCTCTTCTCGTCCACTTAACAGTACCTACTCCATTCGTGCTTTTTTGGAAACAGCCATCATCATTTAAATGAGTAAACCTATGGGGAAGGAAAATAACCTAAACAACTAAAACAGATAGTGAAAACCCCCATGTACCCAGACTTTGTGGAGACCCTGTATTTTCTAATACTTAAATGGGAACCTCGAAGCTGTTCGAAATCCTTCCAGCCTTGGATGAGGATGCATCGTTTAGAAAGTAGGCGATTGACTACATTATAACGTACTGGCAATTTTATGTAAAAATTTGTAAAAGACGTTTATCACTCAGCCAGTCGAATGGTTATTTTCTTTAGATTCACAAAAAAATAGTTGGCATCACTCTTTCCATTCAAACCCTCAAACATGTACTTACTCCAGTGTTGCATGGAACACTGTCTGACGCGCTGCCATCGCAGCCAGTGTCGCCAGCTTCGCCGTTCAAACATGTTCTTTCACGAGTCTGTACTCCGCCACCGCACGTGACGCTGCACTGTCGCCAAGGTGTCCAGAATGACCACGACGGACAAGGCTGCAAAACAAAGAACATAAATATTGTATCGAATTTCTTTCCAAACAAAATATGCGAATTATTCCAGACTTAGAATTAAAAACAAAAAATGAAAAAGCAAAGTTTATTGTTTTCAGGGATCACTGAGCCATATTTCCAAAAAATGCGCGATTTTGCTCTAAAGTGGTAATGAATTTTTGTGCGTCGCACTGACGCATCTCCAAAGACGTTTCTCATCCTACATTTAGTGATCGGTCAAAATTTAAGAAATTGCACCTGTTGCTAATT
>Ga0210059_1001664_pt1 | contig 33899 bp, 23 predicted proteins | sample Ectturendosymbi2_FD_188042 | JGI IMG/M metagenome (GOLD analysis project Ga0210059, IMG submission 188042) | Ecteinascidia turbinata endosymbiont from Florida, USA - Sample 2 (SPAdes) (version 2) | ecosystem: Host-associated > Tunicates > Ascidians > Unclassified | place: Key West, Florida... | reverse complement strand
CTGGCCAGCATGTGAAGACCGATGTTGGGTACCACTGTCTCACATAATTTGCAAAGTAAGCCAACCAGAGCTAAATGTGGCAGCTGGAATGGCAAGGAGTGCATTTTTGAAATACAGAGTGCTTAACATTGAGCAGATGAACGTTCCCAAACAGTTTACTTTGTGGAAAGCAAAGCAGCAGCTCTGAATGGTATGTGCTAGGACTTTGTTATATATGACACTTGTTCTTTAACTTTACGCTGTGCCAAGCAGCAAGTGCATTCTTGCTTTACTTTGTTGATCCTTTTGAAGGTGTACGTTTTGTTTTTGGCACAGCTGTGTTTTTGATTTTCCATTAAGATTTTCTAAAACACTTCAAAGCGAAAGGTACTTGCAAAAATTATTTATTTTAAATTTTTATGTTCTTTTCATTAAGTATTGTTTTTTATTCAACATTTTCTGATCAGTAAGACTTGGATTACCGCTTGTAATACTTTAAAATGCAGGGATTTAATTACAAAACTTGTGCTAATGCAATAACCCCCATAGCAGAAAAAGGAGAAAAATTTAGAAAAATGTAATCTTAGTTTACCAAAAAAAAATCAAAAAACACCATAAATATTTTTTCTTCATGTGATAGATGAACCTTCTGAGAATAAGTTTTGAAAAAATTTATGCAAAAAAATTGTTGCCCACACAGGTTTTCGAACAGTTTTTGGCCGACACTAAATATTTTTAAAAGCTGCTATAACTTTTTTTCTGGTGATGATAGGTTAAAATGACTTGCGTTTTTGAAATCCTTGACCTTGAAAATAGTGGAATTGAATGCTTCATCATCACTCTAACAATAGTAGATCACAAAAAAGCAGTTTTTTGTTTCTTGGTATCACTGCCGCCGCCTAGTGGTTTCTAAAATTAAACCCCTCATAACTTGAGAACCGCACATCCGATTTCAAATTTTTTTTTGCATTGAGCTTATAATTTTGTGTAGAAAAACATATCTAAAAATTATAAAAATCCAAGACCATGGGTTGACTCATTTTGCTGAAATATAATGGAATGGCCCAGATTTGATTACCAGGAAATTTGCTTTTTTGGCACTGATCACCAAACTGCACGAAAGCAGAATAGAAAAGAAATTTTTTAGCATACTAGTACAAAGCAGAAGACAAATCATAAAACAGTAGTATGTTATTGAGGTGGTAGGTGTAAACGGAACCGTATTTGTGACTCACTTCACGTGCATATTTCTCAATTCTTTATGCATTCCTTACCCTCCACCACTGTTCATGTGAGTGACTGTTGTTCCATTTGTGATTTGATTTCTTGTTTTTTTTTTTTCTATTTTGTTTGCTTAGTTATGTGTTTTCATGTGTCGTGTTTATATGGTATTTACGGTTCCCATTCAAAACAGACCCGTTCATAACAGACCATTCAAAACAGACCATGTTCACAACAGACCCATTCATAACAGACTTGTTGAAAACAGACCACTTTCATAACAGACCTGTTCGTAACAGACCACGTTGATAACGGACCCCTTCTTAATGTATATTGCAGTGTGGACGCTAAAAGTCCAAAGCATTTTGTCTAACACACTTTACCCCGTCCGGCCGTAGGTACAAACAGAGTCTGTTATGAATGTGGTCTATTATGTACTGGTCTGTTATGAACGTAGCCTGTTATGAACGGGTCTGTTATGAATGGGTCTGTTATGAACGTGGTCTGTTTTGAGTGGTCTGTTATGAATGGTCTGTTTTGAACGGGTCTGTTTTGAACGGACACCATCATTCATATGTCATGACATACATCCCACATGCACTGACTGTGTGTACTACTGTGTATAGTCCTACATTACATAATATTCACAGCAATCAGCATACTCACTGTATGAAACAGTATGGAATGGTTTGTAATTGCACATGATTTGCTGAACAACTATAATTTAGGTTACAACTTGCCTGGGTCAATAATAAAATTATACCAGTTTTATCATAAAACTCTACCCTTTATCATAACCCACTGCATCTGATCTTGGCCATTGGCATACAGACAACAGAGTAAAAGCAAGTAATTACTTTGGTCGATTTGAGTCCTATTTCTGTAAAAACTGCATACAGATGTCATACCACAGTGACATACAGCATACAATTTGTAGTGATATCGCCCTGCCCTGCGCCTAACTGCATACGTATCGGGACCTAACACCAACAGCCCATATCAGCAGAGCAAAGCCACAATCCATTGTGACTTAATTTCTGGACCACCTCGCCAGCAGGGCCACTCAAAGCCACAATCTCAAGCGTGACTCTGCAAATAAAAAGCCACAATCGACCAAAAGCCACAATTTGGCCACAATGAAATGCGCCATGTAAACAGGCTAAAAAAGTGCTCACAAGCTAAAAGGCGAAGGTAACCTTCAATACTAGACTGCATTAATGAAGTCTTCTGCAACTTTACCTTTAAATGGAACTTAAATTTGTTTATGAGTATGAACACACACTCTGCAGAACGCAAATATCTATCCAATAAACTAAAGCAGCATTCAAACAGAATACCATGCTGAAAATCCAAGAAATATAATATAATTTAAGATATCAAATTATTTTGGACTCAACTCTAGTTTTTCCCAAAAGATGAAAAGGTTTTTCATATAATATGAAAAACAAGTGACAAAAACAAGCAGAGGAGAGGCATATGAACTTCTAATTTAGGTACAAGCAGAAGAAAAAAGATATCAATCAAAGATTTTACAGGGGTCTGATTATTAAAATCTTGTAACACTTACAATAACATGCTAAACAATTACAGGGAGATATCATGGACAAGCATTTGAAGCTAGGGATGAAACTGAAGTGCGCCTACTGCCTATGGAACAAGTACATCTTCTGTTGTGGATAAGCGTTACTCATTTCAGTGAGATAGCTTACTGAGATCATTAGCCACAAAACATTCAAACTTATTACAAATAGTTTAGATGAACATATACCAGTGAATTACTGTATCCATCAAAATCTTTAATTTTTTACTCATGCTTAGATAACTTACAAAAACATTTTGTATTGTCAAAACATAGACTAAACGTTAGCAGAGAAAGGGTGGTAGCTTTTACGTTGAGGAATTTACATCCATGTATCCCAATACTTGCTTTGAAAATGTTTTCCTATTTGACTTATGATTCAAACATGGAATCAAAATTTTGATTAGCCTAAAACAACGATATGTCGTGGCTTATTCTTGTACCAAGAAGATTGTGCTTTTAAGTGCAGAAACTACGTCTTTGCTGTTATCTGCAACTAAACAGATACAACAAAGAAAGTAGTGCAAATAAAAGCCAGAAAAAGGTACTGCACTGCCATGCCAATTCACAACAGCAAAATTCATGCCTGCAATATGCACAACTATACAAGATTGCTTTTTTATTATATAAAACTTCAAAATTTCTCAAAGTGCACAAATCAAGATCATTTAATTATATTTCACCTTCAGAGTTAATTCAAATATGAAAATTTAATTAATACAATAAATAGTTGTTAGCTTGCAGTACAGCTGGACACATTTATGGCCTTGATGAGAAATAACCTATATGCCTTTTGCCAACTTACAATGCTCATCATTATCAAGATTTTTTTATCTGTTCACTTTATTTGCCAGATCCTTTTCACAATTCTTAATTTTTGTACCACTACATATCACTTTTTCATTATTTGCCTTTTAATGTGCTGAAGTATTTTTGTACTTTGAGTTTGAATATGACATACATCATGTAGCTGAACCATACACTTGCTGTACAATTTCCAACTAATTTCCAAAATGCATGCATTTCCTGTTATAGACAACAACCAAAATGTTTAATTGTAATATTTTATGCATGACACCAAATGATAAAGTGAGGTGCATCTTTAACATAATAGCCAAAACAGCATTCACGCAACACCATGTTTTGAAAAAAATTTAGACAAGAAAGCCCAAATTAATGCTGTAGGCTAGCCACAAGTTAAATGATCTTGGCTAAAATGTTTGTGACAGGAACTTATTTCTTGCAAGCTGCATAGTCACAGCATTTAATGTGTGATATATGCATAATTCATTTTTATTGACTGTGTAGTGCCCTAAACATTATCTGATAAATTAGTGAGTCATGGACAAACATAGGTGAGAGATGTACATTCATTGTGAATGAAGTATGGTACAATGGAGGTTATAAAGCGAAAAGCCATGCAGCAATTATGGCATTACAGACCACAGACATGTAGTGGAGACAAAAAACAGTGGAGAAAGTACCACAGTTACCCATTGACCAGTATGGAGCACAACAGTCATAAGAGAACAACGCATGATATTCACTATATTCCGATTTGATACACATTTACCTGAATAATGAACATTAAAAGTGTAACTGTTTAAACATACACATTCAACAAAATGTCACCATTTGGTAACAAATGTGAAATCAATGCGACTAAATTTTTTTTCTTTTCAGTTGATTTTATGCAAAAGTATTTATATGAAACAAACATTAACAGGAACCCATAAAACAACAATAATAGGTACACAGAAAAATACAGAAAACGGGAAACATTATTATGCATAAAATCACATGCAAACAGAAATTAGAAAAGCAAGCAGAGTACCCCAAAGTCTAAAATAGCAAATGAAGGGGGGCTATTGCAAACATGAAGGAAACAATCCCATCTCATTTCAGTTGAACAACATATATTACAGAAACATAAATTTTAAATCATATAGGCCTGCATAAAAATAATTTACATAACACAGATGATGGTGCGCAAGCCATGGGTGAAGAGTTGAGGAATGTAGAGATTAGCAGGTGAATCATGCACAAACTTTGTGCATGATTCACCCAGTCTCACCTTTGTGACAAAGGTGAGACTGAGAAAACCAACAACATACAAGGGTTATGAGGTGGCAAGCAATGCACTAACACATTATCAAAACAAAATCAAGCGCAAAGACAGTGTTATCGGCAAAAATCATGAAGATGTAATACAATTACCCATTGACCATAATCGAGTACCACCATTGCATGTACATCCCCCTGGCATATAGCACCACCGAATGAGGTTGAATAAGCAGAGGTAGAGACATATTATAAAAAGATTTAGCAGAAAACAGTAATCCAGTATGTGTTTAGTTCTAGAAAAGATATTATTTTTAAATAATATTCATACTGTCATTATATATGATATCCACCTACTCCACAACTAATATTTGATTCATGACATTGGCACCATAATTCAGCTTAACAGAATTGTGGGCCTATGATTATGACTACAATTTGATTCTACCATGGTGAAAACACAGACAGACCTCCATTGGAATTGGACCTCCATTGAACTAATTAACACACCCTTGCCTTTACACAGTTACCGGAACCGGGTCACTAGACGAGACCCTTGCAGTTAATAATTCTGCAACTGGCAAGCTGTTTGTTGCGGTGATCTTGGGCATTTACATTAATTACACATCCCATACTCAACTAATTGGACATTAATTATACTGTGGATGTGACAACATATTTTACTGGGATGAGGGATCTTGCATTTTCATACTGTACTACTACTAGGAACCTGCATTGATTGATATTTCAAAAGGAAATACAAACTGAGATAAGGTTACTGTAGCACTAGGCAAATCAATCACTGTAGCCTACTACTGTACGCTGGTTGGCAATATCATCACTGACCATGCAGTAGAGTAGGCTACTAGGCCTACTAGCCTATTGCACTCCGTTGTTATTTTTGAAACTACAGTAGTCCAGGTGTAACTCCATCCGCAATACACAAGTCCTATCAATTAAATACCTGTACAAACCGTTATTGCTGCTCTTCCTCCCTGAAATTTGTGCAAACGTGGGCATAATTCAGGAAGGTGGCATTAAAACACCACCTTCCTGAATTATACACACGGAGTACCTCAACACCGTCCCTGCTTCAGCCGAGATTCGGGCTGAGTTCGGCTGAGCAGTTCCCTCCAGAGGGTAAAAATTTTTGGGCTGAGCAGGTCTGGCGCAGGCGCGGGCTGAGCAGGGCGTCGAAATTTCGTCATAATAGAACAAACCAGTTTTCAAACTTTGCTCAGCTTTCCTCAGCCCTAGTGTAAACCAGCCTTCAGGCGAGCAACAGTATTTTTTTTGAGATACTGCCTCTTAAAGCACAAAATGGCTAGATATTCTAAAATTTGGAGGGGCCATGCCCCCCTGGCTACGCCTATATCCGTGCGGTTTATACAACGTAGGCTATATGCAAAGTAAATATGCTACTTTTTGCAAACACTTAACGTATTTATGTAACACTGGGACCATATTTTTTTATGAAAACTTGTTTGTTAGAAGTTTCATTTATAGTGAAAAAAACACACTCAGACTGTCCAAATTCAGCAAAATAAGCTTTGCATTTAATATCTCGGCCCTATCCCTGTGAAAGAAATGGTTTATTTAAAGACTATACAAAAAATCACCCCGATGGACGTTGCTGTGTCGGGAACCATCGATGAAGAGACGTATCTGAAAAAATTTAAGGGGGGCTTCAGCCCCCTTCGATCCGCCTATGGAGAGTGATATTCTACATATCGAATACGCTGAGAAAACTGATGATTAGGGCTCATGGTTTAGTGTTTACGTAAGTGTGTCGGGTTAGAAAAATATTTGAGATCTGTGAATAAGTCCAACATTTTTCAGTGGTTATTGTTATTCGCGTACTCTAGCTTGTCGTGGGTATCTGACATCTAACCAGAAAGTTTTAATTTACACAACACATCAAAGGAGTAAACGTCAAACTTTATTCCTTTACTCTGAGAAGCAAAATAACTGGCAAAAAATAATTAGGTCAGAAATTTCGCAGAGGTTAGAAATTTTGCTTGACACTGGGCCTTTGATGAAGCATCAGTGCGAGTGATGTGCCGAGTCATATTTGTCGAGTCAGAGTCACAAGCCTTTCGAGTCAGAGTCATTTAAAATTTCTCCGACTCAGAGTCAAATCATGACTTGTTCGAGTCGAATCAGAGTCGAGTCACAGGAACTGTCGAGTCACTTCGAGACGTTGCTTTGCAAGCTCGAGTCAATGTCGACTCAAATCAAAGTTAACATTTTTGCTATGTTTTTTTTTGCTATGAAATGGCGCCCAACAAGATGAAGAATGCACCCAATGTTGTTTTAGCAATTTTGAATTCAGGTTATTCATATCTAAGATTTGTGTGAAAGCAGTTTCCATTTGACTTCTGTCTTTCACTCTCCGTCATAACCACAAGTTTAGCAGAGATGAGCAGACTGTAAACTTTCTCAGTCCGAGTGCCGTCCGGGTTTTGAAAATGATCAGTCCGATCCAGTCCTGATCCGCCTATTTATAACCACGTAATTTCAGGCAGTGTTTATTTTGCCTTAGGAGGCAAAGTAGCCGCTTGAGTTATTTTGCCTTTAGCCAAAGACAGTTGCTTGAAAAGAGACTGGATGCAGCAGTGCTTTGGCCTCATGAAGCAAAATAGTCACTGCCTTTTTTAGGCATTTCCACAATTCGTAAAATTTGTAAAACCGGATCATAACTAAAATTTTGGACATGGTTACTGAAGTTCGATTGTTGGAGTCCAATCGATGTCTTTAGATGTTTTGTGTATTGTTTGTTGGTTGGTTTTGTTTTATCTTTCATAATTTACGCTTCGCTAACCACAAAATAATGAGCCATATCTCACGCATTTTTCAAGAGTGTTGTACAGCCTTAACCAATCACAGGCCGCACCTAGCCAGAAAGGTATTTAAATTCATTCGCGGTACGTACGAGTGTAAGCTGAACCCTGTATTGTTTAATCCAGCTAGGTTGAGATCCATGCGTAGACCGTAAGAGGGCTTGTGGTTTATGATTTCAAAATAGAATACAAAAGTTAAATGTTCTGATTTGAGTAATTTTTATTTAAATGTTCCCTGCGGGACATACAGATACATGTAAAAATGTATTGTAAGTTACTACTCTACTGTCTTCACCTCCGCAACCAATCTCCGCTACGGAGCCCCGCCTTTTACAGGCAACCCTCACTTGTTCATCTCTATAAAAAGATCCCTCAACTCTTCATATGCATTGCTTTCCCAGTATCATCTGTCTCTGTCACTGTGTTGTGTAAATGAATGTTGCGTACAATATTTGATGTTTAAGTGCTATGTACCTTATCTTTGTATTGTATACTAGTTTTTGTCATTTTGTGTTCTCTTTAATTGCCTTAAACTTCAAGAGTTATGAAGAACAAGAAGCCTGCATTGCGATTGCCTTATTTGCTATATGGCAGTGGCTGTGGATTTTAATTAATATTTAGAAAGTTATTATTCATCTACCACCTGTAACGTGACAGTAACACATTATGAATGTGTAGTAGTAGACTGCACTACGCTTGGCAATTAAATGGCACTGGCAGAACCGTACTTAATCTAAACCCTCAACCTAACCCCTAAACCAAAACTCAAAATCTAACCACTAAACCAGGGATGCACAACCTGCGGCCATACAGCTGCATGTGGCCTTCGATAAAAATTGACGCGGCCATCCACATGATTGTGTAATTTGATACATAGAAGTTATGGTGGCAGTGCATTATTAAAAGGTAGTGGCTGCGGATATCCCTATCCTGACGCAATTCAAATAAAACGGGTCAGTTTGTCGTTCAATATGCGTGGATCTTGTAGTATAACCGTTATGCGTTACAGCTATAATGTCAATGATGGTTTTCGGTTCGACTCTCACCTTGCCAACCTTCGTTTTGTTTTTTTTCAGGCTTAGTACGTTTACAGGTTAGTGTTAGATTAGGGTTAGCGCTACGGTTAGGGTTAGGTTTAGGGTTTATATTTTACATTTAGTTCGTTTCTACTAAGCCTACTGCACTCTCGTCGTGTGTTACTGTTATGTCACAGGTGGCATATTAATAAGTTTTCAAATTTCAAGACCCACAGGTGTATCCGTAGCCACTGCCCTTTTAAACACTCTGTCTGCTGTATTAGTATACAGTACTTAGTAGAAAGAAGGCCAAACAAACCTGTGGAAACAGGGTAGGCTCAGTGTATGAATGCAAAACAGAAGCAATGCAAAATATAAAATATACTGAACTCACTGACGGCCGTAATTCATATTAAGTGAACATAATGCGGCCGGCAATAGCGAAAAGGTTGTGGAGCCCTGCACTAAACCTAACCCCTAAAGCTCACCTCTAAACCTAAACTGTAAATCACGAAGGGCTTCCAGGTGGTACGCAAGTAAATTTCTTCCATTTTTTCATTTCAAAGCTTTCTAGTTTACGTATCAAGCTTTGTTTCTAAGCAAATAACATTTTTCTGTGGCTTGCTATTCTTATTGTATCACAAAATTATGACTTTCAATGCACTGTTAACAAATTTACGCCATGCATCAAACAATTGGTAGAAGGTAAACAAGAATCTTATTAAATTTAGTTGTGGTCTTTTATTATTTTGATGTATATTATTCTTCTGAATAAACGAAGATTTGATCAAATTAGTTGTTTTGCAAGAAGTGGTATGCGTTGACAATAGGAAGTTACTATGGAACCACTCATGCATCTTCATATTTCAAAACTTATTGCACTATACCACCTCGCATGACTTGGTTCGAATAAAGACTGAGGTCAGTTTGTCACTGAAGTTCCGTCCTCCTGGTAGTGAAAAAATTAAAGGCAATGTCCAAACAGTCGTATCCAGCTTTTGTTTTGGAAGAACTATAAAACTTGATAAAGTGAAAGTGCTGACCTTTATGAAATATCTGAGGGAGTGACAATGGTTATTTACTGACAGCGGCAAAGGCTCTGCTGCATACATTTTGCCATTTAAAAATGTTCGAACTACATCCACTTTTGTCAAGATATAATGATGATGCCTACTGTGCGAGTGATTTGGCACTCACGATTGCTGCTTTCGGTTTGCTAGTAGAAGTTACACTTTTGATTATGCCAGTTTTTATTTTCTTTTTTCAAAAAGTTTCAAAAACTTTTGCAGTTTAGGGTTTATGTTTGGCAGTGGCTATAGGTCTGCCAGTGGACCGTCATATTTGGAAACTTATTTGTCTGCCACCTATAACGTGACATGACGAGTGCGCAGTGATGTTTTTTCAGTCATAGACTGAATTTTTTTTGAGAAGACTGAAAAAAATTAAGTCACTTCGGGCAGAATGCCTGAAAATATAGGCTAATGAACACTGTTATGACAAGTTTTAATACAACTGTGAGATAAATGTCGGAAATGTCTCAGTAAAAAAATCAGGTGCAGTGGCCTGCAGTAGGCTTGGTAGAAACGTACTAACCCGTAAATCTTAAACCTAACCCCTAAATCTAAACTGTAAATCTGAACACAAAAGTTTGGATACTTTTCAAAAATTTAATGAGGGTACGAACAGCTCTAGCACGATTGACTGGCGAGTTGCAAAGTGGTGCAAAAATATGGGATTTACAGCTAAATCCACCTGGCACCAAAGATGTTAATTTAAATGTGCCTGTAATTTTTATGAACAACTGAAGGCTGTAGTGCACATACTTTTAAAATCATTGATTCTCCATCAGGGTTGTAGAGTTGCAATGAGACGGTGATTTCTGAGTGGTGTCTAAGTTGGATTCCTAAAAATAAAAACAGTCAGATATTTTATCCGACTCTGGACTTTTGAATCATATTTTACGTTATACTCCTTACGACTCTGACAAATTGAATCATACTTTACATTGCACTCCTATGTTAGGAGTCCTAAGTTGTGCCTGTTGAAATGGTACTATTATTTTGAAACTTTTGTTGAAATAGAATTCTTGACATCCACCACACTTTCCATTGATTGCTAATTGCTACAAAATTAGCTACCTTAATCTTGAAGAACCTAGAATCATAGGAAGAATGTTTTCTCTTAACACTTTGTCGTCTGGCCAAAATCGGATTTTCGAGAAAAAAACACCTAAACGCACGTGGCTTTGAGCAGGAATTTCTCCAGTCCGGTAAGCGCAACTGACCTGGTCAAAAGCTCAAAAGATGCGGCAAGTCTTGTAGCTTGCACTCGAAAAAAATTTTTTGGTTTGGGGGTTCGGATTTTTTATGTGTGATGTCATAAGTTATGTGTGATGTCATAAGGACTTTTAGGCCACCTTGGCCCACGTCACCTGGCCCAAGGCTCAAACCATTAGATGGTAGTATTTCACTGAAGTTTTTATTGGAAACTAGGCTACAATCAGAGTCCTTTGATACTTGGAGACCTGCTGGGGTGTCGGGTTCAAAAGTTATGATCTAAAGCAGAGGTGATGAACGGGCCACATGTGGCCTGCAAAAGAATTTCATGCAGCCTACGAAGCATTTAGGCGAGACCAGCAGTCTTGAACTTTCTTTGACCCGCTTCTAATCTTTACAGTGCGATATCAAAAGCTGATAGCTTGATTGAATTACACACATGCCATGCAGGAATCATACAAACGTAGTATAAACCTTTTATCTAAATTCAGAATGCAGCTATTTACCTAGTGTTTCCAACCCGGGTTTTCCCGAACCCGAAAACCGATATATTTTTGGCTATTTTCTACTAAGCGAAACCCGTTTTTTTTCAACTACCAAACCCAGGTATTTGAAAACCTGAATTTGCTGTTGCATTCAAATATTAGTAATTCTGATAACACTGAGGTTGCGGATTGGCGCTTGTAACGGCCAAATTAGCACGTTTGAACTTTCAACTATTATCATGAGCCACGAGGTGTGGGTTTTGCTCTGTGACCATCATACGTTCCTTGTTGGTCCATTCATATTTTTGTTTAATTGACCTATTTAGACGGATCGCGACGTCATTTTGCACATAATAAGTGTCTCGGTGAACTTCAGTCTTTTCGATAACCTATTTAAATTTAACTACCATGTGAGGTAGTTCTTCAAAGGTGTGCCATAGTTTTGTAGTTACAAGTTAGTTCATTTATAAGCTGTTATGTGTTAGTTCATATACAAGCTGTGATTCTTTGCAAAATCAATTCGTTCCTTTTCAGTTCGCAATAACTTTCTACAAAATATTTGGCTTTCCTTTAGAAGAGATTTTAAGTAGATTTTTAATCATACACATGCAGTTTAAAGACGTTAGTAATCAAAGAAATCAGAAGTTTAGAGCCATTTCTTATAAAACAAGGCTGAACCAACACCAAAGTGCAATTTGTGCACCGTGAGACAAACACAGGTAGTTCAACCACTGAAAGTTTAATCAACCATTTGAAATCAAGTCACAGAATGCATGTAAACCTAGAGATTGATGACAATAAAACTATTCCGGCACAGGAAGAGATCCAATCACAAATTGTGAAAATGAAGTCTTTTTGAGGCTACAAAGAAGAGGTCAAATAACCTTGAAAAACTGTTCAATGCCTCAATTACAATCAAGCCCAAATCAGTGGAACCAGAGAGGGATTTTACAGCCACGGGACCATTTGTTACAAGACTTTGCAACAGACTGATTGATAAAAGTGTGCCTTGATTGTCATGCGTCAGCATTATAAACATTATTTAAAAACCTTGCCTTACTGAATTAACTCCTTGAGAGCCGGTCTACGGTATATTCGTACTTCGATTTCGGCCTAAAAAACAGCAGTTTTCGGTTGCCTTACCAACGCCCTAGCTCCTCTACCAATTGCGCTAGAGAGCTGTTCAAGAGCTCAAACGGATTGGCCAGTCTAGTAGATTGTACTTGAAAAAAAATTTTTTGGTTGGGGGTTGCAGATTTTTTGTGACTGACGTCATAAGTAAAGTAGTTTTAGGGTTATTTTGGCTCATGTTACCTGGCCTAAGGCCTAACCTAGGCCAAAGTGTTTCGCTAACTAGGCCAAAGTGTTTCGCTAAAGTTTTCATTGGAAACTAGGCTCGAGTCCGAGTCTTTTGAGCCTTTGATCGACTTTCTAGCGTTTCTGGTTCAAAACTTATGATTTAAAATAAACAAATTAATTAATTAGCTAATTAGTCAAATATTTTTACTAACTTACATCACAACTTTTGAACCCGAAACCCCAGCAGGTCATCCAAACTATCAAAAGACTCGGATTGTAGCCTAGTTTCTAGTAAAAACTTTAGCGAAATACTACCACCTAACGGTTGGTGCCTAGGGCCAGGCAAAGTGGGCCAAGGTGGCCACAAAGTCCTCCACTTACGACATCACTCACAAAAAATCCAAACCCCCCAACCAAAAAATTTTTTTGATTGCAATCTACTAGACTGGCCGATCCGTTTGAGCCGCTGAACAGCTTTCTAGCGCAATGGGTGGAGGAGCTAGGGCGTTGGTAAGGCAACTGAAAACTGCTGTTTTTTTTTGCGAAAATTGCTGAAACCAGGCGGCTTTCAAAGTGTTAATAATTCGCTAATAAACTGCGCAGGGACCATCAGTAGTAAATTCACAATGATGTTTAATTTTATTGCTCAAAATCGCATTCATTTCAAAACCCGGATTTTCTCGGGTTTCTTTTCTCAGCTACCCGAAACCCGCGTTTTAAAATTTTTCCCCGCATTGGAACCAGTATGTTTAACCCTTTTGGTATTAACGGTGCATATATATATACCATGTATAGTATGACTAAAAAGTTGTGCGGCCTGTTTACTCAGCGGTAACCTACAAAGTCGCCCGCAATGGCAAATAGGTTCGTCACCCCTGATCTAAAGTAATAAAAATATTTGATTAATTTGATAATTAATTAATTTGTTCATTTTAGATCATAACTTTTGAACCGGAAACGCTAGAAAGTTGATCTGAGCCCTAGGCCAGGTAACATGAGCCAAAATAGCCCCAAAACAACTTGACTTATGACGTCACTCACAAAAAATCTGCAACCCCCAACCAAAAATTTTCTTTTGAGTGTAGGCTAGAAGACTGGCCGATCCGTTTGAGCCTTTGAATAGCTCTCTAGCGCAATCGACGGAGGAGCTATGGCGTTGATAAGGCAACCGAAAACTGCTGGTTTTAGGCCGAAATCTAGGTACGAATATATCGTACGCCGGCTCTCAAAGTGTTAAGTATTTTGCAACAATTAGCGAAGTGCTTATTTCCAAAATAATTTTATAGTAGCTTGCTCCTTTGCCATTGTTGACAACCAAACTTCATCCACCTTATGTTAAGGAGTCAGAGTCTGAAATTTTGGAAAGATTGGAGTCAAAAAATTTTGGGAGCTAAGAGTGAGACATTTTAACATCAGGCTCTGCAACCATGTTCTCCATTTCGCTGGCCAAAGAATATTGGATTATATTTTACATGTTATTTTATGCATTTAAGTTGTGTAACCAATGTTCTTCAATTGATTCAGTTTGTTTATATAGGAGGCACTATGGTTAAAGCGATCTTTATTTAATAGCAAACCATCAATCCTTCTCAATGATTTTTTCGTCAATGTCTATGTATTGCATGTACATGTACAAACTTAAAAGATAATGAAAGCAACAATTACAGGCTTTAGCTTTGCAGCCAGGATTGTTGTGAAAAAACTCGACCCAAAACAACCATCCGGGTTTAAAAACAAAACACATAAAAAACCTCATAGAAACTACCAAAAACCCACTCTTTATCTTTCCTTTGAAAAATTTACTAAGAAGTTAGAAATAAAATTAGCAGGACACTTGTGGAGTTGACTGTAGATTTTTTTTAATCAAACAAAATTAACAGCAACGAAATTTGTAGGACTTAAAAAAAAATAAAAGAATAAAACAAACAGTTTGAGTAAATTCTAATGGTTATCTTCTTCAGCTCTGCACAAATGGTATATTTTAACCAATTTTTCTGCCCAATCTGCATCTAAACTTTAATTCTGATTTGGACCATACCAAATCATATGTTGATAAAATGCACTCTGTAGATGCTGAACTAGCAGGACATGCACAGAAACTTGATGTGAAACTGCAGAGTTTATATGGGAATGTTTTTTCTCTGTTTTCTGTGCGCATGCTTGCCAAGCCTTACCACTTAGGAGTGAACCGACCAACAACACTTTGTGAAAACAATGATGCGGTGCATTTTTACCTTCAATTTTGAATGCCATAATAGATATAACAAGTAATTGTGGTATAATTCTCAAAGTGGTGATATTGTGTGATGCAATAAAAACAATTTAGAATGGGGTTTTACCGTTTTCCTTAAAAAAAGAACTTGTTTCTTTTTATAAAACCAAAAAAACGTTCGTTTTTTAACGTTTTTTTGGAAAAAACAAAAACAAAAACAGGTGGGTTTATTTTAAACAGGTTTTTCTCAATCCTGTTTGCTGCACGCTCTTTGAGGAATCTCCTGTCTAGTTCTGCTCCGATTTTCTTGCAATGATTCAAGCTTGCGCCCATCATTCAGCAATAATAGTTACAGCAGTGACCAACACCAAGCAAATCAAATCACAATTTATTTGCGTAAGGAAACTAGTTTCATGTGTTACACATCTTCAGTCCTGCGCAAGGCAGTAAAAATGTTACCAGTGAAAGTCGACAGTGAAACAAAATAGAAAAACTATGTATTGTTGCTGAGAACAAAACACAAGATTACAAATTGAGCCCAATTAAAACCCCTCCATTAAGCAAAACTACAAAACTTAAACCTGATCGCCAACGGCTATTCCGCAGACTGATTGACAAAAAAGCACTCCACTTTTCGTGTGGTTTTGTCTCAGGCGATCACATGGTTTACAACAGACTGTAATGGGTAGTGGAAAAGCCTAGGAAGACAACTCAAGTTTCGGCGGTAATGCAAAATGGAATAATTTGGTTATAAAGTTTACAATATAGTTAGGGCACAAATAAACGATTTTTCAGTTTTTCTATGCCAAAGATTTCAAGCAACAATTCGTAAGTCTTTTTTTGTCTCAAAGTTTTTTCAATTGATGTCAACCTTAGTGGAAAGCACCAATGGCGGGATTTGCCTTCTCTTATCAAAAACAACAATTACAGGCTCTAACTTTGCAGCACGCTGTTTGAGGAATCTCCTGCCTGGTTCTGCTCCCATCTTCTTGCAATGATTCAAGCTTGCATCATTCAGAAATAATAGTTAAGTCACAGCAGTGACCAACACCAAGCGAATTAATTGCAATTTATTGCATTGAGGAAATTAGTTTCGTGTGTTACACATCTTCAGTCCTTATTCAAATAGTTCAAATAGAAATGAAAGCAAATTATGACTAGTATCCAAACGAAAACTTTTACAATATATAGATTGGTATCTAGCATTATGATAAAAAACAACATTGATCCCACGTAGGCTGATATCTAAAGTGTTTAATTTGAACTGACTCAAACCAGGTGATTCACATGAGTCAAAATTTATGGAATAGCTGGCTGCTCTATATATATGATTCATGGCTGCTTTCACAGGCCATGCTTTTGTGTATGTGGTCTGTGTAGAGTTGCAGTGTTTTTCCTTTGGTTTTTGTTGACCTGTTCGCATGTTTGATCTCTGCTGAAGTTATTCCTGCTCCAGTGTTAGTGTAGGTCATTCTCATTGTCTTTCACTCCATGAGCTTTTAGCTTAAGGATAGAAGGAAAAACTATTGCACTGACATTGCTGTTTGTTGTCAGAGGCCTTGGTGTGTCCAATGTCTGCCATTGCTAGAGTTCTATGTTGTTTGGTGCACAATCAACAGGTTGTACATGAATAAAAGTTTGCTGGTTGTGTAGATGCCATTTCACTCAAAACAGATTTTTGTGGCATTTGCAGAAATGGAGAATCCTAGCACTGTATTCAAACCTGTTCTGCTGCCAGATGTTGATAATCATAGATCTAGGCTGCCAAGCGCTAGTGTTCGACCCATAGCTCAGGCTTCGAAAATTGTACCTCCAAGATCAAGATTACCCACTTTAAGAAATAACTCGGTAGGTGATGTGCATATTTCTTGTTGACAAGTAGTGCCCAAGGTTCACCTTTGTTTTTCATTATATTGTTGAAATAATGGTTTTGTAATGAGCTTATATGGCTTTTCACAAGTGCAAGGCTACTCAACAAGTTTTTGTCAAACCATGTTCTCACTGCTGCCATGCTATATATGTGATTAGCTTCAAAACCTTTTCTGTAGTGATTAATGGATTATTAATTGTTGTTTTATGTATTTTAACAGACAACAGACTCAAACCTAATTCTAGATTCACACGTTGTAGTCACAGTAAGTTGATTTTTATATTGAGTTTACAATTGAAATTCTTGAGAATAAAATGTATTTTTCAATTTGTCATTTTGTGACTTTCATATAATATAAATTGAAGTTGAATGCATCAGAAGCAGATATATTTCAAGTAATTTTAACTTTTTGATCCAAAACATACTATGTTCAATGGTGTATTTCTGTCATCGATTAAGAACTCTGATTGCATTTAGGAAATTTAGGCAGAATTGCGTCAAAGTAGCGTGCATAATGAAAACCAAAACACGTAAACATACTCATGTGTTTGCCTTAAGCAAACTGTTTTGGTCATTTAGTATCTGTCAAGCTAGAAAATTCCAAAATGTTCTTGTTTAGTTCAAGTAACAGTGTGCTTTTACAGCGTAATTGTAAAAATTGTTGTTTGTATTTGGTTGCACTCCCAAAAGACATCAAAAGTAATCGTATCAAACTTCTCCAGGCTATAATACCTTGCTTTTTGGTACAGTCAAGTAATTACAGTATGTATTTTTGAGGTCTTAGTTAGTGTGACTTGGTCAAAGTTTAAAGGTATTATTCTCCAGCTCAGCAGCAAATCCTTCAGCAAATAGACTGGCCAGACTAAGATAGTTTGCGTATTTCAACCGTTTTAGTATATATTCAACATCTTTGCTCAAAGGGACAGCTAAGATAGATCATGACAAACTTATTGAGCTCTCCAATTTTGTAGAAGTGTTGAATAATACGCATTCCTTTCTTTCTTAGTTCAACAACCAGGAAAACGTTCCACCATCTAAAGATTTTCCTGTAACATTTAGTGGGGTATGTGAACTGTTTACGCTACAGATAAAAATGTTTGTTCATTTGGTCCTTTCTGAGCTGTTTTATGATGAATGCAAAGCATGTGTGCATGTTATGAATGCATGCAGTCTGAAAGTATCTGTGTGTAGTTCACTATTTCTGCACTTGTTACAACCTGCAGCTATTTGCGCCCTGAACTGCAGTAATAGCAACTTCAAGCAAAAGTGCAAACTAAACGTGATAATGTAAAAACGCTTTATCTACTTACATATTATTTATTACTCATTGTGCTCATTGCTGGTTCAGTTTAATTTTCGTTTTCCAATTTGCAGTACAGTAGCCAACATTGCATGTTGGTTAATGATCCAGTTAAGTAGCTAATGTAAATGTATGTACTCTAAAATCATAAATGCACTTATTTTGAGTTATCAACCATACGTCTACGAAGAATGAAGATGTATTTTCAAAGTGCTCATAAAAACTACTGTTCCAATGTTTTGTATTTTTATTAAGTAGTCTTTACCCATGAGCTATTCCTGTTATGTTAATAGATGTATGCATAACTATTTAGCTTCTGCGCTTTGACAGGGCAAGCGTAAGTCAACTAGTGAGGCAGATGAAGACATTCCTGCCTCAAAACGAGTTAAGCCAGGAAATCCCATCGTCAAAGCGCTCGCAACAAACACCAGGAGGGCCGCTCGGAAAAGCGTCAATAATGCTTTAAGGATTTCACGAAAAGCTGCAGCTGGAAAACCACAAAATCCAGGTGAGCACCTTGCGGTTATTTCTTGACTTTATGGTGCTCTGTATTGCGAAGGTTTTCTGAGATCTTCATGCTTGTCGATGGTTTCAAGGCTTGTTCAAAAAGCTTTTTTATTGCACATGGAGAGCTTGTTGTTGCCCAATATTGTGTTTACAACACCCGGTGTCCAATTTAATCTAAAAGGTTTACTTCTTTGCTCGTCATGAAGTATTGTACAGTACTCGCTTCAACTCGGTCAAACCACACCTTACAATCCAACTCGCTGTCCGCCCAACGGATTCAAATGAAGATTGTCGTGTGGCAAATCTTTTATGTGCACAGCTCATCTTCATTTGCAATTCTCGACACTGTAGAGCAGGGGTCTCCACATTTGGGTCGCGAGACCTTCCGCTTTGGGTCACAAAATAATTTAAATTTACTTTTTAAATTTGCGATTCTCATTAGACAGAATAAATTCAATAATTTACTGTTTTATATGCTAAATTTCGTACAATTTTGTGCGAGAAAATTGCCATTGTCAATAGTCTTAAAAAGATTGATATTTATGAAGTTTTTTCCACATAATTATATGCTTACGAATGTTTGGGTCGCGAGAATTTAAAACTACTTTTTAGGGTCGCTCCAAAAAGTATTTGCGGACCCCTCCTGTAGAGGGTAGAGAATTAAACATGAAGACCGAGTTGTGCACAGAAAAGATCTGCCTCGTGCATTCTGTATGTGGCGCAAGTCGTTTGAACTTGAGTGGTGCACAGAGTTTCATGGGCAAGTTGGGTTTAGATTGAGTTTGTACCGGACCACATCACCCCTGAATTCACCTCGACTGACCTGGGAAGAGGTACACGAGGCTTGGTCGCGACCTGCTGCTGATAACTGCCAGAAAAGTTCAAAAATATCAATTGGCGTTTGCAAGGAATTTAGTGAAGTTACAAATTACACGTCGAGTTGGATTTATGTTAGAAGTTGCACAAATATATTTTCATCAGTTTCAACATCTGGACCGAGGGCTCTTCCTGGAAAAAACATTCAGAAAACTGGATCTTGTGCAGGTGAATTTTTGTCAATAGTTTATTTGAATGCTCCTATAAGACCGCTCCGTTGTTTGTGTTTTTAAGTGATTTGGTATTTAGGTGATCGCTCTTAAGTGATAAATGTGCTCACTGTACAAGTGCGTTAGAGTATTTTATGATGTAATAATGCTTTTGTTTGTAGTCATTGGCGCACTGTGACCAGTCGAGCGAAAACTCAGTATGAAATAATGAAGCTACTGTATTGAAAAAAAACCTGCGTAGTTATTGGTGTGAAGCAATTAAATTGATACCTTGTGGCAATATCAGGTCAAAGCTGGGTTTCTTTTTACACTGAGGCATTTTGGTTGTTTGTCCCATATCACTAGCCTATCTTTTCAAACATTCTGACCGAATTGACTTCATTTTTTTCGATCATTTCATAAAAATTTCGGTCTATGACCGAAAATGAACGAAAAAATAGACCCAGGATCAAAGTAAAGGAGCTGAAGACAAATTAGTTGTGTTTTTTGTGCAAACAGCAAGAACAGCTCAACCGAAAGTGCGAAAACCGCTGAGTCAGGTCACGTCGAAAGTCAACACAGGACGACACAATTCTTCAGGTGCGTGCGACACAGCTCAGTACCCTATTATTCGACTTCAAATGTTAACTGATGATTTTTCCATTTCAGTGAAACTTGCACAGAACACTTCATCAAACAATAGCTCCTCAGCAGACAGTTCCCGTAACTCTGGTGGGAGCGCACGTAAGCATCTTTAGATTTCCGCATCTATTTTTGTTCAACCATATCTAGAGGTGTTATAAATATCAAAGCTGTTACTTTTACTCCTTTGCTTGACGCTGCGAGAAGAATTCAGATGACTGAAAATGCCTACGTCATGTGAAGACTATATTGGTATAAGCTCATGATGCTGCAGCCTCACTTGCTTCTCTGTTTGGTGTTTTCAAAGGCTAGACACGTGTGTCTCATGCAAGCTGAAAAGATAATTTACAAAAACATGAGCAATTTGCTCAGAATAAGCAGTATGCTGAAAATCTCGTGTGATTGTGACAATCCTGGTAAAGCAACAAAAGTTTTTTTGAAGCCACAACGCAACAGCTGACCGTTCCTGGTTATTCGTTGAAATTTCCACCGTATTTTAAGTAGTTGTTGCAGCTTTTTATAAAATTTATGCAACATGTCATTGCAGTTTTAAAACAAGCAGTGTGAAGTGGGGAAAAAAAGCGCGATGTTGCTTTATAAATATCAGGTTTTAATTTCATATCATGTTGAGTACAGTTTCCAATCCTTTGTAAGCTCTATCCTACTGAGAACTCCATTATATCCATAAATTGGTACATTTTGAATTGATTCCGAACGTTTCTTTGCATTTCTTCAGTTGTAAGCTATCGCCGCTATGTTCTTACTTAGCTTAATATGCATTGCATTGTTTTTTAACTGTGATTTGAGGAACACAAAAATATCGGTTCTCAGCAGCGAAAAAAGGAAAAACGTCGGTAATATTGACCCAAAAAAGTCTTATCGTTCGAGCTCTGATGTAAACCACTATCTGTAAAATTTGAAATGCACGGCTGAAAAGGCAGCCGCCAACTTCTCTCGTAAAGAGTAACAACCTTTCGCACATACAGCATAGCATGGTTTGTTGCCATTGAGTCGACAGACCTGTCATCACAGTTCTTCCAAACTTCAAAAATGACATCAGATTCATTTTTAGCTCAAACAAAGAAAACGAAGAGGAAACCATGGGATCTTCGTGGACAGGTTGAAGATCTGAAAGACGCTCTTGCTGAGGAAAAAAAGAAGGCAGATGTGGTTGATGATATTTTGATGCGATTAAAGGTAATGTCTTGGCTGGTGACAGATGCTGACGTGCCAATGCCAATTTCTGATGGTAATCACTTGCAGCTGATTCTTGTGCCTAGAAACTAATGAGTTCAAAATGAAATGCTATCGTTTGTCGATTGCCTACCTCAAACTGTACGCTTCTTAGTGATTATAGATACCAGACCCTTGCTTTTGCAAACTTGTTTGTTACGAATCTTTCAAAAATGTCCTTACTGGCATCATTTGAAGTTAGTCCCAACGTACCTGATTGCCCAACAACATTTCAGTGTGTAATGTAGCAGCTTGTACATCTAATAGATCCTGTTATGACGACAAAATACTGATAGCTGACAGCCTTGTGTTAACTATCGTTCTAGCATGTTTGTAACAGCTTAGCACAAATGTACAAGTTATGCATTATAAGCATTCATGTAATTTTATGAGTCGCTAAGTTCTTTGCAGCTTTCACTTATGTGGCTTGCTTTTACGTGATTTGCGAAATTGAGTTGATATTTCATGACCGGCAGGCACTGGAAGGCGAGAAGAACAAGATAAGCGGCCGAAACTCTGCATTGACTCATGATCTAAACCGGCAACAAAGCAACGTAAACCAGTTGCAGCAAGAAGTCAGTGAAAAAGAAACGATCATTCGAAGAAAAGATGAAGTTATCCGCGATCTAGAGAAGAGACGCCACGACCAGGAAATGTAGGTGACTCTGATTTTCGCAATATGCGTTGCTGCCTGTATGCATTTACTTATATTGTGTCGCCATGTACTTTCGGGTATGATCTTGCTTCCAACCACGGTTCTGCAGGTCTCTAAATCCTCATTCTGTTGAAGTGCATTCCCGGGTACGCTTTGAGAGGGAGATTTTATCAAGCATGCCACGAAGTGATCCATTATTTGATCATTGCCGGAAGTACCTGATTCTACCTTTCATGTTGAAAGGATGTGCTTGAGACTTTGCCTGCTGTGTTCATCTTGTACTGAATGTATAGCAGTTTAATCAACCTGTGAAATGCTTACGGTCAAGGCAGTCGTACTGCTTTCGGATGTTCCGTCATCTGCTCGTCGTGAAGTATTGTACAGTACTCACTTCAACTCGGTCAAACCACACCTTACAATCCAACTCGCTGTCCGCCCAACGGCTTCAAATGAAGATTGTCGTGTGGCAGATCTTTTATGTGCCCAGCCCGTCTTCATTTGCAATTCTCGACACTGTAGAGCAGGGGCCTGCAAATAGTCGGTCGTCTTGCGGGATAGAATGTATATTCTTGAATCTCTGACCTGATGACCGTGTGACGTGATAATCAGTCTGTGAGTCACAATAACCCTCACAAGTGTTTGCTGTTGAGTAGTGCGTGATTTAAGTTCCATGTAGATATTTGTTTATCGCCGGGATCTGTCTTGCCCCTTCTTCTTCGCAGACAGTGCACTTCCACGTGGGGAAACGTTTGTTTCCTGTTTCCTTTCCCGCGGCCGTGGCATGCTGCTTGGCATTGAGGGCCTGTGATGTTGTATCTGATCAAACAAAATTCAATATTCTCACTTTCAGATTTGAATGTTTCGCTGACTCCAAAGCAAATGCTTACGCTTACCGATGAATAGTGGTCTTGCTACTTCATGTGTATTTCCTGGGTTGACCATCATGCTTCATAAAACATGCAATGCACGTGTTTGTGAAGTGCGTAACGCTGGAAGCTTGATCTTGCTGACAAGATTTGACAACAGCACATTAATAATTCGACTGCTGCGTGTGCTAATAGTTAATTTGGATAAAACCAGCGTGTGAGATACAATAATATTGGTTTCCTACCCTGTGCTTAGCAACAGCAAAAATTCAACCCACTTTGGTACGCAGCCTGGTCCTGTTCCAAACCTACCGACATTCCCCGCAGCTTGAGTTTGCACTATCTTCCAAATACGAACCAGAATGCATATGATTGCAATACTTTGCTACTTTACAGTGTATATGGGAGGCAAACGTCAAAGGTCGTTATATGCGACAATGTTAAAGTGAAAAGTCGCTGTTAGCGGCAAAGCACAAGTCAAAATTTGTTGCGAAACTTAGTGATTTTGTCAAAACAATGAAAGTTCGTGTGATGTTGTACAAATCGTGTTATGGCTGATGTCTTGTAAGCCCTACAGCGGTTTACGAGGCAGGGACGTCACCTATTTTAGCATTAATCTGACGTCGGCGTGCTGAGGAGTAAAAATTCGCTGGCCATCGTAATATGACCCATGACTTACCCTCTTCGTGTTGATTTCGTCGACAGCGAGAACCGTTCTCTGCGAAAAACCATCGACGATCAGGACATAGAACTGCGACAATTGCGACGCGAAAAGTCGGCGGCTGCAGAAGATGCAGCCAATAAGGAGGTTTTGATCGCTCAGCTTAAGGTCAGCAGAGGTTTGCGTGTGCTTGGATGTGTTCACTGCCTTCATCCTGCACTGGTTGAGTTGAAAACTTTTTACCTATGCTGTACCGTTCAAGCAAGGCAGCATGATTCACAGGTGTTAAAGTACACTAGACGGAAGTAAGGTTTGCCGGCAAAGCCTTGTGTTGTTTAAAAGCGCCCATTGCATCTTTTCCCACAATTGCATCTGGAAAACAAGAAAAAATATCACTTTCGGATTGCCACCTTTCCTAGCAGCTCTTTTTTCCCATTTTTTCTAAATGTGAATATTTCATTTGTTCTCCGAATACCGATCCGGCAGAACTGCCAGGCAAGCTGAATGCGGCGCTGCAAGATAGACTTTGGACAAAACCTCGACAAACAAACTCCAAGTTCAACATAAACCTGTATGCCGAAAAAAGTTTCCTGGTTGGGGATTAACAGGTGTTTTTTGCTGACTCGACTTGCGCGAATACTTTTCCAGAAATGTGCAGCCGTCATAGCAAAGCGGTGTCATGCTTTTTGCGTTTGTTGTTGAAGGCAAAGCTGCAGCAACTTGAAACTGAGCTTCGTAACAAAAACAGAGAATTATCGAGAATGGAGGAGGAGTTGAACGAAAAGGAAGTGGAAAGGAAGCAGCTGCTGAATGATGTGCAAGAACTCAAGGTACTTAATCGTTCTCGGAATAAATTAAAATTAATCCTTTCACCGTATGTTGCATGTTCAAAGAGATTTGATTGATGTGTCGCTCAAACGCAGTGTTTCCCAACCTTTTTTTGCCCATGCCCAACCTAACCACCCATAAAAACCTGATTGCCGTCCATGTGGTCACGTCACTCTAAGGCCACAGGGATTTTCAGAAATGTGAAGTTGAGCGATTTTCCTTGGCTTGAGTTCTTTCGTAAATGAACATTTTCTGTTCGTCGTTTCCGGTAAAAATCGTTTTCTTTAACATTTGGGTTTTAAAGAGTAACATTTGGGTCGAACTCGGGCCCCGATGGACCACCAGTCGCCACGCCTATGACAGTTGGCATAATGAACAGTACTAATGTGCAGTAAAGCTTTTACTAACCATCTACGTTTCTTCTTTTCATATTTTCCAGGGCAACATCCGGGTCTTTTGCCGAGTAAGGCCGATGCTCGAGAACGAACTCGAAGAGTTCGGCGATGCGGATCACATCGACTACTCGGGTAAACCCGGAAAGTCAATTGGCATCAAAAACGTAATTTGCTTTTGCGTTTCTTACAAATCCGGCCGCGTATATATATGTTTTTTGTGCCATTGTTTCGAGCCTGTGACATCACATACAGGTGACTGTGTAGCAGTGGTCCTTAACCTTTTCTCTATCACGACCCCCCTTAAGTGATATACTCCTTTGTTTCAAGCCCCCCTGACTTTCAATAATGTTTAAAAGCCAACTTATTTATTGGTAAATTTATTCAAAGATCAAACTTTCCGCTGCAAATTTATTGACGTCCCCTGGGGAGGCGTGCCCCCCTAGTTGGGAACCACTGCTGTCGGAAGAAGTCGCTGAGTTCTGTATTATTTTGTCGAATGCGCTGTGACCTTAACAGCACTAAACATAAACATCTGGCTGCCGTGCTCCTTGGGTCGTTGTCGTCGCAAATGTACTCAACTGTAAAACTTGAATACTAAGGTCAAGAAACTATCCTCAATTATGGTACACGAAAAGCGTAAGTGCTAAATAGCCTTATAATAAATACTACAGCCAAAGCAAACGATACAACTGACATCTTGCAAACGTTTCGATAACAACTGTTATCATCTTCTGTGCATAGCAATATCCTCAATTAGCTTTTTGTAAATTTTACCTTTTTACCCAGGATTCTGACAAACGCCTCCCATTTACCTTTGACCGGGTGTTTGGCGCTGGTTCCACCCAGGAGTCAATTTTTGAGGACGTGGCCCAATTGGTCCAAAGCGCCCTGGACGGCTACAATGTCTGCATATTCGCTTATGGCCAAACCGGAGGAGGTAAGTATGTTGGTGGCATAACGTGATGGTTGTTAAAACAACCCATTCTTTTTAATGCCTTGAACCCCCTCTTCCCTATGCTATGACATCCGGGCGATAATCCAACAACATATCTCTCACTTTATTATGACCGCTTACCCGTTGCACATGGCCCCTTGCGCATGTCTGTTAAATGTGTGCCTGATCTGCAATGTTCAGAACAAGCACACATACTTGAAGCCGTCGGGAAATCCCCGGAGACCTTCACTCAGGCTTGTATTAAGGTGGTTCCCCTACATCCCACGACCTCTACGGAATCCCTGCCACTAAAAGGAGGGATGATCTCCTTGCAATCCAGCTCGGAATTCTAATTAAGAAATCCCGAACCCTTCTGCAGATGGAAGAACTTTGTCGGCTTCGACTCCCCTTTGCACTTTAAGCAACGCTCGAGGATTGCTGTCAGGGACCCCGGAACGGGGGTGCATTGCGGGGACACAAGTGCCCTTACATACTGTACCAGTATCATAAGTAATTTAATGATTTATGAACATCAGTTAGAAACAATTTATTGCAGCTATTCGCGCATCCAGAAAATTCAGAATGGTTTTCTACAATTTCTGTTATTAGCTTTGAGATCAACATTGCTGCTAAACATGTAAATGCGAAAAGAATGACTATTATGGCTATGGGTGTGCTTTTACACTGAACTCAAGCAAACAGTTTTGAACTCGTGGTACGTCAAAGTCATGGGCGTCAGAACAGGGGCGAATCCAGGAGGGACCATCGCCTCCCCTAAAACCAACGAATTAACCTTATTCACCATGATTTTGTAAAATTTGGATAACAGCATTCGCAATACAAGGCTATTTTGTCATCCGCTGATTTGTCACAGAAGTGTTGTGAAGTATACTTCATCTCTCTTACAGCGGTGAACCGTGTTTAGACTTGACTAACAAATATTACTGAAATCGCTCCCCTAAACTTATTGGCTGGATCTTCCCTGAGGTCAAAACGGGCATTTACCCCTCTCTAGAAATTGGGGCTAAGAACCAGTGGCATAGCCAGCACAAAAATTCGGGGGTACAAAAATGTTTGATGTTAGGCGCATAACGCTATTTTGTTTGGGGTTTTGCCTCTCAAAGCACAAAATGACTATATCTTCTAAAAATTTGGGGCGCATGCTCCCTCCTGGCTACGCCATGCTAAGAACGAAAACTTTCTAGAAAATTTGATGTCAACAGCTCAATTCCGAGTAACTGATTTATTTCTTGCAATAACAGTTCATTTGCCGGTACGACGCTCACACTGCGCAAAAGCCAGGTTCACTGTTCTGGTGTCATGCAGTGCTGGGCTTGCAAGTCACTCATGTCGGCTCTTTTGCCTGCAGGCATAGCCGTAGCCAGGGGGGCCTAAGAAGCCATGCCCCCCAAATTTTTAGAACATATAGTCATTTGTGCTTTGAGAGGCGGTATCACAAGCAAAGTAGTGTTATTCGCCTGTAATCAAATATTTTGTCCTCCACCAAATTTTTTGCCCCCCCTAAACTTTTGGGATGGCTACGCTACTGCCTGCAGGGTCAAGCTGCCAAACTTGCGAGCGGATTGTTTTACTGTTGGTCTTTATCGTGTAACAATAACATGGCAACAAATGTTCACTTCAAGTTACGATATTAGGCGTTTTGTCGCATGTGACTCTTGAACGCAGACATCTTGGCAGGTAATGTAGCAAGACAGTGACTGCTGATAGCGGCAAGCAGGGACGTCGGACAGCGGTGGCATTGAATCCCTGACCTTTCAAATGAGGGACAACAGGGGTAAAGGTGTCTTTTCATAGGTAATGTTGTGATTTATCAAGATCGAATTGAAACAAGTTGGCTATAGTTTGTTTTATTATTTTTGAAGTCAACATTATTGCTGAACTGTAGCAAGCATAATTGGCAGGCCCTAACCAGGTTGGGACACCAGGGGAGGCGAAGAATTTACTGAGAGGGGCCCAAAAACTATGTCCAACACATTTTTCTAGGGAGCCCCCTGCGCTTCTAGTTACGGGCCTGATAATTGGCAACAATTTTTTTGTTTTTCATAAGTTTCCATTGCCCTCAACTTTTTTCTGCCCCCCCCCTGCTCTGCCCACGTTCCGGCGTTCCTGATTGCTGTCCGGTTATAATAATCTCATCGTTCTTATCCTGAACGTTGAACACTTATTGTAGCCGGATTAGCTCTGATACGTCTATTGTCGCCTTCCCACTCGTCCATTTGTTCCTGAAGTTCCGTCCGCTGCTGACAAGTATTGCATTAAGTCATTCGCGAAAGTCATATGGTTGACTTTGCCCCCCACCATTTCTCATTCCCTGATTGCCATCCATCCCTTCTAGCGCCTCAGTCTATTATTGTCAACTGTATTGGCGCCGAGAGTAAGTCGCCCTGTCTAAGTCCGCATTCAACCATTAATTATCTCCGTTGAAGTTGCATCACTCCCAGCGCAGGTGGTTGTTGACCCAGCGTACAGATCATTTACATAATGTAAAAGCATCTCCGGTATCCACACGCATTGACAAGCTAATACCAAGGAAGGCTGGTTCACCGAATGAAAAGCTTCTTTAATACCCGGGAGGCCAAACTCAATGGTTTGACGTTTTTAGTGCGATTCTCCATTACAACCTGGATTGAAACAGGCTTGTGTGCGATCCCATCCCTTTTGCGGAAAGCCTTCTGTCTTACATGTGTAGGAAACAAATTGATCATCTCTTTTGCCAGTATTAGATGAAAGGGCCTAATGGCAGTTGGGAACCATTGTTATTGGTCTAAAGTTCTCTGAGGCATTTGCCCCAACAGTTTTCGGTATATACGTAAAAACACATTTCGTTCTTCGGCGTGCGTGGGGGGAGGGTCACGTGGCAAAGGAGCCGGACATTGAATACCTGCGGTAGTAGCAGGGAGGAGGGCGCCCGTGCTAAGTACCTGACAGTAATCCCATCCTAGGTTTTATTTTTCGGTCATGGACAGAATTTTTCAAAAATGACAGTAAAAAATTAAGTCAATTCGGTCAGAAACATGGACTAATGAATAGTGTGCCAGTTCCAGTAATACTGCGGTACAAATTACCAAAAAGTCGGAGCAAAAAAATGACCGAAATGTCTCAGCGAAAAAATCCCAGATCCCATCTATTCTTCAAAAAACCTTTCAATTAAGTTCGTCCACAGTTATTGGCCTTTCCAAGATTCGAAGAGTTGACTCTTCCAACTGTGGTTCCCGTTGCTCACATCCCGGAGTTACCTCAAATAAATGCCGCAGCAAGGTTCTGCCACTGTAGGTTTCTCACTATTATCCACCCTCCACTCATCGTTCAAAATGATATCAATTGCCCGGGTGTGGTTTCCACGACACTGCCCTCCCTGCTGAACCAGTCGCAACCTTCTACGTTTCTTCGAACTCAACATCTCAAAACTAGATAGCGTCCTCATGGAGATCTGAGGTTGGACGTTTACCGCAAGCCAGCTATGCAAGTCATCATCGATTTTCTGGTGAAACGTGACCTTATAAGACTTCAGTAGATCCCATTCCATTTGCCAATTCGAGTTTCTTGTCCACATCTCAGATGCAAATTCAACCAGGTTGGCGTTGCGCATGTCCTCGAACATAATGGATACCTCTCGGGAGGTCCCCCTCCCCCCCTGTCAGGCACTGGGGCATTTGGGGTACCCGCTTCAGTGTTTCCATTCTATATCGTGTTACAAGCGATTGCATCTTCTACAAAGGGGGGGGGGGTCAACATCCTCGGGGGAAGCGAATATTTTGTGCAGAAATTTTTAGGTAAAAGCAATCGTTTTTTGTTAGGTTTACCAAGAATTGATCATTTGTATTTGTCACAAGACTGTGGAATATTTTCGGGCACAAGTTCTTGGTCAAGCTGCAGCAATTGTCTCATGACGCTGTAGTTTGGCGCGAGCATAAACTCTATGTATTTTGTTATATCCACAGGCAAAACGTACACAATGGAAGGTCCAAAGAACAGCGACCCTGGCCAAGATGGCCTGATACCGCGGTCAATGAAATTCATTATGCAGAGGTGCGACGAGTTGAAGAAGTTCGGTTGGAACGTAAGTCTTTGTGATGTATGAGTCGAGAATAATGACAGCTGTCTGGATAAATCCTGCTCACTTGTTATGTTAAAACTCGCCTCAGTGGTGTTATGTACGTGCTAGCTTTGTTGGAATTGTCAGCGTCAATGTTATAAAACAGTGGTTTTCAACCCGTGGGCAGGGGGCGGATCCAGAATGGGCCGATCGGCCCCCCCCCTAAAACCTACAAAAGTAACTTTATTTACTATAAGTTGGTAAAACAACTTTCGCCATAGTATGATACTTGACTACCAAATATACTGAAATCGCCCCCCCTAACCTTACTGCCTGGATCCGCCCCTGCCCGTGGGACATGGGCCAGTGGTAGGCCATGACGCTTTTTCCAGTGGGCTACAGAGCTTGGCATAAATCAGAATAAAAGCATCATGAAACTTGCATACTGATGTGATTATGACGACATAAGATTGACAAATTGCAAAAAACTTCGACGTGAATGTTACATTTGTGACGTAACGTAACTCCTACTTAACAATACTAGCTGAAGCTGTATTCATGAAAATTGCTGTGTTGTGGCATTGCAATTGTTATAGCACAGCAGCTAGTGCTAAGGTAAAGTTGTAGAAGTGTTATATATATGAGATTATAAACTTTGGGTCACCATCAATATCTTCCCTAGTTGTGTGGACAATGAACAAGAACAGGTTGAAAACCCTTTTGTTGGGTGTTGAGTTTGTGGTTTCAATTTGCTTACTTGAACTTGTCCCAATTCCTCCCACTGTTATTCTATTTAATTGGTAGCTCAGTGCATTTCCTGGCACTTTGTACTGTGCACTGCAAACCCAACCAGCCACATGCATATGATAGAAAATCACAGTATGTACAGTACGCACGATCTGACTCCCTTCTGGTCATTTTTCAGTACAAGTTAAAAGTCCAGCAAGTGGAGATTTATCGTGAGAACCTTCACGATCTGTTGGAGGAAAAGAAAAACCCAAACTTGAAACTTGAAATCAAGACAGTGTCAGAAAACAAGCGCAGTAGAGTGTGGGTGAAGAACTTGTCAACCCATCCAGTGTCAACGTTCAATGAGGTTTGTGCTGTTTTGTGGATCTGTGACCTGAACACCATACATTGTCGCTGACGTGTTTAATTCATTGCACGTTCAACAGATTCGACGTTTACTGAACATTTCGAAATCAAAGAGGGCTACGGCGACAACAAATGCCAACGAAAGATCGTCTCGTTCCCACTCTGTATTTATTTTAAAGATCGAAGCTACAAACGACACAACAGGAGAGGAAATTGAATGTGAGTCGAAGTGTCCACTATGAGCAGATGATAACTTTGCAGGTTGCCAAGTAATTTCAACGTCAAAGTACTTTGTAAATCCCATAATTCTCAATTCAAGAAATATTCTGTAATATTCCCATCAACATCTGATAGCACTAAATTTATGAAAGTAGCATCTCTTGCTTTAATTTCTACATTTCTACTCATTACAAACAATTAATACTCGGACAAACACTGTGAATCATTGCCGAAAAAACCAACAGTTCAAATTAAAGGAAGCCAGGCACAAGCTTCAAAACTGAGCGAAACATCGCAATGGATAAATCAGGGTTTTTTGAAGGCGTCTTCGGGACCCGATTCGGGTCCCTAGAATTTCAAATCGGGTCCCAAAAATCGGAGAAAATCGGGTCCCTAGAATAAGAGAAATCGGGTCCCTACAGATCCATACCGGGTTCCTAACATTTTCCTTCAAAAAACCCCCTGGTTAAATAGAAGCACTGCGTCTTTATAACTTGCTTATCCAACTTTGGGGAGGATGTCGTTGTGAAAATCATCTTTGGTTGTTGGGATTTTGAATGAAAGTGTGAGGGTTTGTGTTAAAATTCAAATACAATAACTAGAATTTGAAAAACAATTTTTTAAATCTTGAAGCAAATTGGCGCTGTTACATGAAGACGTTAGCGTTCTCCCACCGAGCTATAATAAAATGACTACTGGACGCAATTTCAGGTCTGAAATCAATTCTCCGTGTTGTTACGTCACAACCACCATTTGTTTTACGCAGCTTCGCTGAACTTGATTGACCTCGCCGGTTCGGAGAGGCTCTCAGAGTCGGGCTCATCAGGAGCGAGATTGAAAGAGGCGCAGAAGATCAACAGCTCTCTGTCCGAATTGAGCAACGTCATCTCAGCCCTGGCCAATAAGGTGACAACTTGTGTCGTCATAAAGGACTTCCACGCGTTGTTGCTTGAGCATCCGCGAAAGGAATCTTTTGCTTTCTACAGCAACTTGATTCTTACACACAACAGTTTTCTGCTGGTAGCAATGATAAAGACGATCAACTCTCATCCGCGTGGTTTCAAGATAATTTTATTGTAATTTATAATAAAAACAAATGGGGAGATCTGCTCAGTTCAGAAATACTGCACGAGTTGAACCCGACCCCACCCATGCGAAAAACTTGATCGTATGGGTCATTGATCTTAGAGCCGTTCCCTTCATACTGGGCTTCTGGTCTTTTGACAGTGATTTCGTTTCGGTCGTTCCCAAAATGGAACTTGCCTTCAAAACATCGCCAACTCAGTGAAGTGCCGTACTTGGTTTCCTACTTCCTTTACTTTTTCACTGCATCATCTCTTCAAATTGAAATAATTTTCGCTGTTTTGTGTTCTTTGGCGTGTTTTGACCTTCCTCACCGTCCAGTGTCTCAGCATTGTTGTTTACTCCCATCTTAGCATTTAAAGGCGCACTCTAGAGCAGGGTTTCTTAACCTGGGGTGCTAGCACCCCTAGGGGGGAGCTGAAATCAATTTCAGGGGGTGCTGGGGAAGGTCACATATGTGGCGGTCAAAGGTAAAAGGAATACGTTTGGACAACTTGTCTTTACTTTATCCTTGTAGTAACCAAGTGTTAGCCAATGGTAGGGGGTGCTGGACTGCTTATGCGTGACCAAAAGGGGTGCTGAGGTAGAAAAAGGTTAAGAAACGCTGCTCTAGAGATTGGTTGCTATCGTAACGAACGCAAACTCACTCTTGCATTCTACCAAAGTTCTTAGTCGTGAAGGAGCGTTGTTTCAGGCATTGATGTGTCTGATACGTTGCTACATCATTGGCGTCAGTTAGTTTCGTTGCTTCAGTAAAATAAATTGTTTGGGAAAGTCGTGTTTTCCAGTTTTTAATTTGCTGCAACTTTGTTCTGGTTTATTCATTTTAGTCATGACTTCTTTCTGTGCTCTTACTTCAGCCTTTCAATCTTTCGCCGGCAAGCATTGGTTGTAAATGTTGCGACTGGCGATGCGTAATTTTACGTGAAATCGATTTCTTGTTAAACATCTGCCGATAGATTCGTTACTTGCTTCACCTGTGGAGTGGAGCAAAAAGATGAAAGCAGAGCCCAGTCGGCTGATTCCTCGAAAGTTCACAGCAAATCTACAGTAGAGATTTCAATATTCTGCTTTATATCAGTGCTCCTCAAGCCCTGGGCCGCGAAATTACAACATGTAAACTGGTGGTAACATCACTTTCTTTCTGGGCATGTGATTGGTCGATTCTTCCCATAGAAACAGTGTTGCGAGAGTTCTCCCGAAACGTAAAATTGTCAATCGTAGACCTGTCTGCGGTTACAAAAAGGTTGGAGACTACTGGTTTATATGACTGTCATTCAAAGGTTTGGCATTACTTTATTGGAATATTGTTTGTTGTTTTGTCACATTTCTTGAAGCAGCACCATCAGCATTGCCAGACATTCTTTCACTTCCTTGATATTGTTCCTGTCCACCATCTTGCCGTTCAGTCGCATTTTTTAAATTGAAACTTTTTACGTAAAATTTTGCAGCATCTCCAGTCTCTCGCGCCAACAGCCTTTGTTCTGTTGCAGGACAATCACGTGCCGTACAGGAATTCTCGACTCACATTCCTGCTGATGGACAGCCTTGGTGGGAACAG